>ERZ826220.3221-NODE-3221-length-12929-cov-8.884962_pt1 | contig 12929 bp, 8 predicted proteins | sample MGYA00519927_ERZ826220 | MGnify/ENA primary metagenome ERZ826220 (study PRJEB31778, sample SAMEA3449225) | human gut metagenome | biome: human gut; feature: human-associated habitat; material: faeces | place: United Kingdom | collected 2010/2012 ...
GTTCCCCTGGACCGGCTGCGGCGCTTACCAGACCGGCGTTCTCGGCATGAGCCCGTTCGTCTTCTTCCCCTATGCGTTCGTCAACCTGCTCAACCCCATCTACGCCTACGTTACCGCTCTGCTCGGCCGCAACATCTTCTGGGCTGACGGTTCCTACACCAACCTGTTCGGCAAGACCAAGGCCGGCAAGCCCGCCGGCGCTCCCGCCGAGGCTCATGAGAAGGCTCTGGCCGCTCTTGAGGCCCGCCGCGCTGCCGGCAAGGCCCCCAAGATCAACGCGTAATTTACTTCTTACATAAGGCGTGCGTCCCGCACGCACGCCTTACCCCGTTTTAGAAAGGAACTGCCGCCGTGAGACAAACGCTTCCCTGGGAATCCGTCCCGCCCCCGATCTACGTTTCGTGCCCGCCCAAGCCGCGGAAAAAGTGGGTCACCGTCGGCGGCTGGATACTGGTCGTCCTCCTGCTGCTGTTCGGCCTGATGTCCAAGCGGAGCAACCTTCCGCTTTCGGTCATCTCCTTTGGGTTAGCCCTTCTGTATACGCTGACGCTTCTGACGAAGAAGGACGCCGTGGTCACCACCCGCGGACTTGAGATCTTCTATCAGATGCAGATCACGACCCAGTACGACTTCTTCCCCTGGGAGCAGATCAATTCCATCGTCACCGAGGACCGTAAGCACCCGGATCTGATCCGTCTGCACATCGGCTACAGCTCGATGGAAAAGGCGCTGTTCTTCACCCGCTCCGATGCGGAGGCCATCATCAAGCTGGCGAAGGAGAAAAACCCCGCCATCCGCGTGTTGGACTATGAAGCCGCCTCGAAGCAGGCCTCCAAAAAACGGAAAAAGAAATAACGCACAAAGGACCGCCGGTGTTCCGGCGGTCCTTTTTCATGCTCCGCCCGCGCCGCAGCCCTCTCTTTTCTCCGCCGCTTTTTGTTCGGTCTGTGATAGCACAGCAGCACAGCGTCGTAATATAGTGATACCGCACAACATTACAGAAAAATTAACAGCAATTCCTATTGATTTTGCACAAAATTTGTGCTATCCTAAAGCCATCAACCAAACCACACCACCTTTGGCTGAGTCAACTCACCGGCAGGTGCGCCGGACGTCATGGGCAGACGTCTATCGAAGCACAGCCTCCGGAAAAAGCTTCTCACATCACAGCATCGAGATCGTGCCATTCGGCAACTATTAAGAAAAGAGGCAACTACCATGATCATGAATCCCACCGCGATCAAGCACGTTGTGGTCGACGGCCACAGCCTGACGCTTGAATCCTTTGTCGCCATCGCGCGCTACAACGCCACGGTCGAGCTGGCCCCTTCCGCTCTCGAAGCGATGCAGAAGTCCCGCGCGCTCGCCGAGAAGATCGCCGCCGAGGGCCGCGTGGCCTACGGCATCACCACCGGCTTCGGTGAGTTCCAGAAGGTCGCCGTCCCCAAGGAGATGAGCAACCAGCTCTCCACCAACCTGATCCTCAGCCACTGCACCGCCGCCGGCGAGCCTTATGCCGACGAGATCGTGCGCGGCATGATGCTCCTGCGCGCCAACGCCCTGTGCGGCGGCGTGAGCGGCGTGCGCCCCCTCCTCGTTGAGATGCTTCTCGAGATGCTCAACAAGGGCGTTACCCCCGTCGTTCCCCAGAAGGGCTCCCTCGGCTCCTCCGGCGACCTCGCGCCTCTCGCTCACATGACGCTGCCCATGCTCGGCAAGGGCGAAGCCATGTATGAGGGCGTGAAGATGACCGGTGCGGAGGCGATGGCCAAGGCCGGCATTGCCACCCTCGACACGCTCGTGTCCAAGGAAGGCCTCGGCATGACCAACGGCACCTGCGCGATGACCTCCGTCGGCGCGCTGGCCCTGTACGATTCCATCTGCGCCGCCCAGCTCGGCGACGTGATCGCGTCCCTGTCCATGGAGGGTCTGACCGGCCTTCGCAACGCCTTCGATCCCCGCATCCATCAGGTGCGCGGCCAGAAGGGCCAGATGCTCGTCGCCGCGAATATGCGCAAGCTGCTCGCCGGCTCCGAGATCCTGGACAACTGCAAGTCCGACCGCGTGCAGGACGCTTATGCCCTGCGCTGCATCCCGCAGCTGCACGGCGCCTGCCGCGACGCGCTCGAGTATGTCCGTGAGAAGGTCGAGATCGAGCTCAACGCCGTCACCGACAACCCGCTGATGTTCCTCGACGACGAGGCCGTTATCTCCGGCGGCAACTTCCACGGCGAGCCCATGGCTCTCCCGTTCGACTTCCTCGGCATCGCCGCCAGCGAGATCGCCGACGCGTCCGAGCGCCGCACCGAGCGCATGGTCAACCCCGCGCTCAGCAACGGCCTGACCGCCTTCCTCACCACGCAGGCGGGCGTCAACTCCGGCTTCATGATCGTTCAGTACGCCGCGGCCTCCATGGTCAGCGAGAACAAGGTCTACGCGCATCCCGCCTCCGTGGACTCCATCCCCTCCTCCGCCAACCAGGAGGACATCGTCTCCATGGGCACCACCGCCGCCCGTAAGGCCAAGATGATCCTGCAGAACACGCAGGACGTCCTCGCCGACGAGCTGCTGACCGCCTGCCAGGCCATCGACATCCGCCGCCGCCTGAACACCCACGGTCAGGGCCTCACCCCGCTGCACGAAGCCATCTACCAGCACGTCCGCAAGGAAGTCGCGTTCTACGAAGTGGACCGCGAGATCTGGCCCGACATCCGCGCGGTGGAGAAGATGATCCGCTCCGGCGAGCTGCTCGACATCGTCAAGGAGTATATCCCCGACTTTGAGTAATTTTCCGAGTTGACACATTCCCCGAGAAGGTGTAAAGTCATTCCAAGACTTTACACCTTCTTTTTTTAAGCGGCATACGAAAAAAGCAAGGAGGCATCTCTATGAAGCTCAACGTCTTGCGCGCCGATCCCGCCGGAAACATCACGCTTTTTGTCCTCGACCCCATCGAAAGGGAGCGCCGCGCGGCGCTCGCCGCCGAGCTGATGCGCCGGCTGCCTGATATGAAGATCGATCAGGTCGGCTTTGCCTGCCCCGCGGACGCGGACACTGACGGCCGCATGGAGATGATGGGCGGCGAGTTCTGCGGCAACGCCACCCGCGCCTATGCGATGTACGTCGCGCGGCAGCGGGGCGGTCTCTCCGAAGTAAGGCTCCGCGTCAGCGGCTGCGATCACGTCGTCACCGCCGCGGTCGATCTTGCGCGGGGCGCCGCCCGCGCCGAAATGCCGCTCCCGCGCGCCGTGCGCGCGGCGGAGGTCGAGGGTCATGCGGGCACGCTGGTCGACCTCGCCGGCATTGCCCACCTCGTGATCGAGGGCGTCGCGCCGAGCGAGGACTTCTTCCGCGCCGCCGAGCCGCTGTTTTCCGCCATCGAGGGGCTGGACGCCTACGGCGTCATTTTCCTCGACCGCACGAGCCACCGCATGACGCCGCTCGTCAAGGTCGTGGATACCGGCACCCTCATCTGGGAGGGGAGCTGCGGCAGCGGCACCATCGCCTGCGCCGTCGCCGAGAGTGCAGGGCTCGCGGACGGCCTCTTTGAGCAGGACTATTTCCAGCCCGCGGGCGTCGTCCGCGCGAGCATCGAGCGCCGCGGCGGCGCGGTTGTTTCCGCCGCCATCGGCGGCCCCGTCACCCTCGACGAGCCCGTGTGCATCACGCTGTAAGCCCTCGCCGACCGAACGCTTAAAATTTTTAACCGATACCGAAAAAGTGGCTCGTGAAAGTTGTTTACCTTCCTCCTGCATTTTGGTACAATACTCACAAGTTATCCGGCCGGGAAAACCGCACTCTTCAACATATTGTATCAGGAGGTACCTTCACATGACCGATATTGAGATCGCCCAGGCGCACGAAATGAAGCCCATCACTGAGATCGCCGCTGCCGCCGGCATCGACGAGCAGCACCTCGAGCTTTACGGCAAGTACAAGGCCAAGCTCGACCTTACCGAGATCCGCAAGCTGCCCCGCAAGGCGAAGCTGATCCTCGTCACCGCCATCAGCCCCACGCCCGCGGGCGAGGGCAAGACCACCACCTCCGTCGGCCTGGCCGACGCGCTCAACAAGATCGGCAAGAAGACCATGGTCTGCCTGCGTGAGCCCTCCCTCGGCCCTGTGTTCGGCGTCAAGGGCGGCGCGGCGGGCGGCGGCTACGCCCAGGTCGTCCCGATGGAGGACATCAACCTCCACTTCACCGGCGACTTCCACGCCATCGGCGCGGCGAACAACCTGCTCGCCGCCATGCTCGACAACCACATCCAGCAGGGCAACGCCCTGAACATCGACCCCCGCCGCATCGTCTGGAAGCGCGCGGTCGATATGAATGACCGTCAGCTCCGCCACATCATCGACGGTCTCGGCGGCAAGGCCAGCGGCGTGCCGCGCGAGGACGGCTTTGAGATCACCGTCGCCAGCGAGATCATGGCGGTGCTGTGCCTGTCCTCCGACCTCGCCGACCTCAAGGCGCGCCTTGCGAAGATGGTCGTCGCCTACACCTATGACGATCAGCCCGTCACCGCGCACGACCTCAAGGCCGAGGGCGCGATGGCTGCGCTCCTGAAGGACGCCATCAAGCCCAACCTTGTTCAGACCCTCGAGGGCACGCCCGCCTTCATCCACGGCGGCCCGTTCGCCAACATTGCCCACGGCTGCAACTCCCTGCAAGCCACGGAAACGGCCATGCGCCTGAGCGACTACACCGTCACCGAGGCAGGCTTCGCCGCCGACCTCGGCGCCGAGAAGTTCCTCGACATCAAGTGCCGCGCCGCCGGCTTCCATCCCAACGCCGTCGTCATCGTCGCCACCGTCCGCGCCCTCAAGTACCACGGCGGCGTGCCTAAGGCCGAGCTGAACAATGAGAACCTCGAAGCCCTTGAAAAGGGTCTGCCGAACCTCCTCCAGCACGTTGACAACGTCAAGAACGTCTACGGCCTGCCCTGCGTCGTCGCCGTCAACGCCTTCCCGACCGACACCGCCGCCGAGCTTGCGCTCGTCGAGAGCAAGTGCCGCGAGCTGGGCGTCAACGTCCGTCTGAGCGAGGTTTGGGCCAAGGGCGGCGAGGGCGGCAAGGCGCTCGCCGAGGAGGTCGTCCGCCTCTGCGAGGAGCCCGACCACTTCCGGTATGTCTACGACGTGAACGACAGCATCGAGGCCAAGCTCAACGCCATCGCCACCAAGGTCTATCACGCTGACGGCGTCATCATCTCCGCCCCCGCGAAGAAGCAGCTCAAGCAGCTCACCGACCTCGGCTTTGATAACCTGCCCATCTGCATGGCCAAGACCCAGTTCTCCTTCTCCGACGACGCGGGCAAGCTCGGCGCGCCCCGCGGCTTCAAGATCACCGTGCGCGACCTCAAGGTTAACGCCGGCGCGGGCTTCCTCGTCGCCAAGACCGGCGACATTATGACCATGCCGGGTCTGCCCAAGGTCCCGTCCGCCGAGAAGATCGACGTGGACGAAAACGGCCGCATCACGGGCCTGTTCTAAAATTTACACACCCCTAAGGAGGGACTTTCCATGAAAATTGCGGATATGAAGGTCACGGAGCTCATCAACGCGGTCGGCTCCGACGCGCCCGCCCCCGGCGGCGGCGCGGTCGCGGGTCTGGCGGGCGGCATCGGCGTCGCGCTGACCATGATGGTCAACGGCCTCACGCTCTCCAAAAAGGGCTTTGAGGACGACCGCGAGCGCATTCTCGACGCCATCGCCAAGGGTAACGAGTTGAAGGAGCGCTTCGTGGACGTGATGAACCGCGACAGCGAGGTGTTCGACGTGCTCATCGAATCCCTCGCCCTGCCCAAGGAGAATGACGCCCAGAAGGCCATTCGCCGCGGCGCGGTGCAGGCGAGCTTCCGCAACTGCACGGAGGTCCCCCTGACGATGATGGAGGTCTGTCTGGAATCCATCGACCTGCTCGCAACGCTCGTCGGCACGACCAATCCGAATGTCGTGAGCGACCTCGGCATTGCGGCGCTGACGCTCAAGACTGCTATGCAGAGCGCGTGGCTCAACGTCCTCATCAACCTCTCGTCCCTCAAGGACAAGGAGTACGCGGACGAGTGCTGCCACAAGGGCGAGGCCATGCTGGCCCACGCCATTCCGCTCGCCGAGGAGAGCTACGAAAAGGTCCTCAAGGTCATCGAAAAGAAATAAGGCAGAAGGGCGCAGCCAAATGGCCGCGCCCTTCCTCCGTAAAAGGGAAAGGGGCTTCGACCGGTTGGTCGAAGCCCCTTTTGCTCTCTGTTCAGTTGATCTGCTTGCGGCGTCTCAGGTTCATCGTGCCGTCCTTCATCTCGCCGACGCTCTCAAGGCTCTTGCCCGTACCCTCGGCGACGCACTGAATGGCATTCTCCGCCACGACCGTGTGGATACCCGTGCGCGCCGTGACCAGCTTATCAAAGCCGCGGATCAGGCTGCCGCCGCCGGTCATCACGATACCGTTGCTGGGAATGTCAGCCACCAGCTCGGGCGGCGTGCGCTCGAGGACCTGATGCACCGCCTCCATGATGCGCTCGACCGGCTCCTCAAAGGCGTCCATCATCTCGGTGGAGGTCACGGTGATGAGCTTGGGCAGGCCCGTGAGCAGGCAGCGGCCCTTGATCTCCATCGTCATTTCCTCCTCGGGCGGGAAGACGCAGCCGATGCTCATCTTCATTTCCTCCGCCGTGCGCTCGCCGATGAGCAGGTTGTGCTTGCGGCGCATATACTTCACGACCGCCTCGTTGAACTGGTCGCCCGCGACCTTGATGGACGCGCTTTCGACCACGCCGGAGAGGGAGATGACCGCAATATCGCTCGTGCCGCCGCCGATGTCGATGATGAAGTGACCGTCGGGCTGGGTGATGTCGATGCCCGCGCCGATGGCCGCCGCGACCGGCTCCTCAATGAGGTACACGCGGCGCGCGCCCGCCTGAATGCCCGCGTCGATGACCGCGCGCTCCTCGACCTCGGTGATGCCGGAGGGCACGCAGATGATGATGCGCGGCTTGAAGAACTGGAAGCCCATGACCTTGTGGATGAACTCCTTGAGCATCCGCTCGGTCACCTCGTAGTCGGAGATAACGCCCTCGCGCAGGGGGCGGATCGCGACGATGTTGCCGGGCGTGCGGCCCAGCATGGCCTGCGCGTCCGCGCCGACCTTCAGCAGCTTGCCCGTATCCTTATCAATGGCCACCACGCTCGGCTCGTTGAGCACGATGCCCTTGTCCTTTACATAGATCAGAACCGATGCGGTACCGAGGTCGATACCGATGTCCTTTGCCAGTGAACACATAATGCTACCTCTCTCATTTTCCTTTGTATTCCGGCGGAAATATCCGCATTTTATCTCGCTTGCTTTTCTATTATAGCGGCTGAAAAACGGTTTTGCAATAGCATTGTGTGTGATTTTGCCGCATCTATGTGCCGCAGGGCGTGTGCCAAATCACACCGGTGTCCCGCGCCTTGCGCCGTCCTTTTCCTTTTCCGTCACGGCGCGGGCGAGCGTCGCGCACACCACATCCGCCGCGCCGGCCTCCCTGAGCACGTGCACACATTCGCCCAGCGTCGCTCCGGTGGTCAGAATATCGTCGATGAGCAGAATTTTCGCGCCGCGGATCCTGTCCGTGTTTTCCGCCTCGTACACGCCCAACACATTGCCCCGCCGCTCGGCGGCGGAGGACAGCCCGGACTGCGCGGCGTTGTTTCTCGTTTTCCGCAGCAGCCGCACCGGCTCGATACCCCAATGCCTTGCCGTTTCCTTCGCCAGCAGGTACGCCTGATCGTAGCCGCGCTCGTGTTCGCGCTTTTTACTCACCGGCACCCACGTCACCGTGTCGAACTGGCCGCCCAGCTCCTCTGCCGCGCAGCGGGCGAGCAGCTCGCCGTAGCCCTCGGCGGCGCTCTGCGCGCCGTGGAACTTGAAGCGCAGCAGGCTCTCGCGCACCGCATCCTCATAGAGCAGGGGAGAGGCGCACTTCCCGAAGCCCGCGCCCTCGCACAGCTGCACCTTCGCGTAGGGGAGCGTCCTCTCGCAGTCCGCGCACACGCCATGCACACCCGTCCGGCGGCAGAACGCGCACCGCGGCGGGAAAAACAGGTCGAGCAACTTTTCTTTCAGACTCATGCCGTCCCTCCGTTCCCGAGCCGCCAGCGCAGACCGCTGTAGCGGCGCGTGCGGCGGTCGTTCGCCGCCATTTTCCCAAGGCTCACGTCGTCCCCGACGAGGATCAGCAGCTCCCGCGCTCGCGTGATGGCGGTGTAGAGCACCCCGCGCACCATCAGCCCCGGCGCCGCCGGCGCGCTGACGAAGATCACCGCGCGGTATTCGCTGCCCTGCGCCTTATGTACGGTCATAGCGTAGGCCATGTCCAGCTCCGCGAGCATATCCGCCGTGTAGGTCGCCACGCGGTCGTCAAAGGCGATGGAGATCAGCTCGCCGCTCGGGTCGATCTGCAAGATCTTTCCCACGTCGCCGTTGAAGATGCCCGCGCCCGCCGTGCCGTCCTCGCGCTCCCACAAAACATCGTAGTCGTTGCGCGTCTGCATCACGCGGTCGCCCTCGCGGAACACGAGGTCGCCGAAGCGCTTTTCGCGCCGTCCCGCGCCCGCGGGATTCAGCGCCGCCTGCAGGGCGCGGTTGAGCGCCGCCGTGCCGGTGTCGCCCTTGCGCGTCGCCGTGAGCACCTGAATACTCTCGGCGGGAATGTGCATCTTTTCGGGCAGCCTCGTTCTGCACAGCTCCACCACCGTGTCCACCAGACGCACGCTGTCACGGCGGGGGAGGAAGAAGAAATCGCTCGCGGCAGTATTCTGCAGCTCCGGCAGCCGCCCCTCATTCACCAGATGCGCGCTGCGCACGATGGCGCTTTGCTCCGCCTGACGGAAAATATCCTTGAGCGCCACGGTCGCGACGCGCTCCGAGCGGATGAGATCGCCGAACACATTCCCCGCGCCGACGCTCGGCAGCTGGTCGGGGTCGCCCACCAGCACCAGCCGGCAGCCGGGCCGCCGCGCCGCGAGCAGCGCGCGCATCAGCGCCAGATCGACCATCGAGGTCTCGTCCACGATCACCGCGTCCGCCTCCAAAGGCTCCTTTTCGTTTTTTGTAAAGGTCACATCGCCCGTCTGCTCGTTCCAGCTCATGCCAAGCAGGCGGTGGATGGTCTGCGCCTCCTTGCCGCACAGCTCGCCCATGCGCTTGGCGGCGCGCCCCGTCGGCGCGCAGAGCAGCACGTCCAGCCCCATGCGCTCAAAGAGCGCTACGATGCCGCGCACGCTCGTCGTCTTGCCCGTGCCCGGCCCGCCGGTCAGGATCAAAAGTTCCTCCTGCGCGGCCAGCTCCACGGCCTGCCGCTGCAATGGCGCATACTCGATGCCCTGCCCGCGCTCGATCTCGTCGATGATCTTCTTCGCCCCGCGCAGCTTGTCCGGCTTGTCGGCAAGCATGGCGCGCACGCGCGTACACACATAGGTCTCCGCCTCGTGACAGCGCCGCAGATAGCAGCCCTCTACGTTCGCCACCTGCTCCTGCACGACGCTTCCGCGCTCGAGCAGATCGTCGAGCGCCTTTTCCACCGTATCCGTATCCCCATCGAGCAGCTGCGCCGTCGCCGCCACGAGCTTTTCCCGCGGCAGAAACACGTGTCCGCCGCTCTGCTCGTTGTGGCTCAGCTCAAAGAGCACCCCCGCCTCCGTGCGGCAGGAGGAATCGCCCGAAAAGCCCATCGACAGCGCGATCTCGTCCGACACGGAAAAATCCACGCCGAACGCCTCGCCGCTGAGGAGATACGGGTTGCGCCGCAGCGCGTCCATCGCGTCCGCGCCGTAGCGCCGGAAAAGCTGCATCGCAAGCCCCACCGGCAGGTCGTACTTCGTCAGGAAGTCCAGCACGCGCCGCAGACCCGCAAGCTCGCGCCAGCTCTCCGCGATCTCCCGCGCGCGCTTGTCGGTGATGCCCTTGATGGTCTTGAGCTTCTCCGGCTCGCCGTCGAGCACGTCGAGCGTGTCCGCGCCGAAGCGATCCACCAGCTTCTGCGCCGTCGCCGGTCCGATGCCGCGCACCACGCCGGAGGCGAGATAGTTCAGGATCTCCGTCTCGCCCGTCGGCATATGCCGCTCCACCTCGTCGGCGGCAAACTGCTCGCCGTGCTGCGGATGCGTCGTGTAGCGTCCGGTCAGGATCAGCTCCTCGCCGGGCGCGGCGCAGGGGATGCAGCCCACCACCGTCACCGGCTCGCCATCGTCCGTGACGATGCGCGCGACCGTATAGCCGTTCTCCTCATTCTGGAAAACGACCGCGAGGATCGTACCGATGACCGTCGTGCGCTCTCCCATGTCCCTCTCTCCATTCTCTTTCGTTCAGTCGAATTGCCGCGCGAGATCGCCCTGTGGGCAGACCGTCACATCGAAGCTCTCGCGGCACAGCAGCTGCGCCACGCGCTGCGCGTCCTCGTCCATGCCGCAGTCCGCGATGATGATGCGCGAAAAGCCGCCCGAGGCGTAGCGCTCGCTCTCGAGCGTCCGCACCGTGTGCTCCAGCGTCTCCGCCGCGCCCCGCGCGGGCACGATCACCGCCGTCTCGCTGCGCACCCGCTCGCGCGGATGCGTCAGCGCCGTAACGGTGAACCATACGATCGTCGCCAGCCCCACTGCGGCAAGCGCCGCGATCACGCCGTCCTGCAAAAGCTGCATTTCTCCACCCCTCTCGCGCCAGCTTATGAAAAACCGCCGAAAAAGGTGCGAAGCCGCTTATAAAACCTTCTTCAAGTACTGTCCCGTGTAGGACGCCTCACACGCCGCGACCTCCTCCGGCGTGCCGCAGGCGACGAGCGTGCCGCCGCCGCTGCCGCCCTCGGGGCCGAGGTCGATGAGATAGTCCGCCGATTTGATGACGTCCAGATTGTGCTCGATGACGAGCACCGTGTTGCCCGCGTCGGTCAGCTTCTGCAAGACCTCTAAGAGCTTTCGCACATCGTCCGTGTGCAGGCCGGTGGTCGGCTCGTCGAGGATATAGATGGTGCGTCCCGTCGCGCGCTTCGATAGCTCGGTCGCGAGCTTCACGCGCTGCGCCTCGCCGCCCGAGAGCGTGGTGGAGGACTGTCCGAGCTTGATATACCCCAGTCCCACGTCGCGCAGCGTCTCGAGCTTGTTCGCCAGCTTCGGCAGGTCGCGGAAGAACTCCAGCGCCTCCTCCACCGTCATCTCCAGCACGTCCGCGATGCTCCTGCCCTTATAGTGGACTTCCAGCGTCTCGCGGTTGTAGCGTTTGCCCTTGCACACCTCGCAGGGAACGTAAATATCCGGCAGGAAGTGCATCTCGATCTTGAGCTGACCGTCGCCGCCGCAGGCCTCGCAGCGTCCGCCGCGCACGTTGAAGCTGAAGCGCCCCGCGTTGTAGCCCCGCGCCTTCGCGTCCGGCGTGGAGGCGAACAGGTCGCGGATGTCATTAAAGAGATTGGTGTACGTCGCTGGGTTCGAGCGCGGCGTGCGCCCGATGGGACTCTGGTCGATGCAGATGACCTTGTCCAGATTCTCCTCGCCCTCGATGGCACGGTGCTTTCCCGCGTGCGCCTTCATGCGGTTGAGGTCCGCGCCCAGCTTTTTGTAGATGATCTCGTTGACGAGCGAACTTTTCCCGCTGCCGGAGACGCCCGTCACGCAGGTAAACGTCCCGAGCGGAACGCTCACGTCGATGTTCTTGAGGTTATTTTCCTGCGCCCCGCGCACGGTGAGGAGCTTACCGTTCCCCGCGCGCCGCGTTTTCGGCGTTTCGATCTTCTTTTTCCCGCTCAGATACTGACCGGTCAGGCTCGCCTCGTTCGCCATGACCTCCGCCGGCGTGCCCGCCGCGACGACGCGCCCGCCATGGACGCCCGCCCCCGGGCCGATGTCCACGATATAGTCCGCCGCGCGCATCGTGTCCTCGTCGTGCTCGACCACGATCAGCGTATTGCCGAGGTCGCGCAGACGCTTGAGCGTCGCGAGCAGCTTGTCGTTGTCGCGCTGGTGCAGTCCGATGGACGGCTCGTCGAGGATATACAGCACCCCCATCAGGCTGCTGCCGATCTGCGTGGCAAGCCGGATGCGCTGGCTCTCGCCGCCGGAGAGCGTCGCGCTCGCGCGCGAAAGCGTCAGGTAGTCCAGACCGACCGACTGCAAAAAGCCGAGGCGGTTTTTGATCTCCTTCAAAATGCGCTCGCCGATACGCAGCTGCTGCTCGGTAAGCGCGAGGGAATCGACAAACGCGATCTCCTCCGTCACGCTCATGCGCGTGAACGTGTCAATGTCCATGCCGCCGACCGTCACCGCCAGCGACTCGCGCCGCAGCCTGCGGCCCTGACACGCGGGGCAGGGGCACTCGCTCATGCACTCCTCCAGCTCCGCGCGCACGCTCTCGCTCTGCGTCTCCTGATAGCGGCGTTCGAGGTTGTTGACGATGCCCTCAAACGGCTGGTAGAGCACGCCCTTGCCGCGCGGCTGATCGTAGTGCAGCTCCAGCTTTTCGCCCTTCGTGCCGTAGAGGATCACGTCCATGACCTCCGGCGAGAGTTTTTCCACCGGCTCGCGCAGCGAGAAATGATATTTCTTCGACAGCGCGTCGAAGTACATCCTCGAGATGCCGTCGCCGCGCACGTTGTTCCACCCCGACGCGCAAATAGCCCCATCGAGGATGGAGAGCGTCTTATTCGGAATGACCAGCTCCGGATCGACCTTGAGCTGGCTGCCGAGGCCCGTACAGGCCGGGCACGCGCCGAAGGGATTGTTGAACGAGAACATCCGTGGCGTCAGCTCCTCGATGGACACGCCGCAGTCCTCGCAGGCGTAGTTCTGCGAGAACAGAATATCCTGCTCGGGATTGAGCACGTTGATAAGCACCAGTCCGCCCGAGAGCGCCGCGGCGGTCTCCGCCGAGTCGCTCAGGCGATGCACCACATCGGGCTTTA
>ERZ826220.3222-NODE-3222-length-12927-cov-4.241998_pt1 | contig 12927 bp, 3 predicted proteins | sample MGYA00519927_ERZ826220 | MGnify/ENA primary metagenome ERZ826220 (study PRJEB31778, sample SAMEA3449225) | human gut metagenome | biome: human gut; feature: human-associated habitat; material: faeces | place: United Kingdom | collected 2010/2012 ...
AAATGTAGATAAAAGTCGAAAAGCCGTAATAAGAAAAATGTAATATAAAACAAAAACGAAAATGTACATAATTGTATATTTTTTTTTATTAATATACAATTTATTTATAAATATAAGTAAAAGATATAAAAAGGAGAAATAAACTTGCAAGCAAGAGTTAAAAAATTAATAAAAATTAATTTAATAGTATTAATTATATGCATTTGTACAATTGCTGCAAGTTGCAAAATTGTTATGGCTGATTCTACAACAATAGAACCAACTACAAACCAATACATAGAATTAAGAGCAACAAAAATAAAGGATGTTGAAGGAAATGGTAAACAGGTAATTTTTGAACTTTGGGGACATGACATTAAGTTTAAAGGATTTGATGTTAGATTTTCATATGATGGAAATATATTTTCAACATCTAATTTGATTACTAATGAAGAATGTGATGATGAAACACAATATTTTGCATTTGAAAATGAGTTTGTAGATAATTTGGATATATTTTCTGTCCCATATACAGGAAACACGGATGCTGGAATAAGATTAGTACTTTCGCTAAACCCTCCAGTTACAGAATCTGAGCATATAAAAAATGACGAAAATTTAGGAACAATAATAGATACAACAGGAGATGTTTTATTGGGAAAATTAAGCTTTAAAATGTCATCTGATGAGTTTAATATAAGTAGTTTTAAACTAGAAACATCAAGCAGCAGTTCACCTAAAACAGGAATAAAAATAACAATAGGTAATGAACAAAATTATGAAAGTCAATCAACATTTCGTTTTACAGATAAGACAGCATCTAAAAATGCAGATTTAGCAAATATAAAGTTATCAACTGGAAGTGAGGAAGATGCAAATTATAAAGAATACCCAATTACACCTACATTTGATAAAAAGATATTAGAATATAATTTAGACTTATTAGAATATATAGATAAAATGGACTTAGAAATAACAAAAGATGATGAAAAATCTTCTATCATTCTAAAAATTCCAAAAAGGGATGAAAATGGAGAATTAATTTATGATAGTGATGGAACAACAATTATATATGAAGAAAAAGAAATCGAAGATCTAACCCAAGAAATAACATTAAATAAATTAGGCCAGCAAGATACAATTATAGAAATAAAAGTAATTGCTGAAGATAAAAAAACTACTAATATATATAAATTAACAATACATAGACCATATGGAGTTATAAAAGGAAAAATTGAAACACCATATACACTATCAACAACGGGAAAATATATATCAAATATATATGCATATAAAAGCAGTGAAGTAGCTAAAGTTTTTGATTGGGATGAAAAGGAAAAAGAGTTTGGTGGTAAAGCTGGTGTAGATACTGTAAATAAAGAACTACATAATTTACAAGAGGAAAAAAACATTACAACAAATGATGACGGAACATTTGAATTTACCATAATACCTGGAACATATGATATTTTAGTAGATAAGCCAGGATATTTAGATCATATATATATATATGTAGAAATAGAAGAAAACAAAGTAAAAGATTTGGGAACATACCAATTAATTGCTGGAGATATAAACAAAGATGCAATTGTTCAAATCCAAGATATAGCATTACTAAATATGCATAATGGAGATAGTTATTTAAAAGAAGGATTTGAAGAAAAATATGATTTAAATGATGATGGAAATGTCCAGATTAAGGATATAAGTATTATAGCAGCAGATAATGGTAGCCAAAGAGAAATAGAAAATTATAAGGGAAGGTAGGAAAAAAATATGAAAGAGGTTAAACAAAATAAAAAAATAGTGGCATTAATAACATTAATAACATTAATTGCAAATATGTTTTTCCCATATTGTTCTTTAATATCATATGCAGGTGTGGATTTAGACATGCCATATTTAGAATTAGCAAATGGATATGATGAAAATGATAAAGAATTTGAAGATATTATTAAACCAGATTATGAAGATTTTAATGTTATACCAGTAAAATTATATTTAGGTGGAGTTAAGGCGGTAGATGGATTTGACGTTAACTTTTCTTATGATAGTGATTTGTTAACGCCAGTGTACTACAAAAGAAATAAATATGTTCAAGCTACATCAATAGGAAATGCATTTTCATCAGAGGATAATATTAGTGTAGTAGAATCAGGAGAAAAATGCTCATATTTATTTACAAATGAGTCTAGAATAAGATTACAAGCAACAGCAGACAAATTAAATCCTAATGGAAAGGTATTTTTAGGAACATTTTATTTCCAAATAAGTGACGGATATACATTAAATGATATAACTAGTGAATCATTTAAGTTAGTAAAAGGTGCTAGCGGGTTACAAGATGGATTGGAGATAGATTATAATAATGTTACTCAATGGGTGTTAGGAGAAAATTATTTCCTTATATCTGGATTTAATACAGATGGAAAAGTAGAAATAACAAATTTTGAAGTAACAAATCCTACAAAACTAAATTATGAACATGGAGATATAATTGATTATGTGGGTTCTGTTGTAACTATTAGTTATTCTGATGATTCAAAGTATAGTGAATCATTACAAAAAGCAATAGAAGATGGAAAGGTAACTGTAGACAGAACAAAAGCAGATGTAAATAATTCTAATTTTGTAGTTACAGCAGTAGAAGATATAACACAAAATAAAACAATTAATATAAATGTAACAGATCCAGTAAATTCAATAAAATTAATAGCAAGTCCAACAAATACCTCATATAATACAGGAGATACCATAGACCTAACAGGAGGAATTATAGAAACAAAAACAAAAAGTGGTGTGACTAAAAATATAAACTTACCAGACAGTAGTGTAATTTCTGATACAGGATTAGCAGATATTAATTCATCTAATATTCAGGGAAATAAATGGACAACATCTAGTGGATTATTAGCAGGAAATCAAAAAATAACATTATCATATACAGATAGTAATAATGTAACAAAGACAACATCATTTACAGTAATAGTAAATGATTCAATATCAGAAATAAAAATAAAAGATAATCCAAGTAAAACAACATATAAATATGGAGATTCTTTAGAACTAGAAAATGGTAAAATTACAGTATTGACAGTTGGAGGAGCAAGCTTTGATTTAAGTATGGAAGATGGGGCAGTTAGTGTTACTGGCTATAATAAAACACCTACTTCTATGCCAAATAACCAAAATTTAAATGTTTCATATGGTGGAAAGGTTGCAGCAGATACAATATCTGTAACTGTAAAAAACTATGTAAAAGAAATTATATTAACAACACCAAATAAAACAATATATAAATATGGAGATGCAATTGATTTAACAGGTGGAAGTTATAATGTAAAATATGGAAATGATACAATAGGTTCAGCAAGCAATTTAACATTATCTGACCTATCTAATTACTCAATGAATACAATCGGTACACAAAATGTAATAGTAAGTTATACAGATAATGATACAAATAGTTATACATACCTAGATACATTTACTCAAAGCTTTACTATTCAAGTAAATGATTATATATCAAAAATGGAAATAACAAATCCAACAGATGTAAGTTTTTATTATGGTGATACATTTACTTTTGATGGTGGTAGTATAAAAGCATATTATGCATCTAATCCAACAAAAGCAATAGTAATTCCTATGACAGAAACAATGATAAGACAAGTTGATGGAAGTGCTGTTGAAATGAAACCAGATGGTAGTTTGTTTGATTTAAGTACACAAAAATATAAAGAAAATTTAGAGATTTCAGTAACTAGAGGAGGAATTACCAAAACATCTAATTATAGTATAGATATAATAAATACTTTAAAATCAATACAGATACAAGGAACTCCTAAAACTGAGTATAATATAAATGAACCAATACAAACAGGTTTATCAATACTTGTAACAAGACAGACAGGAGAAATTGAAGCAATAGATGTAGAAAACGATATGATAAGTGGTTTTAATACTACAACAGAGGGAGAAAAAGAAGTAACAATAACATATACAGAAAATGGAGTTACAAAACAGACAAGTTATAGTATAACTGTAAAAGATGCAGTAACAGGAATAGGGATAAAAACAAATCCAAATAAAACACAATACAAATATGGAGAAGAACTAGACTTAACAGGAGCTACAATAAGTGTTGTAAAGGGAAGTGGAACAGTAGAAATTCCAGTAACTGAAGATATGGTAAGTGGCTATGACAAGGAAAAACTAGGAGAACAAACAATAAAAGTTACATATGGAGGAGAAGAAACAACATTTAAAGTAAATGTAAAAGATTATGTAACAAAAATAGAAGTAGTTCCAGCAGATGTAACAGGAAAATACAATGATGAATTATCACAAATAATATCAGCAAATGACATAAAATATGTTGTAACATATGCAAAAGAAGGAGCAAAAACCCCAGAGACTCTAACAGAAAGCATGATAAAAACAACATATAATAAAGGAACAATAAATAAACAAAGTCTAAAAGTAGAATATGAAGATGAAGATGTAAATAGTGCAACAAAAGGAGAAAAATTTGAAGCAACATTAAATGTAACACTTTCAGATGTAGTATCAAAAATAACGATAACAAAGCCAACAAAAACAAATTATAATCATGGAGAAGAATTGGATTTAACAGGAGGAAAAATAGAAGTAACAACAGCAAGTGGATTGAGTAAAGAAGTACCAATTGAAGGAAGCATGATAACAGAAAATGGTACAACAGTAAATATGAGTCCAAGTAAAGATGATTATGGAGAAAACACAACAGTAACTAAAATATTAACAATAACATATGAAGAAGGCGGAAAGAAAGAAATAGCAAGTTACCCAATAATAATAGTAAATGATGTAAAATCAATAACAATGCATCAAACACCAAAAACAAGTTACAATGTAAATGATTTATTAGATATAACAGATGGTGAAATACTAGTAACAAGAGCAGTAGGAGAGCCAGAAGCAAAAGAAATAACCAAAGATATGGTAACAGGATTTGATAGTACAAAAGAAAATACAAAATTAACATTAACAGTAAGTTACATAGAAAATGGAATAACAAAAACAACAACATATGATGTTTCTGTAAAAGATATAGTAACAGGAATAGGGATAAAAACAAATCCAAATAAAACACAATACAAATATGGAGAAGAACTAGACTTAACAGGAGCTACAATAAGTGTTGTAAAGGGAAGTGGAACAGTAGAAATTCCAGTAACTGAAGATATGGTAAGTGGCTATGACAAGGAAAAACTAGGAGAACAAACAATAAAAGTTACATATGGAGGAGAAGAAACAACATTTAAAGTAAATGTAAAAGATTATGTAACAAAAATAGAAGTAGTTCCAGCAGATGTAACAGGAAAATACAATGATGAATTATCACAAATAATATCAGCAAATGACATAAAATATGTTGTAACATATGCAAAAGAAGGAGCAAAAACCCCAGAGACTCTAACAGAAAGCATGATAAAAACAACATATAATAAAGGAACAATAAATAAACAAAGTCTAAAAGTAGAATATGAAGATGAAGATGTAAATAGTGCAACAAAAGGAGAAAAATTTGAAGCAACATTAAATGTAACACTTTCAGATGTAGTATCAAAAATAACGATAACAAAGCCAACAAAAACAAATTATAATCATGGAGAAGAATTGGATTTAACAGGAGGAAAAATAGAAGTAACAACAGCAAGTGGATTGAGTAAAGAAGTACCAATTGAAGGAAGCATGATAACAGAAAATGGTACAACAGTAAATATGAGTCCAAGTAAAGATGATTATGGAGAAAACACAACAGTAACTAAAATATTAACAATAACATATGAAGAAGGCGGAAAGAAAGAAATAGCAAGTTACCCAATAATAATAGTAAATGATGTAAAATCAATAACAATGCATCAAACACCAAAAACAAGTTACAATGTAAATGATTTATTAGATATAACAGATGGTGAAATACTAGTAACAAGAGCAGTAGGAGAGCCAGAAGCAAAAGAAATAACCAAAGATATGGTAACAGGATTTGATAGTACAAAAGAAAATACAAAATTAACATTAACAGTAAGTTACACAGAAAATGGAATAACAAAAACAACAACATATGATGTTTCTGTAAAAGATAGTGTAGAAAGTATAAGTATAAAAGCTAATCCAGATAAAACAGAATATAATTATGGAGAAGATTTAGACTTAACAGGAGCTACAATAAGTGTTGTAAAGGGAAGTGGAACAATAGAAATTCCAGTGACTGAAGATATGGTAAGTGGCTATGACAAAGAAAAATTAGGAGAGCAAACAATAAAAGTTACATATGGAGGAGAAGAAGCAACATTTAAAGTAACTGTAAAAGATTATGTGAAAGATATAATTTTAGTAAATCCAGATAAAACAGAATATCAATATGGAGAAAGTTTAGACCTAACTGGAGGAAGTGTACAAAAAGTAATGGCAAGTGGAGCAGCAGTAGCAGCAGTTCCATTAACAGATGATAGTGTAACATTAAGTACATTTAATCCTAACCAATCAGGAATACAAACAATAAAAGTAACATATGAAGGAAAAACAAAAACATTTGATGTAAATGTAAAAGATACAATTACTGGTATTGAATTACAAGGTATACCAGAGACTAAATACAAATATGGAGAAGATTTTAAAATATCTAATTTAAAATTAAATATTCATAAATTAAGTGGAGATGTTACAATACCTGTAACTCAAGACATGATTAAAGGGTATGAAAAAAATAAATTAGGTAGCCAAGTTGTAAAAATAGAGTATGAAGGACAAACTATTACTACAATTAATGTTGAAGTTATAGATTATGTACAAAGCGTAATTATTACACCTCCAAGCAAAGTAGAATATAACTATGGAGAAAGTTTAAACTTAGATGGAGCAAAGATTACTAAAATAATGGCTTCAAACCCAAGTAAGCCTGAAGAAATAATAGTAACAAGTAGTATGATAAGTGGTTATACATCAACAAAAATTGGAAAACAAAATGTAACAATTACATATGTAGATGATAAAACATATACTAAAGACTTTGTAGTAACAGTAAAAGATACAATTAGTGAGATATCTTTAAATGATAAAGATTTTAAAAAGATATATAAGTATGGAGATAACTTGGATTTAAGCAATTTAAGCATAAATGTAAAATATAATAGTGGAAAAACTGAGAATATTCCTGTAACTACAGGAATGATATCAGGCTATAATCCACAAAAATTAGGAGACCAAGAATTAACAATAATATATAATGAAAAATCATTAAAAACGAGTGTTACAATAAAAGATTATATTAAAGATATTAAATTAACACCGCCTACTAAGAATGAATATAAAATAAATGAAAGCTTAAGCTTAGCAGGAGGAAGTATTACAGAAGTAATGGCAAGTGGAGTAAATGGAAATACTATTTCATTAACAAAAAATATGGTAAGTGGATTTGATAGTACAACCCCAGGTATTAAAAAAATCACTGTAACATATGAAGGATTTAGTAAAATTTTCGAAGTAGCAGTAATAAATAATGTAAATCATATAGAAGTAATACCACCTACTAAAACAAATTACAAATATGGAGAAGATTTAAACTTAGCAGGAAGTAGCATAAAAGTAGTAATGGAAGATGGAACAATAAGAAATGAAAAAATAACAAAAGATATGATAACAGGATACGAAAAAACTACACCAGGACAACAAATGATAACTGTTACATATAAAGATGATAAGCAAAACACATACACAGGATACTTTAGTGTTACAGTAGGGGAAGATTATATTAAAGAAATGAAATTTGTTTCTCCTACAAAAAAACAATATATAATTGGTGACACACTTGATTTAACTGGAGGATCAATTACTGAGGTATATGCTAGTGGAAAACTAGGTAATAAGTATAATTTAACAAAAGATATTGTAAGTGGATTTGATAGTACAACCCCAGGTACAAAGACAATTACTGTAACTTTTAAAGATAATACTTATAAGTATACTGTAAATGTAGAAGATAGACTATTAGGTGTATCTATAAAAGATTTACCTAATAAAACAACTTACAAAAAGGGTGAAAGCTTAGATTTAACAGGAGCAACATTAAATGTAACAAAAGATAGTGGTGTGACTGTTGTAAAAATAACAAAAGATATGGTATCAGGATATGATAGTAATAAAGAGGGTTATCAAGTAATTACTGTAAATTATGGAGGTTTTGATAATAAATTTGGTGTATATGTTGAAAAGGATGCAACCCCAAGCACTCCAGATTCAGATAATAACCAAACAGATAACAAACCAGGCAATAATCAAACAGATAACAAAACAGACGATAATCAAAAAAACAACAACCAAGGTAATAACCAATCAAATAGCAAAAATAATGCAAAACGTAATACTTCTAATACTATTATGTATGTACCTTCAAATACAGAAGATAAAGTAGAAGAAAGTAATCAAAATACACAAGATAATATATTAAAAGATGAAGATAAAAAACAAGATAGTAATCAAGAAAAGAGCAAAGAACCAGAAGCAATAGGAATAACTAATAATAATCAAAATTCACCAACAGATGTGATGGAAAATTTAAAAAATATATTAAATCTATTTGCTATAATACTTGCTCTAGCTGGAATTAGTTTAATAATCATAGTACTTATAAAACGTAGAAAAAATGTTAAGATTTATCTTGAAGAAGATGGTCAAAAAGTACTAATTGGTAAAGAAAAAGTTACAAAAGATGATAGAGTATTAGATTTAAACAAATACTATAAAAAATATAATGAAGATGAATATAAAGTAGTATTATCTAAATCAATAAGTAAAAAATTAGATCAAAAAACAGTTAATATTATAATACATGATAAAGATGAAAACTTTAAAGTTGACTATAATAATGAAGAATATAGTTATAGAACATAAAAATAAATTTTCAAAAATTGGGATGAGAGTTTATTTAACTGATATTTTGGTATATTAGCCCCAATCTAATATATCGGAAATCAGTAAGATTATCTTATAATTGGGATAAGATAATTTAAGTTATCATTAGGTGTTACCCAATTTAACACTTAATGATAACTGTATAATATAAAAAATAAAAAGACCTTTCATAAGGTTTGTTAATTGTACAAAAAAATGTTTAATTTAAAAAATAAAACTTGAAAATGCAGATTTTAAAAAAAGGCATTTTACAAGTTTATTTGTCGTGTTTATTTAATTAAATTTATATTCCAATTTTGTTTGAATAATATGAATATGCTTGTTTCCCTAAGATTTCAGAGTATTTTTTCATTCGTTTATTTTCGCAATATATATTAACATTAGTACCATCTAGACTAATTGTAGCAGATCCCATATATGTTTTTTCTTGAGTTTTTCCAAATATTTTTCCTTGTATTGGATGAAGCATAAATACCTCATAATGATGCAAGTCAAGAGGTTCAATGGAAAACTTCATTTTTAAAACTTCCTTTCTTTATCAAAATAATTTAAAGAGTCTTTAAATAAAATTAATACTTTTATATTTTATCATAATTTACATAAAAAGTAAATATAAAAATTATAAATGGCAAATATTAGCTAATTCCCTAGTAAATTTAACTTTAAATTGCTTATTTGTAACATAAAGTTAAATAAAATGTCAAAAAATGTAGTACGAACTTTAAAACTATTTTATCCGTAAGTATATATAGTATATATATAATATTATATAAAAATACATTAGTTGAAATTAAAATAAAAAAATAAGTATAATAAATATATATATATTACTTGTATAAGGAGAATGAACAATGAAAATAAGCAAAGGAAAAAGAACAGAGAAAAATTTAATTATTTCAGCAATTGCGATGTTATTGATTTCAACATTGCTTTTTGGGCTTGGAAGTGAGCAAGGTATTAATTTTATAAAAAATTTAAAAAATGCTCTAAATCCAATTTCTAGCATAGATGTTAGCAGCAAAAGCAATGAAATATTAAAAAATCAAATTACAAATGCAAAAATAGTAGGAGGAGCAAATCATTTTGCAGCCTTGACTGCTGATGGAAAAGTGTATTCATGGGGATATAATGGGTATGGAAATTTAGGAACAGGAAACACTACAAACTATTCAACACCGGTATATTCAAATATTGACAATGTAATTGATGTGGTTGCAGGATATTATTATACAGCAGCTTTGAAAAAAGATGGAACTGTATGGATGACAGGATATAATGCAGATGGTGAATTAGGTGTTGGAGATACTGAAAATAAACTAAACTTTGTACAAGTAAAAAATGAAGATGGAACAGGATTTTTAAATAATATAAAATCAATTTTTTCTGGAACACATACAATGTATGCTATTACAAATGACAATGAAGTATATACATGGGGTTATAATGGATATGGTCAAATGGGATTTGGAGATAAAAAATCAAGAACATTACCTACAAAGACAACATTGCAAAACATTAAGCAAATAGCAATAGGAGAAAATCACACGCTAGCACTTACAGAAAATGGACAAGTTTTTGTTTCAGGAAAAAATTCAGATGGTCAATTAGGAATTAATACAACAAGTGATATTAATACATGGAGCAAAATGAAAAATTTAAATGGAACAGGTGAAATGTCTAATGCAAAAAGCGTTTCAGCTGGTATAAATCATACAATGGTTTTAACAAATGACGGATATGTTTATGCAACAGGGTATAATGGCTATTATCAATTAGCAGATGGTACTTCAACTTCTAAAAGTTATTTAATACCAATGACAGATAAATCTGGAAGTCAAATAAAAAATGTTAAAGAAATTTATGCACAAGGAAGTAATAGTGTAGTTATAACAGAAGACGGAACTGTTATGGCTGTAGGAAATAATAAATATGGACACTTAATTCAAGGAAATAGCTCAACAGTAAAAAGATTGACAAAGGTCAACATTGATTGTGAAGTGAAAAATATAGCAATTACAAAACATGCAACTTTACAAACAACAGCATATGTTGATGAAATTGGTAGAATATTTACAGTTGGTTATAGTGGAAATGGAGAATTAGGAAATGGAACAACAGATACATCATATATGTATAAGCCTTATAGCATAAGTGATTATAAAATTCTTGATGATAATGCAACAATAAATTTAAAAGCAAATGAGACAAAATATATTGAACCATATTTTGCTTATGGTTTAAGTTTAATAAACAAAGATTTTACAATAGATTTGACTTATGAATCACTAGACACAGATGTTGCAACTGTTAGCAATAATAAAGTTGTTGGTGTAGGAGTTGGAACAACATATATAAGAATTTTAGATAAAACAAATAAAATATATGGAACAGTAAAAGTAAATGTTAATGAGAATGATGGTGTAACATACCCTAAAGTTGCAGCAGGAGAAAATCATTTTGTTGCACTTAAGTCAGATGGTACAACATATGTATGGGGATATAACGGAAACGGTCAGCTAGGAACAGGAGATACTTCTAGTAGGCTTGAACCAACAAAGACAAATGTTGAAAATGCTATAGATGTAGCAGCAGGATATCAGTTTACTGCAATTTTAAAAAATGATGGAACAGTTTGGATGTCTGGTAATAATGGTTATGGACAATTAGCAGATGGAACAACAACAAGTTCAAATACATTTAAAAAAGCCAATATATCTGATGTTATTGCTATTTCTGCAGGAAGCTCTACTATGCATGCATTAAAAAAGGATGGAACAGTTTGGTCATGGGGACTTAATAGTTATGGAGAATATGGAAATAATGCAACATCATCTTTGGCAAATTATGTGCCTCGTAAAATGAGTAAAATACCTAATATTATGCAACTTGCTTCTGGTGAAAGCCATGTTGCAATGATTGCAGCAGATGGAAGTGTTTGGACAGTTGGAAGAAATGGAGAAGGACAATTAGGATTAGGAAATACAACAGATATTTATGTGCCAACTCAAATGGTTAGTAAAACTGGTTCAGGAATTCTTACAGGGGTAAAAGAAATAAGCTGTAATATATATAGCACATCATTAATTACAGATAGTGGAGATGTATATGCCGTTGGACAAAATAATTATGGACAATTGGCAACTAAAGATACTCAAAATAAAAGTGTTATTGTCCCAATGCTAGACAGTTCTTCAGCACAACTAAAAAATGTAAATCATATATATTCAGCAGGATATGCTACATTTGCAACCAAAAATGAAAATGGTTTATATGTTACAGGTTATGCATCATGTGCACAAAATTTTACTCAATCAACAAGCACTAGAAAATACTTATATAAAACACAAGAAAATAAGAAAATTATTGCAATGGCATTGACAAGATCAACAGGAAAGCAAACTGGAATTATAGTTGATGATAAAGGCTATATTTATACTGTTGGCTACAATGGAAATGGAGAAATTGGTAATGGAACAGTAGAAAATCGTACAAAGGAATGGGAATTAACAGGATTAAAAGTAAATGTAGACCAAAATAATATTATTAATTTAAAAAATGCCGGAGATACAAGCAAAATAAAATATGATGTATCAATGAAATTAAACTTATTAACAGATAACATAAAAAATTCAACATGTACATTTAAATCAATGGATGAAAGTGTTGCAAAAGTTGATAGTGATACAGGAATTATTACAGCGGTATCTAATGGAACAACATTTATAAAATTATATAATTCAGATAATAGTATATATTCAGCTGTAAAAGTTAATGTAAATGGAAGTCAAGGAACAACATATCCAAAGGTGGTAGCTGGTTATAATAATTTTATTGCTTTAAAATCAAATGGAAGTGTATATGGATGGGGCTACAATGGTTATGGACAACTTGGAACTAATGATTATGTAAGCAAAGATGAGCCTACAAAAATGTTCCAAACAGTTCAAAACATAGATGGAGAAAAGACACAAGAAGAAGTAGAAAACATAA
>ERZ826220.3224-NODE-3224-length-12925-cov-24.238073_pt1 | contig 12925 bp, 8 predicted proteins | sample MGYA00519927_ERZ826220 | MGnify/ENA primary metagenome ERZ826220 (study PRJEB31778, sample SAMEA3449225) | human gut metagenome | biome: human gut; feature: human-associated habitat; material: faeces | place: United Kingdom | collected 2010/2012 ...
TCGTATATACTCCGTTATGCGGTACCGGTAACAAGCCGGTAAGACGTATCCTGTCTGAGCTGGGATTCAAGCATGTCTATGTAGTTCCCGAACAGGAGAATCCGGACCCGAACTTTACCACATTGGATTACCCGAATCCCGAGGATCCCAAGGCATTTACCTATGCTTTACGTCTGGCGAAGGAGAAGGATGCGGATATCGTTCTGGCAACCGATCCCGATGCAGACCGTCTGGGTGTGTATGCAAAAGATACCAAGACTGGCGAGTATGTGGCATTTACCGGTAATATGTCCGGCATGCTGATCGCAGAATATATCTTAAGAGAGAAGACTGCGACCGGTACCATGCCCGAGAATCCCGCACTGGTAACTACCATCGTTACCACCAACATGACCAAACCTATTACGCAGGCTTACGGCGTAAAGCTGATCGAGGTACTGACCGGCTTCAAGTTCATTGGCGAGCAGATCAAGCTCTTCGAGCAGACCGGCAGCAACAACTACGTATTTGGCCTGGAAGAGAGCTACGGCTGCCTGGCAGGTACCCACGCAAGAGATAAGGATGCGATCGTAGCAGTGATGTGTCTGTGCGAAGTAGCAGCTTACTGCAAGAAGCACAACATGACTCTGTGGGATATGATGGTATCCATGTATGAGAAGTACGGTTACTTCAAGGAGACCCAGTATACCATCACCATGAAGGGTATCGATGGCGCAAGACAGATTGCCGAGATCATGGAGAAGCTTCGTAAGAATCCTCCTAAGGCATTCGGAGATCTGAAGGTAGAGAAGTTCCGTGATTACCAGAACGATGTTATCATCGACATGGAGACCGGAGAGAAGACTACCACAGGACTTCCCAAGTCCAATGTTCTGTACTTCGAGCTTCCTGACAATGCATGGTGCTGTGCACGTCCTTCCGGAACCGAGCCCAAGATCAAGTTCTACATGGGTGTCAAGGGGACCAGCTTAGAGGATGCAAAGGCTAAGGTAGAGAAGCTGACCGAGGATGTAAAGGCAGTACTGTAAGGCAGTGCTCCATAAATCATATTAGTTTTCAAAAGAGCGAATCGCCCGAGCAGGGCGGTTTGCTCTTTTATGAAAAGCTGGAGGTATCTGTGGCAAAGCTAAACAAGGCAAACCTTAAGAAAACTCTATATTATCTGCAACGTAACGGCCTGAGGGAAACCTGGATCTCTGTGAGGGAGCGCCTGACAGATACAGACCGCTATTTTTTTGTGCCCTGTTCGGAAGCAGAGCTGGAGAAGCAGAGCCGGAGAAAATGGGAAAGACCGATTACGTTCAGTATTGTGGTACCCTTATATCGAACCCCGGAAGCTTATCTGAGCAGAATGATAACAAGCGTTATGCAACAGAGCTATCCCCATTGGGAACTGATCCTGGCAGATGCCACGGAGGATCACAGTGTGGAGGAGGTACTGAAGCAGCAGGGATTCCTGAAGGAGCAGCCGACGGATGGCGAGACAGAACCTGTCGCAGCAGATCCCAGGCTCCACTATGTGCATCTGAAAGAAAATGCGGGAATCGCTGCTAATACCAATCAGGCGCTTCCCTATGCGAAGGGAGAGTATATCGGTCTGCTGGATCATGATGATGTATTGACACCGGATGCGTTGTACGAAATGGCTGATGCGATCATCAAAGCATATGACAGAGGTGTCAAAGTCGCCTTCGCTTATTCGGATGAGGATAAGTGCGATGGAGAAGAGACCAGATACTATGATCCAAATCATAAAGAAAACTTTAATTACGATTTAATTTTAAGTAATAACTATATCTGCCATTTCCTGGTCATGGATGCGGAACTGATGAAGAGGCTGCGATTCCGACCGGAATGTGACGGCGCCCAGGACTATGATCTGGTACTGCGCTGTGTAGCGGAAGTGCTGACAGAGGGAGGGCAGACTGCGGAGAAGAGCATTCTTCATATCCCCAAAGTGTTGTATCACTGGAGATGCCACGAGGCATCCACGGCAGCCAATCCCCACAGCAAAAAATACGCTTACGAGGCGGGACTTCGGGCTCTGCGGGATCATGCCGCACTGCGGGGGATCCCTGCGACTGCCTGTGAGACCAGGCATGTGGGATTTTATCGTTTACAGTATACCGATGTATTACAGAACCGCCCGGATGTGGCAGCCGTGGGAGGCAGAGTATTGTCCGGGAAGACTGGCAAGATCATCGGCGGCAGAATGACTGCGGAGGGAAAGGTGTTCTACGAGGGGTTGCCGCAGGGATTCGGAGGATATCTTCACAGAGCGGAATTGTCCCAAGATGCGCAGGCGCTGGATCTTCGCTGTATTCGTATTCAGCCTTCCTGCCAGGAAGTATTCGAGAAAATTGTGGGAGTTCCGTATACTGAGATACGAAGACACCCGGGAGAGCAACCGGTATTCGATGTAACTGTACTGCCGTCAGGAGTGGACATCCGAACCTTAAGTCTGCGATTGTCCGAAGCGTTACGGCAAAGAGGAAGATTACTCTATCTGCCGGAATATCCGGAGGAGTTTAAACCATTATGAGTGAAATAACGGTTGTTATACCAAATTACAACGGAATGAAATATCTGGCAGAGTGCATGACTTCTCTGTGCAGAGAGCAGCAAAATGCCCCCGGATATGAAGTGCTGATCATCGATAATGCTTCCGTGGACGGCAGCGTGGAATATCTGCAAAAGGAATGGTGTGGGGAAGGTGTGCGCCTGATATCTTTACCGGAAAACACCGGATTCTGTCATGCAGTGAATCTGGGGATCCGGGAAGCGAAGACACCATATGTGATCCTTCTGAACAATGATACAAAGGCAGAAGCCGGTTTTGTAAGAGGCTTATATGATGCTATCCGCGAAAATGAAAAGATATTTTCCGTCAGTGCGAAGATGCTGATGTGGGACAGACCGGAGCTCATCGATGATGCCGGAGACCGTTACTGCGTGCTGGGCTGGGCCTATTCCCGGGGGAAGGGACGACCGGCGGCGGATTATGATAAGTCTGTCCCGGTGTTTTCCGCCTGTGGTGGTGCCGCAATCTACAGACGATCCGTATTTGAAGAGATCGGTTATTTTGATGAAGAACATTTTGCCTACCTGGAAGATCTGGATATCGGCTACCGTGCCCGGATCTACGGCTATGAGAACCGGTATGAACCGAAGGCGGCTGTGCTGCATTATGGCAGTGCTTCCACGGGATCCAGATACAATCCCCGGAAAACGTTACTTGCGTCTGCCAACAGTATTTATGTGATCGGCAAGAATATGCCGCTTTTGCAGTGTATTCTGAACCTGCCGTTTTTTTTGCTTGGATTTGGCATAAAGTTTTTGTTTTTTTGTAAGAAAAGAATGGGAAAACTATATCTGAAGGGACTGGCAGCTGGCCTGAGAAGATCGGTGGGAACCACGGGAAGACAGCACAAAGTTCCCTTCCGGTGGCATCATCTGGGGAATTATGTGAAGATCCAGTGGCAGCTGTATTTCAATGTGTTTCGAATTCTTATGAAATCTTAAGAAATGGCTTCATAAATTCTTAAGTTGAGAAAAAAACATCGTTATTGTAGAATGAAATCGTTAAAAAGAAGCTTTTCAGACTTACAGATTGGGTGACCCATATGATAAAAGACAACCAGAAAGTCTTTAACAGGCTTCTTGTGATAATGGATGCGCTGATCACAGCCATATCCTTTGTCCTTGCCTATTATATCAAATTTTATATATTGAACGACGGTCCCGGAATCGGTGTCCTGCCTGTGCAGGAGTATTATAAGCTGCTTCCTTTTATTGTACCCGGTTATATGCTCCTATATTACCGGTGCAGCGTGTATTCCCCGAAGCGAACCGTCCGCCGCAGACATGAGATTTACAGCATTCTGCAGGCAAATACCATCGGCCTGGCGGCATTGATCATTATACTGTATATGATCATCCGTGAGATCAACTTTTCACGATCCGTCATGGCAATTTTTTATGTGCTGAATGTATTTCTGACTTCGGTATCCCGCATCATAATGAGAAAAGCGTTGCGGACACTCCGGAAAAGGGGATACAATCTGAAGCATATTTTACTGGTGGGCTATTCCAGAGCGGCAGAAGAGTATATTGACAGAATCTTAAGCAATCCCCAGTGGGGATATGTTGTATGCGGTATTCTGGATGAGCACATTCCGGGAGGGACTACCTATAAGGGAGTGAAAGTCCTGGGAACGTTGGGGAATCTGGAGTATATTCTTCCGGAGAACAAGCTGGACGAGATCGCGATCACGCTTTCTCTGAAAGATTATGATTATCTGGAAGGTGTTGTGGATATCTGTGAGAAATCCGGCGTGCATACGAAATTCATCCCCGACTACAGCAGTCTGATCCCCAGCAGACCTTACACGGAGGATCTCATGGGACTTCCGGTGATCAATATTCGGTATGTGCCGCTGACCAACACCGGAAATATGATGATCAAGAGAGCCATGGATATTGTCGGCTCCCTGTTCGGCATCATCATTACGTCACCGATCATGCTGTTGTCGGCAATTCTGGTAAAATGTTCCAGTCCGGGACCTGTGATCTTCAAGCAGGAACGGGTAGGACTTCATAATAAATCATTTTATATGTACAAATTCCGCAGTATGGCAATGCAGACTGCAGCGGAGGAGAAAAAGGGCTGGACGGTGCGAAACGATCCCAGAGTCACCGGAATCGGCAAGATCTTAAGACGAACCAGCATTGATGAACTTCCGCAGCTGTTCAACATCCTGAAAGGAGATATGAGCCTGGTGGGACCGAGACCGGAGCGCCCTCAGTTCGTGGAAAAGTTCAAGGAAGAGATCCCGAGATATATGGTAAAACATCAGGTGAGGCCGGGCCTCACGGGATGGGCACAGGTCAACGGTCTGCGTGGTGATTCTTCCATCAAGAAGCGGATCGAGTATGATATTTATTACATTGAGAACTGGACCCTCGGGTTTGACATTAAGATCATTCTTATGACATTTTTTACAGGATTTATCAATAAAAATGCTTATTAACACAAGGAGAAGACAAGATGGCAACAAATTCTAACTACAATGGCGGCAATGGTCAGAGACCAGCCGGAAGCGGAAGAAGACCTTCCGGAAATGGACAGAGACCTGCGGGACAGCGACCTGCCGGATCGAGACCTGCCGGCAACAGTAACGGACAGAGGAGAGTATCTGCCAAGCAGCGTGCTGCCAAGAAGAGAAGAAAGGTTATCATCTTCGGTGTAGAGATTGCGGTTATCCTGATCATGGTAGCAGTATTGTATCTGGTAATGACCCACACAAATAATGAAGGCCCCAAGGTAACGGTATTAGAGACGGAAGAGCTTCGGATTCCGGAAGAAGTACAACAGGACGAAGCAATGAAGGGGTATATGAACATTGCACTGTTCGGTGTGGATGCAACGAAGGACAGCCAGCTGTACAAGGGCAGCCGAAGCGACAGTATTATGATCGCCAGCATCAATATGGATACCGGCGATATCAAACTGGTCAGTGTATATCGTGATACGTATCTGAACATCGGCACGGACTCCTATCAGAAGTGTAACGCGGCTTATTCCTATGGCGGAGCGGAGCAGGCAGTTAAGATGTTAAACATGAATCTGGATATGGATATTACGAACTTTGTAACCGTAGGCTATAAGGGACTGAGTGAAGTGATTGACGGTCTGGGCGGTGTCTATATCGATGTGGACTCCGAGGAGATCAAGCATATCAATAACTACCAGATCGGTATTGCAGAGGTCTTAAAATGTGACTACACACCGGTAACAGAGACCGGAGTACAGCTGCTAAACGGTCTGCAGGCGACGGCTTACTGCCGTATCCGTTATACCGCAGGTAATGATTTCAAGCGTGCCGCACGTCAGCGTGAAGTGATCCAGGCGATTGAAGATCAGGCGAAGAAGGCCGATTACGATACTCTGTCCAAGGTATTTAACAGTGCCATCGATGATGTTTACACCAGCTTGGATTCCAAGGATATTCTGGATCTGCTGGCTAACATCACAAAATATCGTATTGTGGACGAGGGAGGTTTCCCTGAAGAGACCATGCGTGCCACCGGTAACATCGGTGCAAAGGGAAGCAGTGTAGTACCTTTGGATCTGGAGAGCAATGTTGTATGGCTGCATCAGTTCCTGTTTGATGATGCGAACTACACCGTAACCGACAGTGTAAAGGAATACAGTAGAAAGATTGCGTCCGATACGGCACCTTATCTGAATAAATAAGAAAACGAATTGACGAGGGAGTCTTCCGGAGAGCACCGGAGCTCCCTCGTGTCATATGAAAAAGTCTTGTGTAACAGACGGGGATAAAGTATAATAGACCAGAGATTGAGAAAGTAAGGAGCGCTCTGCAATGGAGATCGATGTGATCATTCCCCTGTATAAACCGGGGAAAGAACTATTTACATTATTAGATAAGCTTGACAGCCAGAGCGTGCCGGTACATGAAGTGATCCTGCTGAACACCGGAGAAAAATATTTTGAGCAGCTGATCTATGGAACCAGATTTCTGGAGAAATATCAGAACATTAAGGTATATCATGTCTCCAAAAGAGAATTTGATCATGGCGGCACCAGACGCATGGGTGTGAAAAAATCTTCCGCAGATATTTTTGTCATGATGACCCAGGATGCCATGCCGGCAGATGACAATCTGATCGAACAACTGACGGAACCGCTGCGGGATCAGGTGGCGGTATCCTATGCAAGACAGCTGCCGAGAGAAGATTGTGCACCGGTGGAATGTTATACCAGGGAATTTAATTATCCGGCACAGTCACGGATCAAATCCGCAGAAGATCTTAAGACATTGGGGATCAAGACATTTTTCTGCTCCAATGTGTGTGCGGCATACCGACGGGAGATCTATGAGGAACTGGGTGGATTCGTAAAACATACCATATTTAATGAAGATATGATCTATGCGGCGAAAGCGGTGGAAGCGGGGTATGCGATCGCTTATGCGGCGGATGCCCGGGTGATTCATTCCCATAATTATACCAATGTACAGCAGTTCCAAAGGAATTTTGACCTGGGGGTATCCCAGGCAGAACATCCGGAAGTCTTCGCAGCATATCCTTCGGAGTCCGAGGGAAAACGAATGGTGAAAGATGTGACAGCATATTTGCGGAAAAATCATATGTCCGGCAAGTTGCTCCATTTTTATATACAATGTGCCTGTAAATATGCAGGTTATCTATTAGGTAAGAACTATCGCAGGCTCCCCGGAAAATGGGTCCTTGCTTTTACTTCCAACAAAGAATACTGGAAACAGAACAGAAAGGATGTATGACTATGTGTGGTATCGTAGGATATATTGGAACAGAACAGGCAGCACCGATCATTTTAGACGGTCTGTCCAAACTGGAATACCGTGGATATGATTCCGCGGGTATGGCTATTTTTGATGGGGAGAAGATCAACACCAAAAAGGCTGTCGGGAGACTTAAGGTTCTGGAAAACCTGACACACGGAGGCGAGTCTATGAAGGGAACCTCCGGTATCGGGCATACCCGTTGGGCAACCCACGGTGCTCCCAGTGATATCAATTCCCATCCCCATATGAATAACGCCGGTACCATTGCTGTAGTACATAACGGAATCATTGAGAACTATATTCCACTGAAGAAAAAGATGCAGGATAAGGGGTATCAGTTCATCTCTGAGACCGATACCGAGGTACTGGCGCATCTGTTAGACTACTATTATAAGGGAAATCCCCTGGAAGCGATCACTAAGGTATTGCATCGTGTAGAGGGCTCCTATGCGCTGGGTATCATGTTTGCCGATCAGCCTGATAAGATCTTCGCTGCCCGCAAAGACAGTCCTCTGATCGTAGGCAAGAGTGAGAGCGGCAGCTTTATCGCATCTGATGTTCCCGCAATTCTCAAATATACCAGAACCGTATATTATGTAGATAATCAGGAAGTGGTGGAACTGAAGGAAGACGGTCTTAGATTCTTCTCAGTGGACGAAGAAGAGATCACGAAAACCCCCGTGACCATCGACTGGGATGCCAATGCTGCGGAAAAGGGCGGCTATGAGCATTTCATGCTGAAAGAGATCTACGAACAGCCGAAGACGATCAACGATACCATTTCTCCCCGTATCAAGGATAATGATATCGTCATCGAAGAACTGAATATGAGCGATGAGGAGATTCAGGAGATCACAAAGATCCATATCGTGGCCTGCGGTTCCGCATATCACACCGGTGTTACCGCAAAATATGTCATTGAAGGTCTGGCAAGAATCCCGGTAGAGGTGGATGTAGCCAGCGAATTCCGTTATCGTGATCCCATCCTGCAGAAGGGCAATATGGTCATCGTCATCAGCCAGTCCGGTGAGACTGCGGATACGCTGGCAGCTCTGCGGGAATCCAAGGAAAAGGGCTTCAAGGTACTGGGTATTGTCAATGTCGTCGGCAGCTCCATCGCCAGAGAAGCGGACAGTGTTATGTACACCTGGGCAGGTCCCGAGATCGCCGTTGCAACGACCAAGGCTTACAGTGCACAGCTGACCGCACTTTACATGCTGGCTATGAAGTTCGCCAAGGTGCGTGGAACCATTGACCAGGAGAAGTTCCAGAGTATGCTGACAGATTTAAGATGCCTGCCGGATCAGATCGAGCTGCTTCTGGGCCAGAAGCAGAAGATCCAGCATTTCGCCAACCGTTATGTGGGAGCGAGAGATATCTTCTTCATCGGACGTGGTATCGACTATGCGATTTCCCTGGAGGGATCCCTGAAGTTAAAAGAGATCTCCTATATTCATTCCGAGGCTTATGCAGCCGGAGAACTGAAGCATGGCACCATTTCCCTGATCGAAGATGGCACCCTGGTAGTGGCTTTGGCAACCCAGCCGGCTCTGTTCCAAAAGACCATCAGTAATATGGTAGAGGTAAAGGCAAGAGGCGCTTTTGTCATGGCGGTTACCATCGAGGGCAACAAAGCCATCGAGAAGGCAGCGGATTATGTGGTATACATTCCCGAGACGAATCCGTACTTTACCAATTCCCTGGCAATCATTCCGTTGCAGCTGTTTGCTTACTATGTGGCAGTGGGACGTGGCTGTGATGTGGATAAGCCGAGAAACCTGGCAAAATCCGTTACGGTTGAATAACAAGAAAAATCCGGAGAGGTGAAAACTTCTTCGGTTTTTTTGATCTTTCATAATTGCTTCAGAAAGTTATCACAATTCGGTCACATTTGATGGATATACTATGTTCATAAGGTGAGAGGAAGAAATGGAAATAGTAAAAAATTTCTCACTTACAGATAGAATAGGAGGAAGCATTATGTACGAGAATGATAATTTTTCCGGTTACGAAACCGGAGATGAAAATACAACCGGTACATTCAGCGGAGTAAGCGCTGCGGGAAGTGCAAACGGTTACACCACATACCAGATGGGCGGAAGCACCGGTAGCAATACAGAACCTAAGAACCCCAAAAAGCATGGTGGTTATTTCCGAAAAGCTATGGTAAGTGTCAGTCTTGGACTTTTCTTCGGACTGTTTGCCGGCATCGGGTTCTATGCAGTACAGCAGGGCACCGGGATGCTTAAGACCGGTGCGGATACCGCAGTGGTAGATGAGGTCACTTCCGAAGCTGCAACAGAGAGCAGCCAGAGTACACCGCAGCTTGCGACCAACGTTACTTATGTAGAGTCTGATGTATCTGATGTGGTGGAGAAGGTTATGCCTGCTATGGTATCGATTGTGAATAACTTTACTGAGACAGCAAATGTCTTCGGACAGCAGTATACACAGGAAGAAGCAGCCAGCGGTTCCGGTATCATTGTAGGCAAGACGGATGATGAACTGCTGATCGTATCTAACAACCACGTAGTAGAGAGCGCAGATACGCTGAACGTTACTTTTATCGACGGCAGTGAAGCACAGGCACAGGTCAAAGGACTGGATTCCGATATGGATCTGGCAGTGATCGCAGTATCTTTAAATGATCTGAGCGATGATACCAAGAATGCCATTACCGTTGCTACTTTGGGCAGCAGTGATGACCTGAAGCTTGGTGAGCCGGTGATTGCTATCGGTAATGCTCTTGGATATGGCCAGTCCGTTACCAACGGTATCGTAAGTGCCCTGAATCGTGAGATCACTCTGGAGAACGGTGCTACCGGTACTTTCATCCAGACCAACGCAGCCATCAACCCCGGTAATTCCGGCGGTGCACTGTTGAACATGAACGGTGAGGTCATCGGTATCAACTCCAACAAGATCGGTGGTACTGCCGTAGAAGGTATGGGCTATGCAATCCCTATCACTTCTGCAAGTCCCATCATTGCAGATCTGATGGAGCGTCAGACCAGAACCAAAGTAGCTGAGGATGAAGTCGGTTACATCGGTATCTATCCGCAGGAAGTAACTTCCCAGATCTCTCAGATGTACAACATGCCGGAAGGTATCTATGTAGTATCCGTAGAGGAAGGCAGTGCAGCAGCGAATGCCGGTATCATGAAAGGTGATATCATTACCAAATTCGACGGCAGCAGCATCTCGTCCTACTCTGATCTTCAGAAGATGTTACAGTACTATGCAGCCGGTGATTCCGCAACCATAACGGTACAGAGACCTCAGAACGGTGAATATGTATCAGTAGAACTGAATCTGACACTGGGCAGCAGACCTGCAGACAAAAAATAAATATAGCGGTTCCCAATACCGAATATTGGAAAGATAGAAAACCCCCGGAAGATCGTCTGAATCTCCCGGGGATTTTGTTTAGAAAAACTTCACTTGTAGCCGTCATTCGAATTAGATATAATAAGCGTAGGCATGAGCAGTGCAAGGATCGTGGATTACGAAAACCGACTGCTTGCAGGCGGGATTACGTAAGACACGATACGTGTAGGGCGAAGCCCGGATATCGAGGTAGCACGAAGTGATACCGAGATAAGCACTGCGAGAAGAAAGCATCAAGGAATAGCGGATTACGAAAACCGACTGCTGGCAGTTGCGATTACGTAAGACGCAAATTCTATTATATAAAGAGGAGAATAACATGACAGATAATTACAATGATGATTATAGAGAAGTAATCCCTGAGGAAGAGAAAACAGAGACCACTCTGAACGAAAATCGGGATAACGAAAAAAATAGCGAGAACACACAGGTAGCGGATACTGCGGGTGAAAATTCCGCGGAGAAAAAGACAGAGGACAAAAAGGACAGCAGCGAGTACGAGGATGTCTGCTTCATCTGCCGAAGACCGGAGAGCAAAGCCGGCAGAATGTTCAAGCTACCTAATCATATCTGTATCTGCGATGACTGCATGCACAAAACTATGGAGACCGTGAGCCAGTTCGACTACCAGGGCATGCTGAACAATCCTAATGATTTCAACCAGTTTAACGGACAGAACGGATTCCCCAACATCAGCTTTGTGAATCTGGCAGATCTTCAGGGAGACGGCGGCATTCCCAACAAGCAGAAACTCAAGAAGAAAAAGAAAGCCGAAGGTCCCAAACCTGTATTCAACATCAAAGATATTCCGGCACCTCATAAGATCAAGGCAAGCCTGGATGAATATGTAGTGGGACAGGAAAAAGCCAAAAAAGTCATTTCGGTAGCGGTATACAATCATTATAAGAGAGTGGCTACCGATACCATGGATGAGATTGAGATCGAGAAGTCCAATATCCTTATGATCGGTCCCACCGGTTCCGGTAAGACTTATTTAGTTAAGACACTGGCGAAACTGCTGGATGTGCCTCTGGCGATCGCCGATGCTACGTCACTGACGGAGGCCGGATATATCGGTGATGATATCGAGAGCGTAGTATCCAAGCTGCTGGCAGCCGCCGGTAATGATGTGGAGAAAGCAGAGAAAGGTATTATCTTTATTGATGAGATCGACAAGATCGCCAAGAAGAAAAATACGAATTCCCGGGATGTCAGCGGTGAAAGTGTACAGCAGGGCATGCTGAAATTACTGGAGGGTGCCGAGGTGGAAGTACCGGTTGGTGCCAATAGCAAAAATGCCATGGTGCCCCTGGCTACGGTGAACACCCGCAATATCCTGTTTATCTGCGGCGGTGCATTCCCGGATCTGGATGAGATCATTAAGGAGCGCCTGACCAAGACCGCATCCATCGGTTTTAATTCCGAACTGAAGGACAAATACGATAAAGATACCGATATTTTATCTAAGGTGACCGTAGAGGATATCCGTAAGTTCGGCATGATCCCGGAGTTCATCGGTCGACTGCCTATCATCTGCACGTTGCAGGGACTGAGCAAGGAGATGCTGGTGAAGATTCTGAAGGAGCCGAAGAATGCCATCCTGAAACAGTACCAAAAGCTCCTGGAACTCGATGAAGTGAAACTGGAGTTCACGGACGATGCCCTGGATGCCATCGCCGAAAAGGCCATGAAACGTGACACCGGCGCCAGAGCCCTGCGTTCCATTATTGAGGATTTCATGCTTGATATCATGTACGAGATCCCGAAGGATGACAACATTGGAAGAGTCACTATTACCAGAGAGTATATCGAAGGAACCGGCGGTCCCATCATTGATATCCGCAGCAATGAAATTCTGGAACAGGTGGAGAACCTGAAGCAGATTCCGGTGGAAGAGAAATAAATTGAGAGTTAGTGAAATACCACCCGGATGACTTTGTTGTCTTCCTGGGTGGTATTTTGGTTTTGCTGTTCCAATCTTTACCGCCTGAAATCTATTTTGTGCTGTATAAGCAGTAAGTTTGAAGTGATTTTCTTTTATAGTGACTGATACTTACTGCCGGAATGGAAGCATCCTATGCCGAAGCGGTAATTGTCAGAACGTTTTCATGAATTCTTCAATAAAAATACTGCTTGGATTTCTAAAAGCACTTTCAGGGCAGTAATATGCTTGCCCTACTAAGCAGGGA
>ERZ826220.3226-NODE-3226-length-12915-cov-3.740358_pt1 | contig 12915 bp, 8 predicted proteins | sample MGYA00519927_ERZ826220 | MGnify/ENA primary metagenome ERZ826220 (study PRJEB31778, sample SAMEA3449225) | human gut metagenome | biome: human gut; feature: human-associated habitat; material: faeces | place: United Kingdom | collected 2010/2012 ...
CAATATATACAGGGACACGGAGTGCCTGCTCGCCTCCCAGCCCACGCACAGGCAGTTACTCGGATACATCCTTGCCGGGGACGTGCGGAATGCCCGGGAGGCGATCACGCGGATACTCGAAGAACCATAGCCCGCAGCAATGGAGACGCTTACAAAACCCACGGACACACGCCTGCGGCGCTTCACGGAGACCGGAACAGTCTACCCGATACTGTTCATGATCAGCATCACCCACCTGCTGAACGACATGATGCAGTCGGTGATCCCGGCCGTCTACCCGCTCCTGAAGGAGAAATTCGGCTTCACGTTCGCCCAGATCGGAATCATCACGCTGGTTTTCCAGATGACCTCGTCGCTGCTGCAACCCTTCATCGGACTCTATGCAGACCGCCATCCGCGCCCCTACTCGCTCGCCGCGGGGATGTGCTTCACGCTGCTCGGGCTGTTCGCCCTCTCCGTCGCCCCGGGCTTCGTACCCATCCTGCTGGCGGTAGGGCTGATCGGCTGCGGCTCTTCGGTCTTCCACCCCGAATCCTCCCGGGTGGCGCAACTCGCTTCGGGAGGCCGGAAAGGACTGGCACAGTCGATATTCCAGGTCGGCGGCAACGCCGGGGGCGCCATGGGGCCGCTGCTGGCCGCGCTGGTCGTCATTCCCTTCGGGCAGGCCTCGATCGGCTGGTTCGCACTGGCCGCGCTGCTGGCTATCTTCATCCTCGTAAAGATCGGGAACTGGTACAAACGGCAACTGAACGCCGCGACCGCCGCACCGGTAACCGCAACAGCCGCAGCAGCCGAATTGCCCCGCCGCAAGATCCGCCGTGCGCTGCTGATCCTCACGGTGCTGGTCTTCTCGAAATATTTCTACATCGCCTGTATGACCAACTATTTCACCTTCTTCCTTATGGACAAATTCGCCTTCTCGGTGCAGGACGCGCAATACAGCCTCTTCGCATTCCTCGCGGCATCGGCCGCAGGCACGGTCATCGGCGGGCCGCTGGGCGACCGCATCGGACGGAAATACGTCATCTGGGGGTCGATTCTCGGAGCGGCACCCTTCGCCCTGATGCTGCCCTACGCCGGATCGGGCAGTGCCGTGGCGCTGGCGATCCTCGTCGGACTGATTATCTCGTCGGCCTTCTCGGCCATCGTGGTCTACGCCACCGACCTGATGCCCGGCCGAGTGGGAATGATCGCCGGCCTCTTCTTCGGGCTGATGTTCGGACTGGGCGGACTGGGTTCGGCCTTCTTCGGCTGGCTGGCCGACCGAACCAGCATCGAATTCATCTTCCGCGTCAGCGCGCTGCTGCCCCTGATGGGGATCATCACGGGATTCCTGCCAGACGTCGAACGCAAACGATGATACACTACCAATCGCCACTCAACTTTCATGGACACGATGCAATACACCCACCTCTACCGCTCACCGCTCGGCACGATCACACTGGCTGCCGACAGCGAAGGCCTGACAGGACTCTGGTTCGAAGGGCAGAAATATTTCGCCGCGACGCTCGACGCCCAGCACGAAGAGACGATGCTGCCGATATTCGAGCAGACCCGCCGCTGGCTGGACAACTATTTCGGAGGGAACGATCCGGGACCGACGCCGCCCCTGCACCTGCAAGGTTCACCGTTCCGGCTGGCCGTGTGGGAAATTCTGCGGCAAATCCCCTTCGGGAAGACGATCACCTACGGAGAGATCGCCCGTGAAATCGCCCGCCGGCAAGGCTCGAAAACCGTCCCGGCACAAGCCGTAGGCGGCGCTGTCGGACACAATCCCGTCAGCATCATCGTTCCCTGCCATCGGGTCGTGGGGAGCAACGGCAGCCTGACGGGCTATGCGGGCGGCATCGAGCGGAAGGTACGGCTCCTCGCCCTCGAAAAAGCGGATATGACGGGGCTGTTCGCTCCGCAAAAAGGCACAGCCCTGTAAAAGCCGAAACGGCAGGAGCACCTTCGTATCGTCGTGCCTGACCGTTCCGTTCCCACTTTGGGATTCCGCGGCGAACGAACAGCAGGCAAGAGTGCCGATGCCAAACCGCAATGCGGAGGACGTCGAGGGACCGACGTTTCGACGGGGATTTATGAATCGTCAAGAAACGGCAGAAGACCGGCACGCCGTTCAAAATCAAACTGTGCGGCATTACCAAACGCATCATCGACAAATACAGACGCGAGGTCGCGGGAACGAACCTCGTACTGCCTGTGCCCGACATCGCCTACTGTAACCGCATCCTGAAAAGAATCGCCGTCGAGGTCGGAATCGACAAGGCGGTCACCTACCACATGGGCCGCCACTAGTTCGCCACGACCAACGCGCTGGTGCAAGGCATCCGCATCGAAGTGGTCAACCGATGCGGGTTTCCGGCCGGTCTTCGGCGGTCATTAGACGGTCATTCGGCGGGAGTATCCGGAAAGTCCGGAGAGAAGATCACGTGCGGAGCAGCGTTTCGCGGATGCGTCTCAGGGCTTTGGTGATCTGCGCTTCGACGGTCTTGACCGAAATCCGCATCTGATTGGCGATCGCTGCGTTGGAAAGCCCCTCTTCACGGCTTTTGCGGAATACTTCGCGGCAGCGGTCGGGCAGTTGCGAGACCGCTTCGGCGATCAGTAACAGCATTTCGTCGGCTTCAAGCTGCAATGCTTCCGGATTCGTGAAGAGCGGTTCAGGGCCCTTCCCGATGGGAATTCCGTCGGTTCGTTCGTCGCGAAGCCGGTTGAGCGCGCGGTTACGCACGGCGCGAAACAGATAGGCCCGGACGGAAGTCGAGATACGGAGTTCCCCGGCATGCTGCCAGATGTGCGTAAAGGTGTCCAATACAATCTCCTCGGCAGAGGTGCGGTCGTGGAACCAACAGGCCGCGAACCTGCAAAGCGGGGCGTAATAACGGTCGAACAACTCCCTGAAAGCGGCGGTTCCCCCCCCCTCCCTCGGCTGATGTGTTTCCACAAAACCATGTCGTGTTCGTTTTCCGGCCTCATCGTATCGCTAAAAGAAATTCAGACAAATAAAGATAGACATTTTCGGGGATAAAACGGATGCGGAACGTATGAATTTTTCATTTCGAAATTATTCAGTTTCTGTTATCCTGCGGAATGCGGAACGCTTGCAATCGGGACTGCGTTAAACAAGGGGCCTGCTGAAACACTCCAGCAGGTCCCTTTGCAAGTCCAGACGCATTATTCGAGCAGTTCGTTGTTACCCCAGACATTCAGTTCTGCGATACACCATCCCCGGAAAGTCGGGTTATAAGTCTTGTTCGTATAGCTGGCGTGAATGCGCAGCCGGACGTAACGCGCATGCTGGTAGTCGTCGAGCATCGGACTGATGACCACCCCCATCGGATCCAGCGGCGAGTCGGGATCGGTCCGGTTGTCGCGGTATGTCTGGGTGTAGGTCCAGTTGGCGTCGTTCGCTGCGCCGAGGCCGTCGCCGGCGATCTCCTTCGCGGTCCAAACCTCCAAGTGGGCGATGCCGTAGCGTGCGCCGTCCTCCGGTTTGCCGGTAGTCATGTAGCGCTGATTGAACTGGAAGCCGCGTACGGTCACCTCTTTGCCCAGATCGATGACGAAGTCGTAAGGCGGATCGGCTTTCTCTTCGTCGGCGTTGCAGTAGCCGAAGGTGTTGATGTCTTCGTCGAACATCTTCTCCACTTCGTAGTTGGGCTTGGCTTTGGGGGCGGCGAGCACCTTCCATCCGCTGCGTTCGAGCAGCACGGGTGCGGGCGGTCCCGGCTTGACGAGCTTGTTGAAGAGGATGTAACGGACACTGCCCGTCGGCGAGACCGTCGCCTGCGAGTCGCCCTTGATCGAATCGATGGTGATCGGCAACAGGTACGGCTCCTCGTCGGGCATGCGCTCGCTGAACAGCTCCACTTTCATCGTCGAGGAGAGCGTGTTGTAGCGGGGCAGCATGACTTCGGTGGTCGAAAATTCGTAGGCCTCCGAGGGGCAGAGCTTGTATGAGGTTCCGTGCGCCGCGTTATAGGTCCCGACCAGTTCGGGGGCAGTCTTGAATACGACGGTTATGTAGTTGCCGCTGATCTGCTCGGCCTCCACGCGGATGTCGAGGGTCTGCTTCTTGGGGCTTTCCACCGTAATCACTTCGGCGTCGGCCGTGGCGTCCTGAATGCTCAGCAGCGCAGGCTGCCCGAGCGTCGGACCTTCGTCGTCCTTGCAGCCCGCCGCTGCGATGAGCAGGGCGACGGCGGCCAGAAGACGCATGTTCGCATATCGTTTCATAATCGTTTGCGTTTAAGAGTTCGTCTCAGCATTAGAATTTGACATCGACCAGCACGGGAATATGATCCGAGGCCCTCTTGATGTCGCCTTTGTTGAAGTCGAGCATGATCTTGGTGCCGACCACTTCGCACTTCGCGCCGTTGCCGTTCCACAACAGGATGTAATCGATACATTTGTCCGGCGCCTGCGAAGAGTGGGTGAAGTCGCTCGCACCGTGGGGCGTCAGGATCGTCCAGTCCGTCTTCAATTTGGAAATGGTGGGCGAATCGGGACGGGCGTTGAAGTCGCCGCCGAGGAAGACGGGTTTCTTCGAGCCGCCGAATTCTCGTTCGATGACCTTGTTGATTTCATCGACCTGCCCTGCCTGAGCCAGCGAGGATACATGGTCGAGGTGGGTGGTGGCGAAGACATATTTCTCGAACTCCACGACGACCATCACGCGGGGTTCGGCGCCGTCGCCCTTCGGCAGCGGAGCGGCAAAGGCACGAACGGGTTTCTCACGGCTGGCGATTCCGTCGCCGTAGGCTCCGCCCTGATAGGCCATCGCCCGCGAATATTCGTAACTCCACTCCTTGCCCATCAACTCGGCGAACTTCTTGAGTTGGAAGACCCTGCCGGTGCGAACCGTACAGCTGTCCAGTTCGCTGATGCCCACCAGATCGGCTTTGCCCTCGGTCATCATATCGGCGATCATCTGGTAGCTGCCGTCGCTGACGTACTTGGTGAAGACGCCGACGTTGTAGGTCACCAGACGTGTCGCGCCGTCGGTCTTGGGATAGTAGTCCCGGACGGGTTCTTCGGGGTTTTCGGGTTTCAGATGGGGCGGAACTTCGTCTTCGGAGGAGGAACTGCTGTTGCAGGCCGTTGCCGGGCAGGTGAGGCCGAGCAGCAGCATGATGGTAAGATATTTTTTCAGAATGTTCATCGTTTCGTTCGTTTTTGAAGTTAGCATTAAGAATTAAAAGTCGAGGCCGTCGTTCCAGCCGGGGTTTTGCGTCAGGGCACCGCCGGTCAGCGAGCGGTCGTCGGTCGGAATCGGGTAGTAGTAGTCACGGGCTTCGTTCCACTCGCCCGGATTCTTCTTGTGGGGCGAGATGTAACCGTGATCGCCTTCCGAGAGGAAGATGTCCTGATCGATCTCCATGATGAGCGGAGCTTTGGTCGAGGGCGTCTCTCCCTTGGTTTTGAGATAGATGTCGGGCGTACCGTCTCCGTCGAGGTCGTATTCGCCCTTGGAGGGGATGTAGAGGCCCAGCAGCGGCTGCGTGAAGGCCTTGCCCTCTTTCCAGCGGATGAGGTCGTAGTAACGGTGGCCCTCCTGAAGCAGTTCAATGGTGCGCTCGCGGCGGATTTCGAGCAGTACGCCTTTGTTCGGCCCTGTCACGTTGGGGTAGCCTGTCTCAGGGGCCGAAAGGTACGGGTCGGGGTTGGCGTTGGCGTGATCCATGTCCAGATTGGGCATACCTACGCGATCGCGCAGTTTCTTGATCGACAGATCGATGTCGGCCTGCGTCAGCGTACCCAGCTCGGCTTTGGCTTCGGCGTAGTTGAGGTAGATCTCGGCCGTGCGGATGATCGGCAGGTCGGTGTACGAGAGGTTGTACCCGTCGGAACCGAAATCGGCGGGAGCGACGAACTTGATGGGCTGATAGCCCGTCATGCAGGTCGACAGGCTCGGCACTTCGACCTTGGTGGAGTTGATGCGCGTGTAACCCGGCGTGCGGATCGATTGCGCCAGACGCGGATCGCGGTTCCGGCACTCGTCCCGGAACTCCATCGTTTCCCAGCCCGCCTTGTCCGTGAAGCGCGTGCCGTCGGCCATCAGATAGCTGGCGACGATCTTGCGCGTCAGCCCCGGACGGCCGTAGGAGGTGTTCAGCGAGTAGAAGGTGCTGTTGTGGAATACGCTTAGCCCCTTGTTGTAATCGCGGGCGAGGACGACCTCGATCTGCTGGGCGTCTTCCGACACGAACAGGTCGCGGTAGGCGGTCTGCGTGCCGCCCGATGTGTAGAGTCCGTAGCCGCTGTTGGTGATGAACTCTTCGGAAGCCTTCGCCGACAGGCTGAGGTAGTATTTCCAGTCGTTCTCCGGAAGGTCGATGTCGTGGTATTTGCGGAACGTGCCTTCGAAGAGACAGAAACGCGATTTCAGGGCCAGAGCCGTCCATTTCGTGATACGGTAGAGGTCGTGTTTGGTGGGCAGGTAGCGGATGGCGAAATCGATGTCCTCGATCATGCGCTGCATGACGTATTCTCGCGAATCGCGCGGACGATTGAGCTCAGCATCGGCCGAGCCGATCGGTTTCGCATACCACGGCACGTCGCCGAACCGCTTGATCTTTTCGAAATAGAAATAGGCGCGGAAGAAACGGGCCAGCGCGTCGTAGTGGTTACGGACGTCGAGGTCCTTGCAGTTGACCGAGTATTCGAGCAGCGTGTTGATATCGCGCAGGTCGGTCCATGTCCAGCCGCCGCCCGATGCGGGGATCGTGCGGCCGCCGCGCATCTCCTGAGGCAGGTCGTTGTGAATGATGTTGTCCCAGTACTCGTTGTAGAGCCCGTCGGACGGGAAGACCGTGTAGAATTTGTTGCTGAAAGCCTGCAACTCGTTTTCGTTCGAGAAGAAGGTTTCGGGCGACATTTGGGCCAGCGGGTATTTGTCGAGCCACTCTTCGCAGGAGACGAGCGCCATGGTGCAGCCTGCGGCCAGTATCAATAATATTTTTTTCATGGTTCTGCTTGTTTGATTAGAATGTGACATCCACGCCGAACATGTAGGTCTTCTGCCACGGATAGGTGCGCATCTCGTCGTTCATGGCGGCCATTTCGGGATCGATATAGTCCGAGTGGATGGGCGACCATGTGGCGAGATTCTCTCCCGTGAAGTAGACGCGAAGGTTTTCGATCAACACTTTGCGGGTCCATTTCTTGGGCAGCGTGTAGCCTATCGTGAGGTTCTTCAGACGGCAGTAGCGGATGTTCTGCATATAGCGGTCGTTGACGGCCGTCAGCTCGCGGTTGGTGCCTGAAAGGGCTACATAGCCGCGCGGACGGGGGAAGTAGGCGTCGGGATTCTCTTCGCTCCAATACATCTCGTGGAAGTCTTTGGGAATCCAGCTCGCATACGGACGGGCATAGGGTCCCCAGAAGGCGATCGTATTGGCTTTGGGATACCAGTGGCGGCGTCCGATGCCCTGAAAGAAGATCGAAAAGTCGATGCCCGCCCACGACATGCTCAGCGTCGTGCCGTAATGGAACCGCGGCTGGCTGTTGCCGATGATCTCCCGGTCGCCCGGATCGTCGACCGTGTTCTTGCCGATGGAGATCACGTTGTCGCCGTCCAGATCGAGGAATTTCAGGTCGCCGGCGTGCAGGCCGCGTTCCGAGCCGGTCGCAGCGTTGATCCGGTTGTTGACGGCGGTCTGATCGACGGCATAGCCGGCAGCCTCGGCGTCCGTGGCGAAGAGTCCGCCGATGCGGTAACCCCAGATCTCACCCCAGCGCATACCTTCGTAGTAGGACTTGGCGAACGTGCGGTCGGGGTTGTCGTATTTGGTGATGTCGGTCACGTAGTCGTTGAAGGTAACCGTCACGCTGTAAGTGAACGGCCGACGCAGAAGCTGGAACTCGTCGCGCCAGCTGAGCGAGAGCTCGTAACCCTTGGTGCGCAGGTCGGCGCTGTTCATCTTGGGCGAATCGGCGCCGTAAACGCTCGGCAGGGCGACGCCGGAGGTCAGCATGTCCTTCGTATCGCGGATGTAGAAGTCGGCGCTGAAAGCCAGACGGTTGTTCAGGAAGCTCATGTCTACGCCCAGATTGTTGTGGATCGAGGTTTCCCATGAGAGGTTCGAGGCCACGGGGGCCGAAATGGTGGCCGTCGTGGGTTTGTCGCCGCCGAACAAATAGTTCTGGTTGCCGATCGAGATTTTGCGGATATAGTCGTAGTAGCCTACGTTCTGGTTACCCAGCTGTCCGTACGAATACCTGATCTTGAAGTTGTTGAATTTTTCGCGGATGCCCTCGAAGAAAGGCTCTTCCGAGATGCGCCATCCGAGCGAGAACGAGGGGAAGAAACCCCAGCGGTGACCGCGCTTGAAGCGCGACGTGCCGTCGTAGCGGCCGCTCACCTCCACGAGGTATTTGCCTTTGTAGTCGTAGTTCAGACGGCCGAAGAAGCCCATCAGGGCGTATTCGTTCTGGCCGCCGCCGACCTCCATGCGTTCGTTGCCGTCGGCGTCCTGTCCCACCAGATTGAGGTCCATCAGCGTTTCGGAGAGCAAGTTGTAGCCCGTGGCCGATACGTCTTTGAAGTACTTGGTCTCCCAGTTGAAACCGGCCATCGCCTTGAAGTTGTGCTTCTCGTTCCACGTGTGTGCGTAGGTGGCGTAGACGTTGGCCTGATAGTAGTTGTGCATCATGGTCTTTTCGTAGAGCTTGTCTTGGAAGCGGCTGCCCGTCGAGAGGGTTTGCACTTCGCCCGGATACTGCGAGTATTCGGTATTGACCTGACGGTTGAGGTTGTGCTGGGTGTTGAACATGTAGGTGAAGTTACCCTTGATCTCCAACCCTTTGACCGGGGTCCACGTCAGCTCCGTGGTGGTCGACATGTTGTCGGTCTTGTCCTTGTTGTAGTGGCCGCCCTTGTTCATGATCGTGGGCAGGCCGTCCATGATCGAGTATTTCGACAGCGAGGTGTAGTAGACGCTCGTGCCGTCGGGGTTATAGGGCATCATCGAGGCCAGTGCGTGTACCGTGCCGAGCGAGAAGGCTGTATTGACTCCGCTGGGGCCGGGGTAGTAGTACTGGTAGTTGTAGTAGCTGGTGTTATTGCTGATTTTTAGCCACTTGTTGATGTCGAACGAAATTTTCGAACGGAAGTTGATCCGCTGCAAGCGGTCGGGGTCCTGACGGAAGAGTCCCTCTTCGCTGTAATAGTTGCCCGAAAGCATGTACTTCACCTTCGAGTTACCGCCCGACAGCGAGACGCTGTGGCTCGTGCTGGGATGCTCGTCCTTGAACAGGTAGTGGTACCAGTCGAAGTTGGCGTAATAGACATATGTGTCGCGGCCGTCGCGCTGGTCGATCTTCACCCACGGACGTTCGGGATTTTCGACCTTGTCGTTGCGGCGGGCCCATAATTCCATCATGTCCTGCTCGGTATAGTTGGTGTAGTTGGTACCTGCATCGGCATGCCAGAACAGGTCGTTGACGTACACCGAATAGTAGCCGCGGGTCTCGTAATCGGTCGAGGTGGTGGGGGAATTCCACCCCCAGCGTCCGCTGTACGACACGCGGGTTTTGTCCGAATCGTCGCCCTCCTTGGTAGTCACCAGTACGACGCCGTAAGCCGCGCGTGCGCCGTAGATGGCGGCGGCCGAGGCATCCTTGATCACCGAGATCGAGGCCACGTCGTTGGGGTTGAGTTTCATCAGGTCGCCTTCGGCGCCGTCGATCAGCACGAGCGGCGAACCGCCGTTGATCGAGGTGATACCGCGGATGTTCAGGTCGGCCGAGTTGCCCGGACGGCCCGACGAGGTCGAGATCGTCAGACCCGGAACCGCACCTTGAAGCATGTGGGCTACGGACGGCGCCGAACGGTTTGCAAGCTGCGTGTCGTCCACCGTGGTGATGGCTCCCGTCAGATTGACCTTCTTCTGGGTGCCGTAACCTACTACTACGACGTCCTCCATCCTCACGGCGTCTTCTGCGAGGAATACCTCGAGACTGTTCTGCGAGACGGGCACCGAGACTTTCTTGGAGATGTAGCCCAAGTAGGTGAAGCTGAGCACCGCATCGGCGTCGGGAACGGTGATGGTGAAACTGCCGTTGTTCCCGGAAACGGTGCCGCGGGTATTGTCGCCCTCCAGCGTGACGGCGACGCCGGCCAACGGCAGTTCGTGGGAGTCGTTGACCGTACCGGTGATCGTGCGCGATCCGGCCGGAGCCTTGCGTGCCGCGGGAATCAGGGCGATCTGGCGTTCGGATATCGTGAAGTCGAGACCCGTCGGGGCGAGCATCTGGCGCAGGGCGGCGGAGATCGGCAGCTGTTTGGCGTGAAGGCTGACGCGCAGGGTCAGATCGGTCTGTTTGGCGTCGTAGAAAAACGTGTATTTGCTGCTCTTCTCGATGCGCGATATGGCTTCCGAAAGGGGTATGTCGGTGAACTCTATGTTGATCGCCGGCTCCTGCGTCTGGCCATGTGCAACCGTTGTCCATTTGCAGACGAGCAGCAATAGAATTGCGAAGAGTCTAAAATGTTTCATGGTTGGAAGTTTTAAGGTTAGCGAGTGTTTGCAGCGGCGGGTGCTGCCGCTGGAGAAATTGCGTGCGATTCAGCTCTGTTCGGTCATAGGCATTCGGGGTTTGGTTGGAGTTTGGTCGGTTTACGGTTTTATTCTACCTCGGAGATGGACACCGAGCGGTTGTCCGAGAAGGTGTAGACGATCGGATTGATGCGGCTCATGATGCGCAGAATCGCTTCGAGCGGTTCGTCGGTAATGGTGAACGTGTAGGCGTAGTTGCGGGCGAGTGCCGGAGAGATGTCGATCCGGATGTCGTACCAGCGAGACAGGTAGCGGCAGATTTCGCCCAGCGACTGCCGCTCGAAGACCAGTTTGCCCGCGGCCCAGCAGGATTCCAGCTCCACGTTGCCGCGACAGATGTCCAGCTTTTGTGTGGCGGTGTTGTAGCAGGCGATTTCACCGGGGTACAGCTGGCGCTGTTCGCCTTTGCCGGAGTCGAGGGCCACCGAACCCTCTACGAGCGATACGGCGACGGTCCGGTCTTCGAGCGAGGTGTTCACGTTGAATTTGGTGCCGTGAACCCGTATGCGCAACCCTTCCACTTCGACCGTGAAGGGGCGTTCGGGATCTTTGGCAATGTCGAAAAATCCCTCTCCGCGAAGCTTTACGTTGCGGCTTTCGGCGCCGAAGGAGCCGTCGCAGGCAAGCGTCGAGCCGCTTTGAAGCCATACGGTCGAACCGTCGGCCAGGTGTGCCAGCGATTTACCGCCGAAGGCGCAGAACTCCTGTCGGGCCGGACTCGGTGTGAGGGCGGCGTCGGGACGGACTGCGAAGAGCGTGACGACGACGCCCGCGGCGACGGCAGCCGCCGTGCGAAGTATCGGCACCCAACGGCGTTTCGGCGCGGGCCGTTCCGTAGGCTGCGGCGATCCGGAAACTCCGATACGTGACTGCAACTGTTCCCAGAGCCGATCGCGGTCGGGAGTGTAAGCTGCAGCGCGGCGCTGTGTGTCGTCCCATATGCGGAGGGCGTTTTCGTAGATGCGGAGGTTGTCCGCATTCGAGACCCACAGGTCGAATTCGCGGCGCGATGCGGTGTCCAGCGTGCCTTTCAGCGCACGGATCAGAAGATCCCTGTTATGTTTGTCCATGACGGTATTCGGGTTTTATCCGAAGACACGAAAAAGGCGGCCGACCCTTACGGGCCGACCGCTTTTTTTGCGATTTCTTAGCGGAATGTCTCCGGATATTCCTCCGCGGACGCTTCGTATGTGCCGGTAACGGCGACTATCGACCCAAAACATGTGGTCGTTCGACACAACGACGCGTTTCGTGATCGTTTAAGGGAATGTTTCGAAATCGACGCATATGAAAGTGTTCTGAAAACGGTCATACGAAATCGCCTGAAAAAGTCTATTACGAGTACCAATGGTAAATACCATACAGAACCCTCGGCCGAAGCATTGAAGGATTTCGACAGACGGCTGTCGGTGCAGGATACGGAGGACAGGCCCGTATTTGATGCTTTGATAGCATATTCCAGAAGCTCGACTTCTCAACGTATACATGACCAAGATATTATCGAAGGATTTACGAAATTCCTTTTGACGGATTTCAGGCAGGATGCCGGACACATATTTTTCCCGTTTCATGCTTTCCGAAGAAAACGATAAGGAGTCTGAACCAAATTATATCATTTCCGGACTGAAAGACATTACCGAATCGACAGATCTAAATACGATAGGCAGTCGGACGACCAACCGACGATCTATCTCGATACGGAAGAACTGTTCAGTGCATATGAATAAGGTTGGAATGGGTACCCTGTTTTAAGTTTCAATACAGATATTGTCCTGTTATGCTTTCCTTATTGGCGGCTACCGCTTCGGGAGTGCCCGTCGCGACGATACGTCCGCCGTCGGCTCCTCCGCCCGGGCCGAGGTCGACGATGTAGTCGGCGTTGCGTATCATGTCCAGATCGTGTTCGATGACGACCAGGGTAGCCCCTGCCGAAAGCAGATGCCGGAAGACTTCGAGCAATGTCCTGATGTCGAGCGGGTGGAGCCCGATGGTGGGCTCGTCGAAAACGAAGAGCGAGTCGCTTTGCCGGCGTCCCATCTCCGAGGCGAGTTTCAGCCGCTGCGCCTCGCCGCCCGAGAGACTGGGCGTGGCTTCGCCGAGGGTGAGGTAGCCCAACCCGAGGTCGCTCAGCGTCGCAAGCCGCGGTGCGACGCTCTTGAATCCGGCGCACAGCTCCGCCGCATGGGCCACGTCGGCCTCCATGACCTGCGGCAGCGTGAACAAACGGCCGTTCCCGACCGTACAGGCGATTCGTCCCGCAGGTTTCGCATAGCGCGAGCCGCGGCATTCGGGACACGGAATATCGACGTCGGGCAGGAACTGCACGTCGAGGCTGACCGTGCCGGTGCCGTCG
>ERZ826220.3246-NODE-3246-length-12856-cov-3.864073_pt1 | contig 12856 bp, 14 predicted proteins | sample MGYA00519927_ERZ826220 | MGnify/ENA primary metagenome ERZ826220 (study PRJEB31778, sample SAMEA3449225) | human gut metagenome | biome: human gut; feature: human-associated habitat; material: faeces | place: United Kingdom | collected 2010/2012 ...
CAACCGTAATGTTTCTTCACAGTCACAGCCATCCACTCCTCCGGTTTTAAAGGTAAGATTTTTTCCATACATATCCGGAAGCGGCAGGATCTGTGCCTGATCATAAAGAGCAACCACCGTCACCAGACCATTGGGTCTCGCGCATTCCCAGGCCAGACGGAAGGTAGCTTCCGCCCCCGCAACCGCCAGCACAACGTCAGCTCCCCCATGATCGCTGTTTGCCCGTACAAACGCTTCACACTTCTCCGGAGAAACCAACAAAATCTCCGGATAATGCTGTCGGATAAACTGCAGACGATTTTTATCCTTTTCACACACAATAATCCGTCTTGGTTTTTTCAGCATTACCGAAAGCAGGGTACAGATACCGGTGGGGCCGGCTCCGATGATCAGCACCGTATCCTGCTCTGAGATCTCTGAAATACGCGCTGCCCAGTAACCGGTAGCCAGAACATCGCCCACCAGCAATGCCTGTCGATCCGTAACGCCATCCGGAATCTTATTCAGTCCCTGATCTGCAAAGGGTACACGCACATATTCCGCCTGGCCGCCATCGATCCGGCAGCCCAGCGCCCAACCGCCATTTTCATCTGTACAGTTATTCACATACCCTTTCTTGCAGAAAAAGCATTCACCGCAGAAGGTCTCCACGTTTACTGTCACCCGGTCTCCCGGTTTTACCTTGGTAACTGCCTTTCCAACCTCTTCCACAATCCCCACCATCTCATGACCAACCGTGATCCCGGGTACTGCCCGCGGAACGCTGCCATGTTTGATATGCAGATCGCTGGAGCAAATGCTGGCGAGTGTCACTTTGACAATAGCATCCCGCTCCTGCATCAGGGTCGGTTTTGGCTTCTCTCTTAATTCGAATTTTCCTTTTGAAACGTAGGTATACGCCTGCATATTTCTATTTTCCTCCACGTTTTTTATAATCCTCATCTATACGTTTTTTCCAGTCTGCGTTCAACGGGGCACTGCACCGGACAGAGCTGATTGCTTCGCTGACCACCTCATAATTCAACGCGGTTCCTTCACTGTCGCACTGATAGTTGACTGCACGATCTGCACCGATTCCGAACTGGCTTGCGGTCTCTACCGCGTCAATATTGGCACCGAGGAACAAAAACTCCCAACCGTATTTCGCTTTCTGCCGCTCGATCATCTGCTTCACTTTTTCGCTGTTGTACCGGCGGCTGGCATTTTCCATTCCGTCCGTAGTGATTACAAACATGGTATGCTCCGGGACATCTTCCGGTCGTGCGTACTTATGAATATTTCCAATGTGATGAATCGCACCGCCGATGGCATCTAAGAGTGCCGTGCATCCGCGAACCGTGTAATCCCGGTCGGTCATCGGTTCGATGTCCTTTACATTTACACGGTCGTGCAGGACTTCGCTCACATTGTCAAACAGCACCGTTGAGATCAGTGCTTCGCCCTCTGCTTTTTTCTGCTGCTCAATCATAGAATTGAATCCGCCGATGGTGTCCCGTTCCAGTCCGTTCATGGAACCGCTACGGTCTAAGATAAAAACGATCTCTGTTAAATTCTTTCTCATATGCTTGTCCTCCCAAAATCTCGCCCTTGCGGGCTCGCTGTCGCGGTATTCGCCAAGGTTTCGAGCAAGCTCGAACTTTGGCTCATTCCTCACGCAAATGACTGCTCGATTTCGTACCTTACAGCCATAGTATAGCGATTTTCTTTTGCGGAGTGGTCGCATGGAAAGCGACATTTCTTTTTCCTTATGCTCCGATCAGACTCTGGTCAAAGGCAAACAGTGCCTCGTTAATTTCATACACATTATAGTTTCCCCGTTCGACAAAATATTCTACAATGATGTCAAATTTACTCGAATGGGACAATGTGAATCCTGCCTTGCCGAGCATCTCCTGCATCTGGGCAAGCGGTAGCTCCAAAGCGAGGGCAAATGCCAGCACCGTAGGTTTGGATGGCTTATAGAATCTATCCGAACGGATTTTTGAGAAGAGCTTCCTGTCAATATTTGCTTTCTTGTAGCACTGTGCATCCGTCATACCGCTTTCCTCAATCTTTCGAAGCAGCATTTCTGAAAAGCTCTCATCCATCTGCCCCAGCGCCTCTTCCAGAGACTGACTACTGCAGGATTTACAGATTGCTTCGGGCGGCAGCGGGACAGATGCAGCTTCAAAGCAGGATTCCTCTTGCCATGCTTCGGAACACCGACTCTGTTCTGCCCTCCTGTCGGTATGTTCTTCCACATACCTGTCATCTATGTACACTGCGATGTCATCAAACAGCTTTCCGCTAATCTGATATGTCTTTCGGTCAAAAATAACGATATAGACCATCATCTCGTTTTCCAGCAGAAATTCGCTGATGGTATCGACTGCAACCTTCAGAGCCTGGTCTTTTGGATAGCCGTAAACACCGGAGGAAATCAGCGGAAAGGCTACAGACTGACAGCCATTTTCTTTCGCCAGATTCAAAGATGTCCGATAACAGGATTCCAGAAGCTCCTGCTCCCGATGCCTGCCATCCCTCCAGCGCGGACCGACTGCATGGATCACATATTTGCAGGGCAGACGGTATTCCTTTGTAATTTTTGCACTGCCGGTTTCGCAGCCATGCAGCGTACGGCATTCTGCAAGCAGTTCCGGTCCGGCCGCACGATGAATGCAGCCGTCCACACCACCGCCGCCCAAAAGGGACGTGTTGGCAGCATTGACGATTGCGTCAACGTTCATTTTTGTAATATCGTTTCTGATCATTTGCAACGGCATGAAGCACCCCTCCCATTCGTCCAGCAGTTGAAAATCAACATTAGTAAATAAAATATCCCATAACATAAGCTTCTTTAAAAACACTTTGATTCTTGACTCCAGGAACTTTATCGAGATATTCCATGTCATTACTTGCAATCTTAACTCTTTTTAAGTTAAGATGCAATATTTGAGTTAAAAGTAGTTGAAAATCAACATTATTAAAAATCATTTTCGAAAAAAGTCCGATGTAGCATGAGCATTACACCCACACTGCACCGGACATTCCACATCATCAACTGCTCTGTCTATTTTCTTCTTCCTGCTCATGCAGCTGCTCTTTTTTCTACTCGTCCCCTTTCAGGATTTCTTTGCCACAATGTCAAGTGATGAATTAAAAAAAGACAAGCAACATCAAAGAAAAATTTCTTTCACAGCACTTGCCTTTTTCTATTATATTATCGTTATAAAAGCTCCTACTTGAATGCTTACAAACTGTTCTTCAAAATCTCCAATACCTCATCATGATTCAACACCTTATATCCACCTTCCATGATGATGGTTCCATTTGCAATACCATGCAACATTTCTTCTGTTGCCCCCAACTCATGGAGATTCATTGTAAGTCCCAGTTCTTTCATCCAAACTTCCATACAGGAAAGCCCTTCTCTGGCAACCTGTTCATCAGCTTTTCCAGCAGGATTGACCTCCCACACATTCACAGCAAAACGGCAAAACTTGCTAAGACCATAAGGCATAATATACTGATAGTAAGGAAGTGACACCGCAGAAAGCGTCATTCCGTGAGTTGCATCTGTATATGCTCCTACTGCCTGACCAAGCATATGAACCATCCAGTCGGTACTTTTTCCTCTGGAGACAAGCGTATTCAGTGCCCAGGTTGCAGCCCACATGATATTCGACCTTGCCTCATAGTCCTCTGAATTCTGAATGGCAATTCTCGAACTGTGAATTACCGATTTCATCAGTGCCTCGCTGATATAATCGCTAGTATTGTCGTCCTCCCCAGAGAAATACTGCTCACAGATATGATTGAAGATATCATAAATGCCGGCCACCATCTGCTCTTTCGGCAATGTGAAAGTGAATTTCGGATTCAGGATTGCAAACTTCGGCATCACAGCATCTCCAAACACATGACCAATTTTCATCTTTTGATCATGATTCGTGATTACCGCACCTCCATTCATTTCGCTTCCGGTTCCCACCATAGTCAATACACAGCCAACAGGGACAATCTCACAATCCGGCTCCTCAAAGCGGATATAATATTTCTCCCACGGATCTTCATCACAGTGAACAGACACGGAAACCGCTTTTGCATAGTCGCAGCAAGAGCCGCCGCCTACAGCCAGCAGAAAGTCCACCTGATTCTCTCTGGCAATCCGAACACCCTCCCTTAATTTTTCTATTGTGGGATTTGGCATCACACCTCCATCCTCAACGACTACCTTTCCGTTATCTTTCAGTAATCTCATAACCTGACTGTAAATACCATTTTTCTTGATAGAACCGCCGCCATAAATCAACTGAACGGTTTTTCCATATTTTGGAAGCTCCTCGTTCAAAAAACAAAGAGAATCCTCTCCAAAGTAAAGTTTTGTCGGATTTGAATACGAAAAATTTCCTAACATAATGTTTTTCCTCCTTAGTCCTGATAGATTTCTTTCGCCATGCGGAATGCTGCCCATGCTTTCGGCCAGCCAGCATAAAAGGCAGCGTGTGTCAAAATTTCTGCCATTTCTTCTTTTGTAACACCGTTCTTTTTTGCCTCTCCTATATGAAAGGCAAGAGAACTGTCCAGAACACCGCTTGCCATAAGTGCTGTTACTGTGACAATGCTTCTGTCTCTTGCAGGCAGCTTATCTTCTCGTGACCACACTTCTCCAAACAGCACGTCATCATTCAGTTCCGCAAATTTTGGTGCAAAATCACCCAGGGCATCTCTGCCCGCTGTTACCTTTTTCATGATCTGTCTCCTTATTTAAGCTTACTGTATTCTTCTTCCTTCACCGGCTCCATCCATTCATTGGAACTTCCTTCTGCCGGAACTTCTACCGCCAAATGAGAAAACCAGCTATCAGGAGCAGCGCCATGCCAATGCTTCACTTCTGGTGCAATATTGATGACATCACCGGGTTTCATCTCCTGAGCCGTTTTTCCCCACTCCTGATAATATCCACGTCCGGCAGTGCAGAGCAAAATCTGTCCGCCTTTGTGATGAATATGCCAGTTATTTCGGCATCCTGGCTCAAAGGTTACATTTGCAATTCCAACTCTTTCCGTTGTCAGCATGGACAGGTAACTCTGTCCAACAAAATATTGTGCATACGCATCATTTTTCTCACCCAATGGGAATATCTGTTTAAATCCTTTTTCTGTCATGAATTACTCTCCCTTCAAGAATTAAAATAGTCTAAAATCTCTTGCATCCTTGCAACCTGATCCACATGGAACGGGCAGCGTTTGTTACAATGCCCACATCCAACTCACAGACTTTTTACCCATGCTTTCAATTCTTCCTGAGACAACAAGCCATTCAGCATTTTTCCTTTCATCAGGATAGCGCCAGGACAGCTCGGTGCAAGTTTTTCATTTGTGCTTCCCATGCCGCTGCCGCCAGAAGTAGCAAAAGGAACGATGGTTTTGCCTGAGAAATCATAACTCTCCAAAAAAGTATTAATAATCGTTGGTGCAACATACCACCAGATAGGGAATCCAACAAACACCAGATCATACTGATCCATACCTTCCAGCTTCCCGGCAATTTCAGGGCGGAATATCGGATCGTTCATCTCCACGCTGCTGCGACTTTTTTTATTTGTCCAGTCCAGATCGGCACTGCTGTATGGCACCTTTGGCTTAATTTCATACAGATCAGCTCCTGCCGCTTCCGAAAGTTTCCACGCTGCCTTTGCAGTCACACCGCTTGCTGAAAAATAGGCCACCAAAATTTTCTTACTCATAGTAATTTTCTCCGTAAATTATGTTATTGAACTTATTATAAATGAATCTATATCACCTGAAATGTTTTCCATTTTCCGGACTTCTGCCTCCAGAAGAAAATGACCGCCCGAATGCTCCAGTCACAAACCATTGCAATAGCAATCCCGATCACGCCCATTTTCAAAACAATTCCCAAGAGCCATGATAAAAGCAGACGCACTGCTATTGTAGATATAACCGAAACATACATGGTAAATTTCACATCACCCGCTGCACGCAGCCCATTACTAAGCGCACCGGAAAAGGGATATGCTGCTGCATTAAACACGTTATGGATTAAAACCAGCCAGATTACAAGCCGTTTGGTCTCCGGCTGCAAAGCATAAAATTTCATAAAGAATGGAGTCAGAAGAAAAATCAAAAGATTCCATGCCGATGAAAGCAAAATTGTAATCCTTGCCAGTTTCTTAAAATAATCATCCGCCGCCTTTGTATCCCCATTTCCCATACACTGTCCAATGACCGTTATAAATACGGGACCCATAGCGACTCCCGCCAGCGCAGCCAATGACCAGATACTTTGTGCAACACCATTTGCAGCAATCTGATATGTTCCAAAAAGTGCAACGATACCGCTTAATGCTACTTTGACTAACTGGAATATACCGTTTTCCATCCCATTTGGAATAGCGATTTTTAGAATTTGTTTCATGAAATCCACATTCCACCGGAAAATCCACTTGCAGCGATAGAACACTTCATTTTTTCTCTGAAAACAAAGTACTGTAATCATCACGGCTGAAAATGTCCGAGCGATCAGTGAAGGGTATGCAACACCTGCAACACCTGCACGCAAAACAAGTACACCAATGAAATTTCCAATAACATTGATGATATTGGAAATTACCGACAAATACATGGTCACACTGGTTTTTCCAATACTGCGAAAAAGGGCGGCCCCGGCATTGTAAACCGCCAATGCCGGATAGGAATATGCAGAAATCCTAAGGTATGTAATACAGGAGCGCATCACAGAATCTTCCACTTTACCGAACATCAGACGAAGCATCCCTTCATTTCCAATCAGAACTATCACTGCGATCAGTATGGAAAAAATCGTAGAGAATGATAGAAGCTGGCTGGCGGATTCTCCAGCGTCATCATTTTTCTTTCTACCAATATACTGGCTGATCACAACCGCCCCTCCGGATGCCAATGCTGTAAACAGATAAATAAAAATAGTATTGAACTGATTTACCAGTGAAACACCGGATACTGCCGCTTCTCCTGCGTAGCTGACCACCAGTGTGTCCGCCATCCCTACAAGCATTATCAGCAGCTGCTCTAAAAACAGGGGAATAATCATAGCCTTCAAACTCTTATTTGAAAACAGAACCGTTTGCTGATCCATATCTTTTCCTCCACTAAGATTTTACAATTTATTCCTTTCTTCTTCTCTGTGAGGTTATCTTTCTGATTCCTTTCACAGCATAAAAACCCATAATCCCATCATTGCGGTATACTCTGCAAATACAAAAACTGCACTCTGTTCAAAATCAAAAAACACAAACTCCTGCTTAAGGAACATATAGGAGACAATACGGGATAGCCAATAAATACCGTATCGTAAGCGGAAATATCCAGATCGCTTTTTTTAGTTCCGGAAGATAATTACGGCTCATCTCATCATGGTTTACATCCCGCAATTCATCAAAGTCTGCCGTATAAGAAGTAACCGTTTCAATCCGGTGCAGATGTCCACCCACTTTCTCCGCTATCATATTGGCAACATACTCCGTTGTTCCGTAACGGAGATCATTCTCTACCACAATGCTTGCAGAAGTTGTGGCATCCACATCGGAGAGGTATTCTGTATTACCCCAGCGTGAGAAATATACGATTAAAGTGTTATTGGCCGATTGTTCGCTTTCTGTTCTTTCAGATTCTAAAACTTCATTAGACACTGAAACGCTATCTTGCTGAGAAGATGGACTTGTGGTTTGTCTGCTGCTCTCCTGCGATGGATCTGTGCTACTGCTGCAAGCAGTCAGCATAAAAAGCAGAGAAAACACAAACAGAATAGATAAAAATTTTTTTATATGTAGCCTCCTCATTAAATCGCAGCCTCTTTATCTTTGTGACAAAAATCCTTGCTGTGCCAGCATTTCCGGTACCTCCGGGTAGTGGCAGTAGGGAGGCCGGTAAAAGTCTGCGTTCATTCCTGTCCAGTCTCCAACCCGGCTATTCCAGGGGCGTTCCCTCAGATATACGGCGTACTGCTCGTCATACTGCTTCAGCAGTCTAGTTAGGTCAGAATTATATTTTTTCTCAAAGCAGACTGCTTCCTTCGGCAGACGGGGCTTCTGCCCAGGTTCTTCCGCCGGATACCCCACGCATAAGCCAAGCATGGGCACAACATATTTTGGCAGGTTCAGTTCCCGGATCGCCTCAAAAGCATGAAGCCGGATATCCCCAATCGGTACGGTGCCCAGACCAAAGGATTCGGCGGCAACCACCGCAGTTCCCAGAGCGATTCCTACCTCGTTTGCCCCAACAATCAGGTTGTCGATCTGGCTTACAACGGAATCAAACTCCTGACCGTTTTCCTTACAAGCCAGCCAAGTGCGGTAAAAGTCTGCGCAGAATACCAGAAAAACAGGAGCCTGCGCAATATGTTTCTGACCGCCGCACAACTCCGCAAATTTTTCTCGTCGTTGCTGCTCCTGCACGACAATAACGGATATGTGTTGGAGATTTGCCCAGTTCGGGGCTGCCTGCACTGCCTTTAAGATTTCATCCAGTATTTCCTTCTCTATTGGTCTGTTCTGATACTTGCGGATAGACCGATGCGATAATAAAGTTTTCATTATTACTCCCATTTAATTTTTCACTTCCTTTTATTGTTATTTTTTTATTTTACAGATCATATAATCGATTGCATCAAGTGACTGCTGCTTTTCATGTACCTCATCAAGCAATTTGTACCGATATTTTCGCAACATCCTTATCTGCATTTCTTGATCTTCATATCCTGAAATTTTTGCGATTTCTTCTTTGCTTAATCCGGCGTTTATACGGGAATCATAATCCGGTTTCATGAAATGGCACTCCCTCCTCAATAAAAAATATAGGTGCAGAAATTAAAGTTGTTTGCTTTATCTCTACACCTATATTATAATTTTCTAATTGAATTATATCAAATACTTAGTTTTTATGGTTTGTCCATGCCTAAAAAGCATTGAATATGTTTGATGAATTTTGTGGTTGCTAAGCTAAACGGCTGACCACGTTTCCATGCTAATACACTTGTTGCTGTAAGTGGCGGATCAAGCGGTCTAAATGTAACCTTTGATTGATCCCAGAAGGGTACAGCCCCTTCAATCACCAATGAATATGCCAAGCCTCCATTCACCATAATTGCGCTGTTCGTACTTAAATTGCTGATAAAAACAATATTCAGTTTCTCATAGTAGTTGCCAAACCAACTTGCCAACTCACTCTGCACATTCATACGCCTAGGAAGAATCAAAGGCAGTACAGACAAATCTTTTGCGCTTACCGTTTCTTTCTTGGAGAGTGGATCATCCGATTTCATCAGAACCACCCATTTTTCCCTTATATTCAAGCGAATAAATTCATATTTTTCCATATCAATCGGCTCAAGAAGCAAACCAATATCCAGTAGTCCCTTATCCATTTGTTCCTTTACCAAATCTGCTGTGGCTGTAAAAATGTCAAAAGTAACACGGGGATATTTCCGACGAAAGGACTCAATTATTTTAGGAAGAAGTTGTACAGCTGCAATTTCTCCACACCCAATAGAAATTTTACCTTCCACCTGTTCCTCTTGCTCCACTAATTCTTTTTCTGTCTTATCTACAAGCTGCAAAATTTCTTCCGCACGACGGCGTAGAAGTATTCCTTCATTTGTCAATTTGATTTTCCGTGTCCCTCTATCAAACAGCTTTACACCAATATCTTCCTCCATCTGTGCAAGCTGACGTGAAAGTGTCGGCTGCGTGATATGTAAAACTTCTGAGGCTTTTGTGATACTTTCTTCCCTTACTACAGTCAGAAAATATCGAAGAACTCTAATTTCCATCAGTAATACCTCCTATATCTGCCATGCTTAATAAACATATTTTAACTTATATATACTTTAGGAGCAAGATAAATGTCTTTGTCCCCATACACCGACAGCTCTCTGTCCGAATCAGCATTATCATCTGTATCTGCCTGCTGTTGTATGATAGATATTGCATCTTTGTTCATTGCAACCACTATTTTGATACAAGGAAACGATTGCACCCCCTAATGCACCCCCTAAATACAGGAGATGCATCACCCTCCATCCGGGCATTGGATCAGGCTACTCTTCATTTTATGGACAATTGCAGAGTAGTCTTTTCTTTCACGAAAAAAGAGATATCAACGCGCCAGGGTCAGTATCTCTTCCTTTTTTATAATTCAATTATCAGGTTCACGGTCTTTCCCTCTCACAAGCTGTGCTTTCTCCGATCTTTTCCTGTCACGATGTAGTATTGCTTCTTGTTTTCATACATTTCCGCATCTGCGGCTTTCAGAAGCGACTCAAAATCCGTGTCCTTTGTGCCGCTTATCGTCGTACCGAGGGACGCGGTAGCACCCAGTTGGCTTTTTGCCGTTTCCAGTAGTTTCTGAAACGCCGGATGTGTGATGTTTGGCAGAACCGCAATGAACTCATCTCCGCCAAACCGATACACATGACGCTTTCCGAACACAGATTTCAGCGTCTGTGCGGTCTGCACAATGAATTTATCACCGGCGTCATGTCCCTTTTGGTCATTTATTTCCTTTAGGCCATTTATGTCGCACATGACAATCGCCAGGGGAAAGTACTTCTCCAGCTTTTCTGTGTACGCCCAATCCAGTGCTTTTCTGTTTTTACAATCTGTGAGCTGGTCATATAATGCACTGTGCTCCAGTGCATCTGCATTATCGCGCAGTCTTATCATAAAAGAGATCATAAACTCGATCATATCTATCAGATTCGAGATCTCATGCAGTTTCTCTTCGGGAGGATTGTCCACACCGTAGAATCCGACCATCTTGCCGTTGATTTTGATTGGCCCTGTCACAAGGGTATTGACACCCTGAGGTTTCAGCCGTTCATAGATGGCTTCGCTTGTTTTTTTGCATTCTTCAATGTCATGGATGATGACATTGTTGGATTCTTGAAATTGTGCAAACCATGCTTCAATGATGCCTTCATACGGCACATCCTGCAAGTTATCTTTTTCTTTGGATACGCCCGCTTTGCACCACTCGTAGGTGTTGTCAAACGTTCCGCGGTCATTCTGTTCAAAGATGTACGCTCGATCGGCGGTCATACGCTGTCCGATATACTCCACCAGTTGATTCAGTACTTTGTCCGGAGTTTCTTCTGAAGCGGCATACCGAACCATGTCCGTGAGGAATCTCTCGTAATTCAGGATTCGTTCCTGCGATTCGCGCTTGCTGACTTCCAACATTTCCTTTTCCTTATGGTACAGGATTCTCTGGAGCTTGCTTCTCATCATCGTGGCAGTCAGAAGCATACTCAGCACCCCGTACAGAATAACATCCACTAGGTTTTTGGATAGAATTGGGTTGTGCTGCGCAAAGAAAGCAAGTCCGATATAGAGCAGCATACTGCTCAGAATCAGCCCGTTCATGACCGCCGTTCTGGCGGTAAACAGCAGCGGCGCTACCATCATGAACACAATGTAGTTGACAGTGAGCTCCTCCGGTGTAATCAGCGTTCCCGTAATAATGCCGAACAGCAGCAGCGCGGCAAAAAAGCTGTATACAACCAGTTCTTTCCCCAAGAAGCTTCTAAGTTGACAACGAGAAATGCAAAAACAGACCAAAGAAAGGAACGTATAGACCAGATACACCCATTTATATTTTCCGATACTCAGAGAAAACACACTCACCAGCGTTATGACTCCAAAGGCAACAAGCGCCACAACAGAATACAGCCGCATGGCTTTCCAGTTTTCTTCCCATACATCCTGTTTTACTTTCTCATAATCACCACAACTAAACATAAACAACGAAACAATTTGATTCATACGTTTTTTCTCTCCAAACTCTGTTCAATTACCGCTTTGCCCGTCTCATAAGGAGCACAGATTCAACGGTACTTTCATTGTCCCAATCAAGTTCATATAATTCCTGTTCATTGAAAAATACAGGAAAACGGAACTTGAGACTTCTTAAAATCCTGCCATCCTCTTGTTCTGCTTCATAGATATTTCCTTCCTCGAGGAAGCTCTTCATAAATATCTTCTTCTCCATATCTGTAAATCTGTCGTACAGATTATCGAAGAATAATAAGAACTGATACACATTATCACCGGATATCTTTTCCTGCTTAATATTATACAGTCTTGTCTCCACTGCTTCAATGAAAGTTTCAATTTCCTCTATCTCATCATAAAGTTTATCCAGACGCACCTGCATATCCTCATACTTCTTGTCATAATACTTGTCAGACACGGATAAATTATCCATCTGATTCGCCAATTTATTCTTGGCTCCGGTTACCTGCTTTAATCGCTCCTGCAAACCTGTATGCTCTCTGTCCAATTCTTCCGTATCAATGCTGTTACCGATGTGCTTCTGAATCTCTGTTTTAAACTTAGGATTGTTTACCAGCTTACGGATAACTTCTTCCACCGCTGCATTAATTTTGTCCTCATTCCACTGCTTGCGATAGGTACACTTATGACCATTTACAAATGTTCTGTGCTTGCAGGCGTAATAAAAATAATCTCTATAATATCCGCCATCAGGATGCTTCTTATGATTAACATTGCCATACATACCGCTTCCACATATAGGACATTTGATAATACCGGATAAAATATGCTCGTGATCCAGACTATGGGTTTTGATATTTGCAACACCTGTTTCCTGTCTCTTTTTGTGTACCTGATTCCACAATTCTTCTAAAACAATTGCCTCGTGAATACCATCATTTATCATGTAATTATCCTGTTTTACCACATGGTACTCGTTTCTTGTACCTGGAATCTTCTCATTCTTTCTTCTGCCAAATGCCAATTTTCCACAGTATACAGGATTATCTAGCACACCTTTTACAAAGGATGTAGAAAAGCCTTCTA
>ERZ826220.3247-NODE-3247-length-12854-cov-3.752012_pt1 | contig 12854 bp, 10 predicted proteins | sample MGYA00519927_ERZ826220 | MGnify/ENA primary metagenome ERZ826220 (study PRJEB31778, sample SAMEA3449225) | human gut metagenome | biome: human gut; feature: human-associated habitat; material: faeces | place: United Kingdom | collected 2010/2012 ...
TAATTGATAATCAATAATTCACGACAGGATTTTTCAATTTTTGTCATGTACTAAAGTTTTTCATAGTAAAAATGGTTGAAATAAAGATGTGTTTGTATTTAGTTTTCAATTTGTTATTCGGACGACCCTCTTTTCTGTTGGTATCATATATGATACGGTGGTGCAAATATATATATAAAAATTTGCACAGCAAAATTTTTGTCCAAATTTTTGAAATGGGAATGAACTATCAAGATGAAATCCTTTATATCTCTACGAGGATCAAGGAGTTGAGGAAGGAACGCAAGCTGACTGTACAGGAGCTGGCTTACCGGTGTGACATGGAAAGATCCAACTTGAGCCGCATCGAGGCGGGGCGGACTAATCTTACCGTAAAAACCATTTGCAGCATCTGTAATGCGTTGAGTGTTAATATGCGCGATGTAATACGTTAGGACGATATACCTATATTTATATATATTGCGCCTAATCGTTCGTTGTATGCTTTTTTTGGGCCGTTTCTTTAAAATTCGTATCTTTACGGTGATAATTTAACGGCTTATTGAACACGCTTGATTTAATCGTCTGCCTCGTGCTGGCGCTGGCCGTCTGGAACGGATGGCGCCAAGGCTTCGTTGTGCAGATATGCTCCCTTGCAGGGATTGTGGCGGGCATTTGGATCGCGGCGCGTTTCGGCGCGCAGGTCGGCGGATGGCTGCGGCTCGATGACGAAGTGGCTGCCGCGGGCGGTTTCGTCACGGTGCTCGTCGTCGTGATCCTCGTCGTGGCGATCGCCGGCAGGGTGGTGCGCAAGGTCTTTCGCTTTGCGGGACTGGGCGTTGCCGACACGCTGCTGGGCATTGCCGTATCGGTTTTGAAGTACCTGCTCGTGTTGAGCGTGCTCTTCTCGGCCTTCGATGCGCTGAATGAGGATTATTGCCTCGTGGGGCCGCGGACGATCGAGCGGTCGAAAAGCTACAAGCCTGTCCGGTGGCTTTCCGAATCCATTTTCCCTTTTCTGGAGTGGGTCGGCGAGCGGGTTCCCCGGCAGGAGGAAAAAACGGAGACCGATGGATAGAAAGTTTACAGCCACAGTGGTCCGGGCGACGGGCAGTTGGTACGACGTGCTGCACGACGGTGAGACGGTGCGCTGCCGCATCCGGGGCAGACTGCGCCTGAAAGGGGTGCGTTCGACCAATCCCGTGGTGGTGGGCGACGAAGTGGCGTGCGAGGCCGACGAGGGGGGCGACTATGTGATCGCCGACATCCTGCCGCGGCGCAACTACGTGATCCGCCGGGCTTCGAACCTTTCGAAAGAGTCGCATATCATCGCCGCCAACGTCGACCAGGCGCTGCTGATGGCGTCGCTGCGTTCGCCCGAGACGCCCACGGAGTTCGTGGACCGGTTTCTGGTGACCTGCGAGGCCTACAAGGTCCCGGTGACGATCCTCCTGTCGAAGCTCGACCTGCAGGACGCGGAGGCCGTCGCGGAGTTCCGCGCGGTCTACGAGGGGGCCGGCTACCGGGTGCTGGAGGTGTCGGTCCGGGAGGGCCGGGGCGTGGAGGAGGTGCGCGAACTGCTTGCGGGGCGCACGACCCTCGTTTCGGGAAATTCGGGCGTCGGGAAGTCGACGCTGATCCAGGCCATCGACCCCTCGCTGGACATCCGCACGGGCGAAATCTCCGAAAGTCACCACAAGGGCCGCCATACGACGACATTTTCGACGATGTACCCCCTGGCCGGAGGCGGCGCGGTGATCGACACGCCGGGCATCAAGGGGTTCGGACTGATCGACATCGACGAGGCCGAGCTGTGGCACTATTTTCCCGAGATGATGCGCGTTGCGCCCGCCTGCCGCTTCTACAACTGCACCCACACCCACGAGCCGGGCTGTGCGGTGACCGAAGCCGTGAAGGCGGGCGAAATCGCCTGGCCGCGTTACGAAAGCTACCTGAAAATCCGCGATGAAGATGAAAAATACCGCAAATAACGACTCCCCGGGACCGGACTTCGATTTCGGCCCCGATGTCGCACACGCCGCTGAGCGCATCGCCTGCCTCGCCGGGTTTATGACGCCGGAACGGTATGCCGTTTTGCGGAAGACGGTCTCCATGCGCACGCGCTACATGACGGTGCTGGCCGAGAACATGTACCACGGGCAGAATGCCGCGGCGCTGATCCGCCATTGCGAGGCGTTCGGCGTGCAGGAGATGCACACCGTGGAGACGCTCTGCCCGTTCGAACCCAATCCCGACATTGCGCGCGGCACGCACCAGTGGGTCGACGTGCGCCGCCACGCCTCGACGGGCGAGGCCGTCGCCGCCCTCAAGGGGGCGGGCTACCGGATCGTGGCCACCACGCCCCACCGCGAGGACGCGACGCCCGAGACGTTCGATGTCGGGCGGGGACCTTTCGCGCTGGTCTTCGGGACGGAACACGCCGGGATTTCCGACGAGGTGATCGCTTCGGCCGACGAATTCCTGCGCATCCCGATGTGCGGCATGGTCGAGAGCCTGAACGTCTCGGCCTCGGCGGCGATCCTGATCTACACGCTCTCCGAGCGCATGCGCCTCACGGTCGGCAACTGGCGGATGTCCGACGCCGAACAGGCCGAAACGCTCTGCCGCTGGATGCGGCGCAGCGTGAAGGATTCCGAAGCGATTTTGCAACGCCGGGGTATGGTCCCGGATTTATAGGCGGCTTCGGCGCTCCTGGCCCGAATCCGCGCAAATGGATAAAATAGTATGATTCTCCGCAAACAATTTCTGGCGCATGTCGCCCAGACCTCCCCGTCGCCGATGCTGGTGGAGGTCGCGCGCGCCGAAGGCTCGTTTTTCTATACGCCCGAAGGCAAGCGTTATTTCGACCTCGTGGCCGGGGTTTCGGTCAGCAATGTTGGTCACGGCAATCCGGCCGTGGTGCGTGCCGTGCAGGAGCAGGCTGCGCGCTACATGCATGTGATGGTCTACGGCGAGCTGGTCGAGACGCCGCAGGTGGAGTATGCCGCCAGGATCGCGTCGCTGCTGCCCGCGCCGCTCGAAAGCGTCTATTTCGTCAACTCGGGCGCCGAGGCGGTCGAGGGGGCTTTGAAACTGGCGAAACGTTTTACCCGGCGTACGGAGATCGTCTCCATGCGCCGCGCCTACCACGGGTCGACGCACGGCGCGATGAGCATGATGGGTGCGCCCGAGGGCGAGGAGTGGAAGGGGGCGTTCCGGCCCCTGCTGCCCGACGTGCAGGCCGTGGAGTTCAACGATTTCTCCGAACTGGAGCGCATTACGCGCCGCACGGCCTGTGTGCTGGCCGAGCCGGTGCAGGGCGAGGCCGGCGTCCGTCCGCCCCGTCCGGGTTATCTGGATGCGCTGCGCAGACGCTGCGACGAAGTCGGCGCGCTGCTGATTTTCGACGAGATACAGACCGGCATGGGCCGCACGGGCCGCCTGTTCGCCATGCAGAAATACGGCGTCACGCCCGACATCGTCTGTCTGGCCAAGGCCTTCGGCGGGGGCATGCCCCTCGGGGCGTTCGTCGCGCGTCACGAGGTGATGGACACCTTGCAGGAAAATCCCGCGCTGGGGCATATCACCACTTTCGGCGGCCATCCGGTCTGCTGTGCGGCGGGACTCGCGGCGCTGAATTACCTGGTGGACAACAAGGTGGTCGAAAGGGTCGAAACGAAGGGCGCGTTGTATGAAATGCTGCTGAAGGATCATCCCGCCGTGCGGGAAATCCGCCGCAGCGGCCTGCTGCTGGCCGTCGAGCTGGGCGAATCGGCGAAACTTTACCGCATCATGGAACTGTTCCGGGAGGCGGGCATCCTGAGCGACTGGTTCCTGTTCTGCGACACGGCGTTCCGCATTTCGCCGCCCCTCACGATCTCGGAGGACGAAGTGCGCGAAAGCGCCGCGCTGATCCTCAGTTGTTTGGACCGGTTGTAAAAACAAAAGGGAGGCTTCGGAGCCTCCCTTTTCTATGCCTCTTCGGCAAACGCCTTCAGTTTGGCGATCTCCTCGCTCCAGCGCGCTTCGTCGGGGGTTTCGAGGATCAGCGGAATGCCGTCGAAACGCTTGTCGGAAGCGATATAGCGGAAGCATTCCATGCCGATCATGCCCTCGCCCAGCGGCGTGTGGCGGTCGACGCGGCTGCCCAGAATCTTCATCGCATCGTTCAGGTGCATGCCTTTCAGGTATCCGAATCCGACGACGCGTTCCAGTTCGGCGAACGTGGCGTCGCACGCCTCGCGCGTCCGGAGGTCGTACCCCGCCGCGAAGGCGTGGCAGGTGTCGATGCAGACGCCCACCCGCGATTTGTCCTCCACGCGCTCGATCAGATAGGCGAGGTGCTCGAAGCGGAATCCGAGGTTCGAACCCTGCCCCGCGGTGTTCTCGATCACCGCCGTCACGCCGTGCGTGCGGTCGAGCGCCATGTTGATCGACTCGGCGATCCGGTCGAGCGACTCCTGCTCGGTGATCTTCTGCAGGTGGCTGCCGGGATGGAAGTTCAGCCGGTCGAGGCCCAGCAGTTCGCACCGCTGCATCTCGTCGAGGAATGCCGCGCGCGATTTTTCGAGCGGTTCCTTCTCGGGATGTCCGAGGTTGATCAGGTACGAGTCGTGGGGCAGAATCTGTGCGGGCGTGTAGCCGTAGCGTTCGCACGCCTCGCGGAAGGCGTCGATCTCGCCCGCGGCGAGCGGTTTGGCGACCCACTGCCGCTGGTTCTTGGTGAAAAGGGCGAAGCCCGTGGCTCCGATAGCGTGTGCGTTGGCCGGAGCGTTCTCCACGCCGCCCGCAGCGCTTACGTGCGCTCCGAAATATTTCATAGTTGGTCCTTTCCGTTTAACTTTCAGACAAAGTTAAAGTTTTTATAAATAAATTCATAAATTTGTAGATTGAAAATCAAATACAATCGCTTCGTTATGAAACATTTTTACCTGATTCTCACGCTGGCGTCACTCGTCGGGGCCTCCGTTCCGGTCTCGGCCCAGATTTCAATCGACGAAGTCAATGCCGAACGGCGGAACGTGACGTTCCGCGACCGGCTGAAGTCCACGTCCGTCGATGCCGATTATTTCAGCCTCGCCCGCTACAAGGCCGAGCGCGCCGCAATCCGCAAGGAGCGCAACTACCTCGAATTCGGCGGCGGCCTGCAGGGAACGCTGACTTCGTACAACGATCCCTGGATCTCGGTGTCGGGCGGTGACAACTCCATTGCGCTGGTGGCGACCTTCAACCTGCGGCATATCTTCAAGAAGAACCTCTTTTCCATCGAAACCAAGTTCAATGCCAAGCTGGGTTACAACCGCATGAAGGTCGAGACGCAGCGCGTGGGGCCGGACGGCAAGCCGATGGTCGACGAGAGCGGCAACAAGATCATGGACAGCGAAGGCGTATGGTTCAAGAATCAGGACGAGTTCGTCATCTGGGTGAACCCGGCGTTCGAAATGGCGAAGAACTGGACTTACGGTTCAATTCTGCAATTCCGCAGCCAGTTCGTCAACGGTTACAAATCGCGCTCCGAGCAGGAGAAGAAGCACCTCAAGAGCAAGTTTATGACCCCGGGTTACCTCGACATTTCGCTGGGTATCACCTACAAAAGCCCTCAAAAGAAATTCCCCATCACGGTCAACATGTCTCCGCTCGCCTTGAACGCCACCTTTGCCGAAAGCGACTGGATTCGCATGCGGCAGGTCGACGGCGACGGCAAGGAGATCAAACCGGCCTATCCCTATGGTATCGAGGACCCCGAGAAGACCTCGAAATACGAGGGCGGTTCGTCGGTCGAGATCGGTTTCGACCGCACGTTCGGCAAGACGGGCTACCTGCGTTACATCACGACGATCTTCTCCTTCTACGGCTGGATTACCGACATCGGCCAGAAGAACAAGATCAGCGACTACACCAAGTACCTGGAGGCCTACGACAAGTGGGCCGACAAGGAAGACACCAGCGTCGGGCATGACATCAAGGACAAGCCCCGCCTGCCGATCCATCCCACGGTGCGTTGGGAAAACACGCTCGAAATCAAGGCGACGAAATACCTCTCCACGAAGGTTAGTTTCCAGCTCTACTACAACCGGGCGCAGAACGTCGACGTGCAGACCCGTACGCTGTTGCAGGTGGGTCTCACCTATACTTTCAAAAACAAGCCGAAACCCTGATAAGTTTTAAATACCGAACCGGCGTCTTTGGCGCCATCATACGATGTACAAAAACTCGAAACACACCGTCCTCTTCCCGCTGCTGCTGGCCGCGGGAGTCGTTCTGGGCCTCGTTCTGGGCCAGTATCTGGGCCGCAACACCACCACGTCGCAGCTCAAGGGCATGCTCAGCCGCATGGCGCTGCCCAACAACAAGCTCTCCTATACGCTCTCGCTGATCGAGAACCAGTATGTCGACTCGGTGTCGATGGACTCGCTCGCCGAGCACGTCATCCCGTTGCTGGTCAAGGAGCTGGACCCCCATTCGGTCTATATCCCCGCCGCGGAAATGCAGGCTCTGAACGAACCTCTCGAAGGGGAGTTCGACGGCATCGGCGTGGTCTTCAACATGGCCACCGACACGGTCATCGTGCTGAACGTCATTCCGCAAGGCCCGAGCGACAAGGCCGGCGTCAAGGCCGGGGACCGCATTGTCGAGATCGGCGATTCGCTTGTCGCCGGGCGTAAGATTCCCCAGAACAACGTCGTCAAAATGCTGCGCGGACCGCGCGGCACGACGGTCCGCCTCGGTCTCGAACGGCAGGGCATCTCCGACCAGGTCGAGGTCGAGGTCGTGCGCGGCGTCATTCCCATCAGGAGCATCGAATCGGCCTTCCGCATCGCCGACGGCGTGGGGTACGTCAAGCTGGGGCAGTTCGCGCGGACCACTTTCGACGAATTCCGCAAGGCGCTGGCGTCGCTGCGCGCCGAAGGGGTGACGAAACTGATTTTCGACCTGCGGGGCAACACCGGCGGGTTCCTCGATCAGGCGATCGCCGTGGCCAACGAGTTTCTGCACGAGGGCCAGCTGATCGTCTACACCGAGGACCGCCGTCACGAACAGCTGCGCGAATACGCCGACGGCAAAGGCTCGGCGCAGGACATGGAGGTCGTGGTGCTGATCGACGAGGGAAGCGCCTCGTCGAGCGAAATTCTCGCCGGAGCGTTGCAGGACAACGACCGTGGTACGATTATTGGTCGTCGTTCGTTCGGCAAGGGTCTCGTACAGCGTCAGATACCGTACAGCGACGGATCGGCCCTGCGGCTGACCACGGCGCGCTACTATACGCCCACGGGCCGCTCGATCCAGAAGCCCTACACGATCGGGGACGACGCGGACTACGAGGAGGATCTTTGGAACCGTTACCGGAACAACGAGTTTTTCTCGGCCGACAGCATCCATTTTGCCGACTCGCTCAAGCGGGTGACGCCGGGCGGAAAGGTGGTCTACGGAGGCGGCGGCATCATGCCGGACGTGTTCATTCCGGCCGATACGACCGACGTGACGAAGTATTTCGTCGAGGTGGTGGGCCGCAACATCCTCTACCGCTATACGATCGAGTATGCCGACCGTCACCGTGAGGCGCTCAATGCGGTGAAGACCATTGATGAGTTGCAGGCGCTGCTCGACAGCGACAAGACCCTTGTGGATGATTTCGTCCGCTATGCCGCCCGGAAGGGCGTTGCGCCGCGCTACGGCGACATCGCCCGTTCGCGGAGGCTGATCGAGGCCCAGCTCCGGGCCTATATCGGCCGCAATACGGCGTTGGAGGACAATGGTTTTTACGCAAACATCTATCCCGTGGACAACGTCGTCGTACGCGCCATCGGGATCTTAAAGGAGGAGAATGAAAATGATTAAAAAACTGATCGGTATTATCGTGGCCGTGGCGGTAGTCGTCATTATCGTCGTTGCGGCCATCCGGCGCGACAACTTCCAGTCGATGGTGCGGCGCGATGAATTGTTGAACGGCGTCGAGCCGGCCGCGGAACCTCCGCACCTGATCTCGCCCGCCGAACTCGACGTTCCGGCCGAAGGCGTCCCGGCCAAGGACGCTCCGGCTGCGGGGACGGTCGATTCGTTGAGCGTCGAAATTACGGATTCGCTTCCGTAAGCCGGGATCGGTATGTATGAAACGGCGGCCCCGCAAGGGGCCGCCGTTTTTCGTGCGTCAGGACGGGGCGGTCCGAGAGAAAGGGTTCCGCAGATCTCCGCCAGCCGGTTTCGCGCCGGTTAGAAGTATTTGACCTCCGAGCCTTCGATGGCCGAAAGAATGTTGTTCGCGGCCGAAGAGGCTCCGATGCGGAACAACTCCGTCGTGAGCCACTCTTTGCCGAGTATCTCCTCGACGATCGTGTAGTAGAGCGCGGCGTCTTCGGCCGTGCGGACCCCGCCTGCGGCCTTGAAACCGACCTTGCGGCCCGTTTTGTCGTAGTAGTCCCGGATCGCCTGGCACATCACCACGGCGGCCTCGGGCGTTGCGGCCACGTCGATCTTGCCCGTCGAGGTCTTCACGAAATCGGCCCCTGCCAGCATCGACAGCAGCGACGCCTTGCGGATCAGCTCGGGGGTTTTCAGCGCTCCCGACTCGATGATCACCTTCAGCACCACATCGTCGTCCATCTCCGTGCGGATCACCTCCACCTCGTTGGCCGCCTCGTCGTATTCACCCGTGAGCATGCGCCCTACGTTGAGGACGATGTCCACCTCGTCGGCGCCGTTCTCCACGGCCATCGCCACTTCAAGGGCCTTCACTTCGAGAAAGGTCTGCGCCGCGGGAAATCCCCCGCCGACGCTCGTGATCTTCATCGGCGTGCCGTCCACGGCCAGCCCCACGGTCTCGACGAACGAGGGATAGATGCAGATCGAAGCCACGTTGGGAATGTGGGGGTATTTTTGGTAGAACTCCGCGGCCTTGCGGGCGAATTCCGTGACGGATTTCACCGAATCGTTGCACGACAGCGTCGTGAGGTCGATGGCCGAGTAGCAGAATTTGTAGACCTCGGTGTTGTGGTTGCGGGCCTCTGCGGCCTTGCGGATGCGTGCGACCTCTTCGTCGACTTGCGATGCGCTCCACGCCGGGGCGTATTCTTTCAGATGGTTGGCGTATTCCATACGATCGTGTTTTTTACAAAATTAGAAAAATTATTCGATCCCGCATCGTTTCCGGATCAATTATTTTAACGGTGTCCGACATCGGCCGCCGCCCGGACGCGGCACCGGGCCGTTTCTCCGAAAAACGGATGCACCTGCGCTTTTGCTGCGGGGCACACGGGGCAGGATGCAAAAAAAGAGCCTGAACCCTCTCGGGCCAGACTCTTTTTTATCCGATGAAGCCGATTACTTCTTCAGCGCCTTCAGGTTGATGTCCTTGGCGGCCTTCTGGGCCAGCGCGGGATTCTTCGAAACAGCGCTCTTCAGCTGGGCCTCTGCGGTCTTCAGGTCGCCTTCCTTGGCGGCGATAACGGCGCGCAGGTAGTCGGCGTCGGCCGAGTTGTCCTTGGCGATGGCCTTCTTGGCGCCGGCCAGGTCGTTCGACTGAACCAGGGCGATGGCTGCGTTGTAGCCTTCGAGGTTCTTGGCGGCAGCCTTGTAGTCGCCTTCGGCGGCAGCCATGGCGGCCTTGGCCTGGGCGTCGGCGGCAGCGGCGTACTTCTTGGCCTCTGCCGTGTTGCCGTTAGCCAGGTTGGCGAGCAGCAGGTTCTTGCTCAACTCCTTCGACGAATCCAGCTTGGCAGCCTTCTCGAACGATTTCAGAGCGGCGGCCTTGTCACCGGCCTGCGTCTGGGCAACGCCGAGGTTGTTCCATACGCGGGCGTCGTTGAACTTCTTCGAAGCGGCGGTCAGGATGGCAACCTGCTCCTCGGCTCCGTTGGCCAGCTCCTGGGCGGCATAGAGGTACTGCTCTACGGTCAGGTCGCCGCCGTTGCGGTATGCAGCCATGATCTCGGCGTCGGTCAGACCCTGGAGGTCGGTGCTGTTGACGATCTGCGAGCGGCGCAGTTCGGGAAGGATGTCCTTCTTCAGCTCGTTGAATACGGTCGACATGTTCTTGATCTCGGTCTCACGCTCTGCGGGCGAGTTGTAGAGGCTCAACACTTGGAGAATGAGGTTCTTGTCCTTGATGTCCGACTTCTCGACCAGCTCCTTGAAGCCGTCCCAGTCTTCGCCGTAAGCGGCGGCGTCGATGTCCAGACCGGCGTCCTTGAGTAACTTGGCAACGACCTTCTTACCCGATTCGCTGCGCTTCTTCGAAAGCGTGTCGTTGAACTTCACCGGACCGTCGGGCGAAGCGTAGCCCTTCACGGCGATGTTCTGCGTGGCGCGGTCGTTCGTGAGGTTCTTGTCCACGTTCTCCTTGAATGCGCCGAGGTTGGCGTTCTTCTCGTTCTTCTTCGTCACGACCGACGAGTTGATGGCGTAGAGCAGGTCGGTCTTGTCGACTACCGTGGTGACCTTCTTGTAGTTGTTGGCCATCTGATCCATCAGGTCGCCGTACTTGAGGTCCTTCTGCAGGGTGTTCAGGCCGTAAGCTACCGTCAGGCCGAATTCCTTGGCGATGGCAGCCTTGGCAGCGGCGTCGTTGCCGGCCAGCACGGCAGCCTGCTCCTTGGTGGGGATGGCGCCGGTGTTCAGGTTGACGAGCACGAACTCCTTGGCCTTGCCTTTCGGGCACTTGATCTCGGCGCGGAGCTGCAGGGCGCACTGGTCCATGCGGGGATCGTACGGGAACTCGACGTGCTGCGTGTAATTGCCGCCGTTGCTCATGTCTACGACTGCATAGTTCTCGTCCACCTTCGAACCCTGGTAGTATTGGGTGGCGCCGGCCACTTCGCCGCCTTCGAATACGATGACGGGAGTAACTTTGATGATGGCTTTCTTGTTGAAATACTCAACGGGGAAGGTTACATTGATGTCTGCGGCAACCGTGCCGTTGTTCAGCGTCAGGATCTCGGGGGTGACCGTCAGCTTGATGTCGTCCCGGTTCTTGGCCATCTTCTTGAAGCAGTTGCAGCTCGAGAATGCCAGTGCGGCAGCTACGAGCACAACGCTCAATTTCATTAAGTTTTTCATAATAGGTAAAAGTTAATGTGTTTATTTTGAATTTGTTTGCCTCTTTCGTTAGTTCCGCCGCCTCTCTGTCCGCCCGCTGTCCGTTCTTCGTTGTCCGTCCGTGCAGGCGCTTGCCGGGCTGCGGAACAGCGCAAATATAGAAAACTCTTGCTGATTATGCAATATTCCGGACGGAAAAAAGCGTTGATTTCCGTCCGAAATATCCACATTAACAGTCTTTTTATTCCTCTTTGTGCTCGTGGCGCTCCCGGCGTTCGCCGCGGTCGCGGCGTTCGCCACGCTCACCGCGCTCGGGACGCGGGCGGCGCTCACGTTCCACATAGCCTTCGGGCTTGGGCAGAAGCGCCTTGCGCGACAGTTTGAGCTTGTTGGTCTTGGGGTCTACGCCGATCAGCTTGACGTCGATCTCGTCGCCCTCTTTCAGACCCGTCTCCTCCATGGTCTCGAAACGCTTGTAGTCGATCTCCGAGATGTGGAGCAGGGCGTCCTTGCCCGGCATGATCTCGACGAACGCGCCGAAGGCGACGATCGAGCGGACTTTGCCGTGGTACGTCTCGCCCACTTCGGGGATGGCTACGATGGCCTTGATGCGGGCCAGCGCTCCGTCGAGGGCCTCCTTGTCGATGCCGAAGATGTCCACGATGCCCTTGTTGTCCACCTCCGTGATGGTGATGGTGGTGTTGGTGGTCTTCTGGATGTCCTGGATCACCTTTCCGCCCGGGCCGATAACCGGACCGATCATATCCTGCGGAATGACGATCTGCACGATGCGCGGCACGCAGGGCTTGTAGTCCTCGCGCGGCTCGGCGATGCACTCGGTGAGTTTGCCGAGGATGTGCATGCGGCCTTTGCGGGCCTGCTCCAGCGCGGCGGCCAGCACCTCGTAGGAGAGTCCGTCGACCTTGATGTCCATCTGCGTGGCGGTGATGCCGTCTTTGGTTCCCGTCACCTTGAAGTCCATGTCGCCCAGGTGGTCCTCATCGCCCAGGATGTCCGACAGCACGGCCCATTTGCCGGTCTCGGAATCGGAGATCAGACCCATGGCGATACCCGACACGGGTTTGCGGAGCTTCACGCCGGCGTCCATCAGCGCGAGGGTTCCGGCGCAGACCGTGGCCATCGACGACGAGCCGTTCGACTCGAGGATGTCCGACACGACGCGCACGGCGTAGGGGTTGTCCTCGCCCAGCGGAATCATCGGCTTCAGGGCGCGCCATGCCAGGTGGCCGTGGCCGATCTCGCGGCGCGAGAGGCCGCGGGCGGCCTTGGCTTCGCCCGTCGAGAAGGGCGGGAAGTTATAGTGTAGCACGAACTGCTCGGTGCCCTGCACGAGCACCTCGTCCTTGACCTTTTCGTCGAGTTTCGTGCCGAGCGTAACGGTCGTCAGCGACTGCGTTTCGCCGCGGGTGAAGATCGCCGAGCCGTGGGCTGCGGGCAGGTAGCCCACCTCGCACCAGATCGGGCGGATCTCGTCGGTCTTGCGGCCGTCGAGACGGACGCCTTCGTCGAGGATCATGTTGCGCATGGCCTTCTTCTGCACGTCGTCGTGGAAATATTTGTGGATCAGCGGTGCCTTCTCGATCAGCTCCTCTTCCGAATAGCGGGCTGCGAACTCGGCTTCGAGCGCGTTGAACTTGTCTTCGCGCTCGTGCTTCATCGTGCCGCTCGTGGCGATGGCGTAGGCCTTGTCGTAAAGCTCTCTGATGATCGTCTGGCGCAGTTCTTCGTCGTTGACCTCGTGGCAGTAGGTGCGTTTCACGTCCTTGCCCAGCTCCTTCGACAGCTCGATCTGTACGGCGCAGTGCTTCTTGATCTCCTCGTGC
>ERZ826220.3250-NODE-3250-length-12846-cov-3.603862_pt1 | contig 12846 bp, 26 predicted proteins | sample MGYA00519927_ERZ826220 | MGnify/ENA primary metagenome ERZ826220 (study PRJEB31778, sample SAMEA3449225) | human gut metagenome | biome: human gut; feature: human-associated habitat; material: faeces | place: United Kingdom | collected 2010/2012 ...
AGATCGCTGGCGTTGAGCACTATCACGAGGGCACCATCCCCCTGCAGACCATCCGCGCCGACATTGAGTACGGCTTCGCGGAGGCTGCCACCACCTTCGGCCGCATCGGCGTGAAGGTGTGGATCTACAAGGGCGAGGTCCTCTCTCAGACCCTGCGCACCACTCCCCGCACCATGGACACCTCCAAGCCCTATCAGGAGCGTCGTGAGCGTCGTCCTCGCCGTGACGGTGATCGTCGCGGTGGTTTCGGCGGTGACCGTCGCAACGGCGGCTTCAACCGTGATCGTCAGGGCGGCTTCAACCGTCAGGGCGGTGCCGAGCGTCGTCCTCAGGGCGGCTTCCGGCCCAACACCAATCGTCCCGCTGCTCCCGCAGCCCCCGCTAAGGAAGGAGGAGCCAACTAATGTTAATGCCTAAGAGAGTCAAGTTCCGCCGTATGCAGCGGGGCCGCATGACTGGTAAAGCCACCCGTGGCAACACCGTTTCTTACGGTGAGTATGGCCTGATGGCTCTGGAACCCGGCTGGGTCAAGAGCAACCAGATCGAGGCCGCCCGTATCGCCATGACCCGTTACACCAAGCGTGGCGGTAAGGTCTGGATCAAGATCTTCCCCGACAAGCCTTATTCCAAGAAGGGCCTGGGTACCCGTATGGGTTCCGGTAAAGGCGCTCCCGAAGGCTGGGTCGCAGTCGTTAAGAATCAGAAGGTGATGTTTGAGATCGGCGGCGTGACGGAGGACGTTGCCCGCGAGGCTCTGCGTCTGGCACAGCACAAGCTGCCCATCAAGACCCGGATCATCACCAAGGAAGTCGAAACTGAGATTGGTGGTGAATAATGATGAAGGCAAAGGAAATCAAGAATCTGTCCGCGGAAGAGCTGAACAAGAAGCTTGACGAGCTGAAGAAGGATCTGTTCATGCTGAGAATGCAGCATGCGACCAACCAGCTGGACAACCCCATGCAGATCGCCGCTGTCAAGAAGGACATTGCCCGCATCAAGACCATTATTCGTGAGAAAGAGACCAACGTCTGAGGAGGAAACGTAAATGACTGAGAATAGAGCATTCCGTAAAACCAGAATCGGTCAGGTCGTCTCCGATAAGATGGACAAGACCATTGTGGTTGCAATCGAGGACAGCGTGCAGCATCCTCTGTACAAGAAGACCATGAAGCGGACCTACAAGCTGAAGGCTCACGACGAGAACAACGAGTGCGGCATCGGCGACACCGTGGAGGTCATGGAGACCCGTCCCCTGTCCAAGGACAAGCGCTGGAGACTGGTCCGTATCATCGAAAAGGCGAAGTAAGGAGGTCGGAAACTTATGATTCAGGAAGAAAGCTATCTGAAGGTTGCCGACAACACCGGCGCTAAGGAAATCCACTGCATCCGTGTTTTGGGCGGCTCCAAGCGGAAATACGGCAACATCGGCGATGTGATCGTGGCTTCCGTTCGTAAGGCTGCTCCCGGCGGCACTGTGAAGAAGGGCGAGGTCGTCAAGGCGGTTATCGTCCGTACCAAGCGGGGCGTTCGCCGTGAGGACGGCAGCTATGTCCGCTTTGATGAGAACGCTGCCGTTATCATCAAGGAAGACAAGAACCCCAAGGGTACCCGTATCTTTGGACCGGTGGCGCGCGAGCTCAGAGAAAGAGATTACATGAAGATCCTCTCTCTGGCACCCGAAGTCATCTAAGGGGGAACCGAAGAAATGAACATTAAGAAGAATGATACCGTTATCGTTCTGTCCGGCAAGGACAAGGGCGTTAAGGGCAAGGTCCTGACGGCCATGCCCAAGGAGAACAAGGTCATCGTGGAGAAGGTCAACGTCGCCACCTGCCACACCAAGCCCCGCCGTCAGGGCGAGGCCGGCGGCATCGTCAAGCGTGAGACCCCCATCCGCTCCTGCAAGGTGGCTCTGTTCTGCGAGAAGTGCAACAAGGGCGTTCGCGTCGGCTACAAGATGGACGGCGACAAGAAGGTCCGCATCTGCCGCAAGTGCGGCGCCGAAATCTGATGAGAGGAGAGTAATTTCATGGCTAGCAGAATGAAAGAAAGATATGTCGCCGAGATCGCTCCCGCTCTGAACAAGAAGTTCGGCTACAAGAGCGTTATGCAGATCCCCAAGCTGGACAAGGTCATCGTGAACGTCGGCTGCGGCGAAAGCAAGAACAACGCCAAGGAAATCGAAGCCATCTGCAAGGACATCGCCACCATCACCGGCCAGAAGCCCATCACCACCAAGGCCCGCAAGTCCGTCGCGAACTTCAAGGTCCGTGAAGGCGAGACCGTCGGCGTCAAGGTCACCCTCCGCGGCGACCGTATGTGGGAATTCCTCGATCGTCTGTTCAACGTGGCTCTGCCCCGTGTCCGCGACTTCCGCGGCATCAACCCCAACTCCTTCGACGGCCGCGGCAACTACGCCTTCGGTCTGAAGGAGCAGCTGATTTTCCCTGAGATCGAGTATGACAAGGTGGACAAGATCCGTGGTATGGACATCTGCATCTGCACCACCGCTGCCACCGACGAAGAGGCCAAGGAGCTGCTGACGCTTCTGGGCGCTCCCTTCACCGCTTGATTTAGGAGGAATCAATAAATGGCTAAAAAGTCTATGATCCTGAAGCAGCAGGCTGAGCCGAAGTTCTCCAGCCGCCGCTATAACCGCTGCAAGATCTGCGGCAGACCCCACGCTTACCTGCGGGATTACGGCGTATGCCGTATCTGCTTCCGGGAGCTGGCCTACAAGGGTCAGATCCCCGGTGTCCGCAAGGCCAGCTGGTAAGGTAAGGTCGAATCCAAATGTGAAAAAGATCCAGAGAGTCCCGGGAAGATGGCTCCGCGTCAAAGCGGAGCGCATTCCCCGGATACCTTTGGGTCTCCACGGGTAAAGCCCGTAACTTCTATAAGGAGGATATAAACATGCAAATCACCGATCCCGTAGCAGACATGCTGACCCGCATCCGCAATGCGAACAGCGCAAAGCACGAAACCGTGGATGTACCCGCTTCCAACCTGAAGAAGGCTATTGCCCAGATTCTGCTGGACGAGGGCTACATCAAGTCCTTCTCCGTGCAGGACAACGGCAACCAGGGCGTCATTCACATCACCCTGAAGTATCTGGCGAAGAAGCAGCCTGCCCTGTCCGGGCTGAAGCGCGTTTCCAAGCCCGGCCTGCGTATCTACGCCGGCGCCGACGAGCTGCCCAAGGTTCTCAAGGGTTTGGGCATCGCCATCGTTTCCACTTCCAAGGGCGTTATGACCGACAAGAAGGCTCGCGAAAACCACATCGGCGGCGAAGTCCTGGCATTCGTCTGGTAAGGAGGGTTTCGTAAATGTCTAGAATTGGTAAGAAGCCGGTTATTATCCCGGCAAACGTTACGGTGACCATTGCCGATGGCAACGTCGTCACCGTGAAGGGACCCAAGGGTACCCTGACTCACACCTTCCATCCCGACATGATCCTGAAGCTCGAGGGCAACGAGCTGATCGTTGACCGTCCCGATGATGAGCATCTGCACAAGTCCCTGCACGGCCTGACCCGTACCCTGATCCACAACATGGTGGAGGGCGTTGAGAAGGGCTTCACCAAGGAACTGGAAGTCAACGGCGTTGGCTACCGTGCCGAGAAGAAGGGCAATCAGCTGGTCATGCGTCTGGGCTTCTCCCACGAAGTGTTCGTGGACGAGATCCCCGGCATCACCATTGAGGTTCCCGCTCCCAACAAGATCATCATCCACGGCATCGACAAGCAGACCGTTGGTCAGTTCGCCGCCGAAGTCCGCGGCAAGCGTCCCCCCGAACCCTACAAGGGCAAGGGCATCAAGTATACCACTGAGGTCATCCGCCGCAAGGTTGGTAAGACCGGTGGCAAGAAGTAATGGAGGTGTGCCGAAATGGTTAGCAAGATCAATAAGAAAGCAATGCGCATGCATCGGCATGTCCGCGTTCGTGGCAAGATCTCCGGCACTCCTGAGCGTCCCCGTCTGAACGTGTTCCGTTCCAACGCGAACATCTACGCCCAGATCATCGACGACGTCAATGGCGTGACTCTGGTTTCCGCCAATACGCTGGAGAAGGAATTTGAGGGCGCGACCGGCAACTGCGAGGCTGCCAAGAAGGTCGGCGCTGTTCTGGCTGAGCGTGCCAAGGAAAAGGGCATCGAGGAGGTCGTTTTCGACCGCGGCGGTTATGTGTACCATGGCCGTATCGCTGCTCTGGCCGATGGCGCCCGTGAAGCCGGACTCAAGTTCTAAGAGTGAGGAGGAAAGATAATGGCTTATAATAAGACGAACAATGATGCTCCTGAGCTCATTGAGAAGGTCGTTTACCTGAACCGTGTCAGCAAGACCGTTAAGGGCGGCCGTGTCATGAAGTTCTCCGCTCTGGTTGTTGTTGGCGACGGCAAGGGTACCGTGGGTTACGGTCTGGGCAAGGCTGCCGAAGTTTCCGAGGCCATTCTGAAGGGCATCGCCGATGCCAAGAAGAACATGGTCAAGGTTTCTCTGGCCGGCACCACCATTCCCCATGACACCATCGGCATCTTCGGTGCTGGCACCGTTCTGCTGAAGCCCGCTCCCGAAGGCACCGGCGTTATCGCCGGCGGCGCTGTCCGTGCCGTTATGGAGGCTGTTGGCATCAAGAACATCTGCGCCAAGTGCCTGCGTTCCAACAATCCCCAGAACGTTGTCAAGGCCACTATGGCTGGTCTGACTTCCCTGCGTTCCCCCGAGCAGGTTGCTGCTATCCGTGGTAAGAGCGTAGAGCAAATCGTAGGTTAAGGAGGGCAATTAACATGGCAAACCTGAAAATCAAGCTTGTTAAGAGCCTGAACGGCCGTCTGGAAAAGCACATCGCTACTGCTGAGAGCCTGGGTCTGCGCAAGATCGGCCAGGTGACCATCCAGCCGGACAACACCCAGACCCGCGGCAAGATCGCCAAGATCGGCTATCTGCTGCAGGTCACCGAAGTTGAATAAGGAGGGGAAGAATATGAAGCTTCATGAACTTTCTCCTGTTGCTGGCTCCACCCAGGTGGGCAAACGGCAAGACCGGCGGCCGTGGCCACAAGGGTCAGAAGGCCCGCTCCGGCGGCAAGGTTCGCGTGGGATTTGAAGGCGGCCAGATGCCTCTGGCACGGCGTATCCCCAAGCGCGGCTTCCACAACATCTACGCAAAGCCGCTGACTGCCGTCAACGTCGCTGCGCTGAACTGCTTCGAGGACGGTGCAGTTGTGGACGCAGCCGCTCTGATCGAGGCCGGCGTCATTTCCGCCTGCCCCTATGGCCTGAAGGTGCTGTCCAACGGCACCCTGACCAAGAAGGTTACCGTTAAGGCCGCGGCTTTCTCTGAGTCTGCCAAGGAAAAGATTGAGCAGGCAGGCGGAAAGGCCGAGGTGGTATAAGTGCTGCAGACACTCAAGAATGCCTGGAAGATTCCTGAACTGCGGAAGAAGCTCCTCTTCACCCTGTTCATTCTGCTGATTTACCGTTTGGGCAGCGTCATTCCGGTTCCGTTCATTGACGTGACCACTCTGGCGAATTACTTCGACAGCGTTCTGTCCAGTACTATCCTGGGCCTGTACAATGCAATGTCCGGCAGCGCGTTCTCCCGCGCCACCGTGCTTGCACTGGGCATTCAGCCCTACATTAACGCCTCCATCATCATCCAGCTGCTGACCGTCGCCATCCCCGCTCTGGAGCGGCTGGCGAAGGACGGCGGCGAGGATGGCAAGAAGAAAATTGAGCGCATCACCCGCTACACCACGGTCGGCCTTGGCCTGCTGATGGGCTGGGCGTACTACATGATGCTGCGCAACTACTCTTCTCAGATCTCCATCATCACCTCCGAGGGCCTCCTGCCCGCGCTGGTCATCATTCTGGCGTTCACCGCCGGCTCCGCTCTGGTCATGTGGCTGGGCGAGCAGATCACGGAATTCGGTATCGGCAATGGTATCTCCATGATCCTGTTTGCCAACATCATCTCCAGCATCCCCGGAATGGTCGGCACTCTGGCGACTCTGGTCTGGTGGCAGATCATCATCGTTCTGGTTGGCATTGTTGCTCTCGTGCTGTTCATCGTCTTCATCAATGACGCCGAGCGCCGCATCCCCATTCAGTACGCCAAGCGCGTTGTGGGCCGGAAGGTCTACGGCGGCCAGAACACCAACCTGCCCATCAAGGTGGCAATGTCCGGCGTTATGCCTATCATCTTTTCCCAGTCCATCTGCAGCCTGCCCGCTACCATCTGCGCCTTTACCGGCAAGACCAGCGGCTGGTGGTATGATCACGTCTGGAGCTCCTCCAGCTGGATCTATGCAGTGATCTACTTCATCATGATCTTCTTCTTCAGCTGGTTCTACTCCACCATCCAGTACGATACCGTGGAGATCTCCAACAACCTGAAGTCCAACGGCGGCTTCATCCCGGGCTTCCGTCCCGGCAAGCCCACCGCCGACTTCATCCAGAAGGTCATCAACAAGATCATCGTCTTTGGTTCCGTATATCTCGGCATTGTCGCACTGCTGCCCATTATCGCGGGCAACCTGATGGAAGGCGTCAAGAACCTGGCCATCGGCGGCACCTCCGTCATCATCGTTGTGGGCGTTGCCCTTGAGACGGTGAAGGCGCTGGAAGCACAGATGCTGATGCGGCACTACAAGGGCTTCCTGGACTAAGCAGGAGGTATGGCAGGATGAATCTCATTCTACTGGGCGCTCCCGGCGCCGGAAAGGGAACACAAGCAGAGCTTCTTGTTAAGAAGCTCTCCATTCCCGCCATTTCTACCGGGAACATGCTCCGTGAGGCTATGGCCAACGGCACGGAGCTGGGAAAAAAGGCCAAGCAATACATGGACGAAGGCGCGCTTGTCCCCGATGAGCTGATCCTCGGCATCGTTGCCGACCGGGTGGCTCAGAGCGACTGCGCAAACGGCTTCATTCTGGACGGCGTGCCCCGCACGCTGGCCCAGGCCGAAGCGCTGGAAGCCAAGGGAATTCGTATCGACCATGTAGTTTCCATCGAGGTTGACGACAGTGCGATTGAGAGCCGGATGACCGGGCGGCGTGTCTGCCCCAAGTGCGGCGCCAGCTATCACATCGTCGCCAATCCTCCCAAAAAGGATGGCATCTGTGACGCCTGCGGCAGCGAGCTGATCGTCCGCAAGGACGACGCACCGGAGACGGTGCGCAAGCGCCTGCAGGTCTACCACGCTTCCACCGAAGTCCTGAAGGACTTCTACGGTAAGCTGGGCAGACTCCGCACAGTGAACGGAAGCCAGTCCATTGAAGGTGCCAATGAGGATATCCTCAAGGCGATAGGGGCAGAGGCATGATCTCAATCAAAAATGAACATGAGCTGGAAGCGATGCGCGAGGCCTGCAAAATTACCGCGGCAGCCCGTGCTTTGGCAGGGAAAATGGTAAGACCCGGCGTATCGACAAAAGCGATCGATCAGGCCGTTCACGATTATATCGTGTCTCAGGGCGCGAAACCGTCGTTCCTGAACTACAGCGGCTACCCCGCCAGTGCGTGCATCAGCGTCAACAGCACGGTCATCCACGGAATTCCGGGACATTACATCCTGAGAGACGGGGACATCGTGTCGGTGGACGTGGGCGCGTACTACAAGGGATTTCATGGCGATTGTGCAGCAACCTATGCCTGCGGCAGCATCAGCACCGAAGCGCAGAAGCTCATTGACGTGACCCGGCAGTCCTTCTTCGAGGGCATCCGGTTCGCCAAAAAGGGCATGCGTGTGCAAGATATCTCCCACGCGGTTCAAACGTATGTGGAGTCTAACGGTTTTGCAGTTGTGCGTTCCTTCGTAGGTCACGGCGTAGGACGCAACCTGCATGAGGAGCCGGAAGTTCCGAATTTCGGAAATCCCGGCCGGGGGCCAAGGTTGCTCCCCGGCATGACCATCGCGGTAGAGCCGATGGTGAACATGGGCACCTATGAAGTCCGTGTTCTCAAGGATGGCTGGACCACGGTGACTGCCGACGGAAAGCTCTCGGCTCACTATGAAAATACTGTACTCATCACCGACGGCGAGCCGGAAATACTCACCGTCACCGAAGGACTTTGATCTATGGACTCCGATTTGCCAGACATTCAGATTTCGGACGTGGTGATGTCGACCGCCGGACGGGATCAGGGCGAATGGTTTTACGTGATAGACGCAGATCCTGTTTACCTGTTCCTGGCCAACGGGAAAGACCGCACCATAGAGAAACCCAAGCGGAAAAAACGGAAGCACACAAAAAAAGTCCTTCGCTCTGAGACCAGAGTTGCCGGCAAGATCCTTTCCGGCGACAAAGTGCTCAACAGCGAATTACGAAGAGACCTGGCGTTCCTCGCCAGGGAAATGCAAGCGAACAACCTGGGAGGGTAATTAACTTGGCGAAAGACGACGTAATCGAGATTGAGGGCATCGTAACAGATGCTTTGCCGAACGCTATGTTCAAAGTTGACATCGGCAACGGACACACCATTCTGGCACACATTTCCGGCAAGCTCAGAATGAATTTCATTAAGATCTTGCCCGGTGACAAAGTAACCGTTCAAATGTCTCCGTATGACCTGACCCAAGGCCGGATCACATGGAGAAGCAAGTAAATTCAGAGAAGACATTCTCATATGGAGGTTAAACAGTATGAAGGTAAGACCGTCCGTTAAACCCATGTGCGAAAAGTGTAAGATCATCAAGCGCAAGGGTCGCGTTATGGTAATTTGCGAAAACCCCAAGCACAAGCAGAGACAAGGCTAATAGGAGGTGCTGAAAGAATATGGCACGTATTTCTGGTATTGATCTTCCCCGCGACAAGCGGATCGAGGTTGCTCTGACCTATATCTATGGCATCGGCCCCGCCCGTGCAGCCAAGGTTCTGGAAGTGACCGGTATCGACCCCGATATCCGCGTCAAGGACCTGACCGAGGAACAGGAAGCCAAGCTGCGTGATGCGATCGAGCATCACTATATCATCGAAGGCGACCTGCGCCGGGAGACCGCTATGAACATCAAGCGGCTGAGTGAGATCGGCTGCTATCGCGGCATGCGTCATCGCCGCGGCCTGCCTGTGCACGGCCAGCGGACGAAGACCAACGCCCGTACCCGCAAGGGTCCCAAGAAGACCATTGCAAACAAGAAGAAGTAAGGAGGGATATGTAAATGGCTGCTAAAGCTGCTGCTAAGAAGGTTATCAAGCGCCGTCGCGAGCGCAAGAACGTAGAAAAGGGTGCGGCACATATCCGTTCCTCTTTCAACAACACCATGGTCACCATCACCGATCTGGAAGGCAATGCCCTGTCCTGGGCTTCCTCCGGCGGACTGGGCTTCCGTGGTTCCAAGAAGTCCACTCCCTTCGCTGCCCAGACCGCGGCTGAGACCGCTGCCAAGGCTGCGATGGAGCATGGCCTGAAGACCGTTGAGGTCTATGTGAAGGGCCCCGGTCAGGGACGTGAGGCTGCGATCCGCGCCCTGCAGACTGCCGGCCTGGAAGTCGTTATGATCAAGGACGTGACTCCCATTCCTCACAATGGCTGCCGTCCTCCCAAGAGACGTCGTGTCTGATTAAGGTATAGGAGGAATTTGCGTTATGGCTAAGAATATGCAGCCCGTGCTGAAGCGTTGCAGAACGCTGGGCGTTTCTCCTGCCGCGATGGGTTACAACAAGACTTCCAACAAGAACCCCGGCGGCCAGAGAAGAGCGAAGAAGTCTGAGTACGCCACTCAGCTGACCGAGAAGCAGAAGGTCAAATTTGTTTACGGTATTCAGGAGAAGCAGTTCCGGAACTACTACGACAAGGCCGCCCGCGCCGAGGGCAACACCGGTGAGGTGCTGCTGACCTACTGCGAGCGCCGGCTGGACAACGTCGTGTACCGTCTGGGCTTCGCCAATACCCGCCGTCAGGCTCGCCAGCTGGTGAACCACGGTCATTTCACCGTCAACGGCAACCATGTCAACATCCCCAGCTACCTGATCAAGGTTGGCGATGTGGTCGCTGTTTCCGAGAAAGCCTCCTCCAACGCTTTCTTCAAGAAGCTGAAGGAAGACGATGCTTTCGTTGCTGCCCCCAAGTGGCTGGATCGTGATAAGAACACCCTCCAGGGTAAGGTCATTGCTCTGCCCACCAAGGCAGATATCGACTTCGATATCGCTGTGCATCTCATCGTCGAGTTGTACTCCAAGTAATGCCATCCCCCCTACAGTACGCATCATTGTTATGTGGGGAGACATTCTCCCCATACCATTAAGGAGGGTTTTGATTCATGGTAGAAATTGAAAAGCCCCGTATCACCTGTCTTGATGCCCCGGAGGACCCCTCTTACGGCAAGTATGTAGTGGAGCCTCTGGAGCGCGGTTACGGCATGACTTTGGGCAACTCTCTGCGCCGCATTCTGCTGAGCAGTCTGCCGGGCTATGCTGCAACTTCTGTGAAGATTCAGGGCGTGCAGCACGAATTCTCCACCATCCCCGGTGTCACCGAGGATGTGACGGAGATCGTCCTGAACGTCAAGCGGATAACCCCGAAGCTGCACTGCGCAGGCGTCAAAACCGTGCATATCGACGCAGTTGGCCCCTGTGAGGTCACTGCCGGCGATATCAAGGCCGATGCCGAGGTTGAGATCCTGAACCCGGAGCTGCACATCTGCACTCTGGGCGAGGACGCCACGTTTAATATGGAGATCACTCTGGCACAGGGTCGCGGCTATGTTTCCTCTGACCGGAACAAGACGCCCCAGACCGTCATCGGCGTGATTCCCATTGACTCCATCTATTCGCCTGTTACCAAGGTGAATTACACGGTGGAGCCGACTCGAGTCGGCGACAAGACCGATTTCGACAAGCTGACCCTTGAGGTCTGGACGGATTCCACCATCACTGCCAAGGACGCCGTGTCTTTGGGCGCGAAGATCCTGAGCGATCATCTGACGGTTTTTACCAACCTGTCCGATTCCGTCAGCACTTCCTCCACGGTCGTGGAGAAGACCGCTGACCGCCCCGACGCCAAGCTGTCCATGACCATTGATGAGCTGGATCTGTCTGTCCGCAGCTTCAACTGCCTGAAGCGTGCCAACATCAACACCGTCGCCGACCTGATCAACAAGACCGGCGAGGACATGATGAAGGTCCGCAACATGGGCAAGAAGTCTCTGGACGAGGTACAGAAGAAGCTGGAGATGATGGGGCTGTCCCTGGCCAGCGAGGATTCTGGCAGCAACACCTAAGAAGTATCGAGATACCTTTCAAAAAAGGAGGAAACGTTCATGTTCGGCACTCGTAAGCTGGGTAAAACCAGCGCACAGAGAAAGGCCCTGCTGCGTCAGCAGGTAACCGACCTGCTGGCCAATGGCAAGATGGAGACCACCTTCTATCGTGCCAAGGAAGTCCAGCCTGTGGTTGAGAAAATGATTACTCTGGGCAAGAAGGGCAACCTGGCAGCTTACCGTAAGGCGCTGTCTTTCATCACCAAGGAAGACGTTGCTAACAAGCTGTTCAAGGAGATCGCTCCGAAGTACGCTGACCGCAACGGCGGCTACACCAGAGTGACCCGCACCGGCGCCCGCCGGGGAGATGCTGCTGAGATGGCAGTCATCGAGCTGATGTAAACCTTGCAAAATGAGGAAAAAACGCCTGTCGTCATACGCGGCGGCAGGCGCTTCTTCCGGCAAGCAAAATCCTGCTTTTTTCGCAAAAAAAGCTTGACAATTCGCAGACTCTATTATATAATAGTGAAGCTGTCCGGGTGAAGCGGACGCAGAAATGAATATGCTGCTATAGCTCAGTCGGTAGAGCGCATCCTTGGTAAGGATGAGGTCGCCAGTTCAAATCTGGCTAGCAGCTCCAGAGCCTCTGAAATCTTCGGGTTTCAGAGGTTTTCTTTTGCTTTCGACGCTTTTCCGTAAGAAAATCTTGAATTGCTATGTTTTGAAGAATACAGTCAGACCGCATCCCTTTCTATCACTTTTGGATGAAGGGATGCGGTCTTATTTTGGGCAGAAAAATCACAATGAATGGACACATTGGACAGTCCGTGGCGGAGGTGTACCAGGATTTTATTTTGGCTAAAACGGCGGAGGGCGTTTCGGATATTACCATAACTTGCTTAAGGCAAGAATATTATTTGCATCCGGTAATGCAGTTCCGGTCTCCCAACGAGATATGGCCTGACGAGATACATCAAGTTTCTCTGCCAATTCTTCCTGAGATATGCCTTTTGATTTTCGTAACTGTATGAGCTTTTCTGTTATGTTCATGTTGCTCCTCCTTGCTTTTTTATGGCTACATAATAACCAAAAGGCGTTTTTTACTCCACCACTACAACTTTACATTTCCGCAACATGAGTTTACACGGTTGAAAATCAATCGTTGTGAGAAGCCAGTATTCACTGCGGATTTTTACGAGGCATATCGCAATTTGCCCAACATCAAAATATCTGTTCTTATTTCTCCAATATAGCCATTGTTTGTTTATCAGATCGGGATTGGATTTATAAATGTCGATAGGATCGTCATAACCGTTATCTCTATTAAATTTTACCTTTGCTTTCGACGCTTGCTCATCCGTCAAATGCAGCAGATCATTAAGTTTAATCATGGCTCAGCCTACCTTTTACTTACAAGCATAAAATCAATTTTCTTTACATCGGATACTTTTCCGGCGTAATCGGGAAGAATGGTATCAAACTTTTTCACGCACTCTTTCCCGTCTTTACTGTTCAAAAAATCTGCATACCACTTTTCAATGTCGGCATAAATCTCGACAGCTTTACTGATACGCTCTTCTTTATCTTTCCCGTTGAAGGAATTCCACTCTTTATAGCGACCCAGACTTTTAAGAACATACTGATCCCAT
>ERZ826220.3255-NODE-3255-length-12827-cov-9.024272_pt1 | contig 12827 bp, 13 predicted proteins | sample MGYA00519927_ERZ826220 | MGnify/ENA primary metagenome ERZ826220 (study PRJEB31778, sample SAMEA3449225) | human gut metagenome | biome: human gut; feature: human-associated habitat; material: faeces | place: United Kingdom | collected 2010/2012 ...
AGACCTGACGGCCCTTGTCGAGCTGCTTGTGCTTGCCGGTGATCTTGCCGGCCATCGCCATATCCACAAAGCCGTCCACATACATCTCGGTGTGAACGGAGAGGTCCTTGAGGTCGGACTGCGCGATCATCGAGCCGATGGTGTTCGGCATACCGCCGATGCCGAGCTGCAGGCAGGCACCGTTCGGGATCTGCGGCACGACGAGGTTCGCCACCGCGGTGTCGACCTCGGTCGGCGCGCCGCCCGCGCCGAGCTGCGCCACGGGCGGGTTCTCGCCCTCAACGACCATATCGACGTCGGCAATGTTGATCTCGCAGCCGTTCAGGCCGTAGACCCACGGCAGATTCTCGTTGACCTCGACAATGACCGTCTTGGCGTTATCGAGCATATCCGCCAGATGCGAGCAGGCCAGCGCATAGCTGAAGTTGCCGTGCTTGTCCATCGGCGTGACCTGGATCATCGCCACGTCCACCTTGGCGTTGCCGTCGCGATAGAAGCGCGGCAGCTCGCTGTAGCGCATGGGAGAGAAATAGCCCATTCCCTTGGCGATGATCTTGCGGTCGATGCCGCTGCAATGCCAGGAATGCCAGGTGAAGTGCTCGCCGGCGTCCTCCGCCTTGCAGATCTCGGGCATCCACATCGTCACGCCGCCGCGGACCTTGACATCGCGCAGCTCGCTCTGACGGGCGGCAAGCGCCTTGTCGAGCGTGTAGGGATGGTTCGTGCACCAGCCGTAATCGACCCAGTCGCCGCTCTTGACGGCCTTGACCGCCTCGGCGGCGGTGGTCAGCTTCTTCTGATAGAGTTCCTGAACGTTCATCGTTGGTCTCCTCCTGAATGAATATGGTAAAGGGGTTTTGTTAAAACTTTGTCAACAGGAATATTCTACCACACATCTCCTCGCTTGAAAAGCCTAATTTCCGAAAGAAGACAGAAAAAAGGACAGGCAGAGCCTGTCCTTTTTCATTCAGTATGGATTTACTCCTCGACGGGAGCCTCTTCCTCCGCAGCGGGTGTGAGCAGCGCACGGATGCTCAGAGAGATCTTCTTCTTATCCTCGTCGATGGCGATGATCTTCGCGTCGACCTTGTCGCCTTCGGCCAGAACGTCGGAGGGCTTGTCAATGCGGCGGTCCGCGATCTGGGAAATGTGGATCAGACCGTCCACGCCGGGAACGACCTCAGCAAACGCGCCGAAGGTCATCAGCTTGACGATGCGGACGTTGGCCACGTCGCCGACCTTGTAGGTGTTCATGAACACATCCCAGGGATTCTGGGTGCGGTCCTTCACGCCGAGAGAGATCTTGTGCTTCTCGGGATCGAAGGAGAGAACGTACACGTCGAGATGATCGCCGACAGAGACGACCTCGGCGGGATTCTTGATGCGGCTCCAGCTCAGCTCGGAGATGTGGACCATACCGTCCACGCCGCCGATATCGACGAACACGCCGTAGCTGGTCATGGACTTGACCACGCCGTCATAGTGCTTGCCGACCTCGATGTTGGCCCAGATCTCAGCCTGCGCGGCCGCACGGGCCTCGTTCTGCACAGCCTTGATGGAGCCGACGACGCGGCGGCGGGCACGGTTGACCTCGGTGACGCGGAGCTGAACGCGCTGCTTGATGAGCTGGCTCAGGTCGCTGTCCTTGGGCAGACCGCTCTGGGAAGCGGGAACGAACACACGCACGCCCTTGACGGAAACGACGATGCCGCCCTTGTTTTCTTCGGTGACGATGCCCTCGAGAACAGTCTTGTTCTCAACGGCATTCTCGATGTCCTCCCAGACCTTGACCGCGTCGAGGCGCTTCTTGGAAAGGGTGGCATAGCCCTCCACGTCGTTGACGCGGACGATGTAGGTCTCGATCTCGTCGCCGACATGGACGATGTCCTCGACCTTGGCGTCGGGATCGCTGGAAAGCTCGCTGACGGGAATGTAGCCCGCCTGCTTGCAGCCCAGGTCGACCTGGATCTCGGTCGTACCGATGGCCGTGACGATACCGGTCACCTTATCTCCTGTATTTAAAGTCTTAAAAGATTTGTCGAGCATTTCTTCGAAGGTCTCGTTACCTTCAATGGTCTTGATTTCTTCCGTCATGGTTGCATATACCTCCTTAATGATGCCCGCAGGAGTGGAGGCACCAGCCGTCAGGCCCGCAACAGTACAGCCATGAAACATGTCCGGCGAGAGCTCGTCGGCGTCCTCGATCTGATAGACGCGCGTGCAGTTCTCTTTGCAGATCTCCGTCAAATGTCTGGTGTTAGCGCTTTTCCGGTCTCCGACCACCACCATCACGTCCGCCGAAGAAGCGATCTCCGCCGCCTCCGATTGACGCTTTTGCGTAGCATTGCATATTGTATCATCAATTTTCAGATTTGTACACTCTTTTTTTAGAAATTTCACGCAACTTTCCCAAAGCGCACGAATACAGGTGGTCTGCGCGACCATCGTTATGGGCAAATCGGCAATTTCCGCCGTTTCCTCCGCCCATTTCGCAACTTCTTCGGCGTTTCCAAAAATTTTTGTGCCCCTGCACCAGCTTGCGATGCCCTGCACCTCGGGGTGGTCGTGCTCGCCGATGATGACGACCTGCCGCCCCGCGGCCTCGGCCTCAGTGACAAGTATTTGGATGTGCCGCACGTTCGGGCACGTCGCGCTGACGATCTCCGCGCCGCGTGCCTGCAGCTCCTCCAGCACCTCCCGGCTCTCGCCGTGGGAGCGGATGAGCACCGTCTCCCCCGCTGCCGCCTCCTCGGGCGACGCGATCAGACGCATCCCCTCGCGCTCCAGCTCCGCGACGACATTGGCGTTGTGGATAACGCTCCCGAGCATCGCGCCGCCATGCGCCTTGGCCGTTTCGTGCGCGAGCGAAACCGCGCGCTCCACGCCGTAGCAGAAGCCTGCGGTCTTAGCAAGAATGACCCTCACAGCGGCGCGCCTCCCACCGCCTGACCGCCGAGCGCATACGCCTCGCGCAGCACATCGTCCGCGACCTTCTGCAGCTCCTCGGAGGTCCCGCGCCGTCCCGTGATCTGCGGCACATACGGCTCGCCGAAAATGATCGTCGTCTTGCGGAACATTCTCTTCTTCCCGTCCGCGAATACCGGAACGAGCGTCGCGCCCGAGCGCACGCCGATCATCGCGATGCCGGAATGGGCGTGCGCCGGCAGACCGTCGTGGTAGCCCACGCCATCGTGAATGGTCGTTCCCTCCGGGAAAATAAGCAGATTCTCGCCCTCGTGGATGACCTTCATCGCGGTCTTGACCGCTTGGATGTCCGCTCCCTCGCGGTTGACCGGAAACGCCCCCAGCGCGCGGAGGATGTGGCCGAACAGGCGGTTCTGGAACAGTTCCTCCTTCGCCATGAAATGCAGGCGGTAGTTGATCGGCAGGCAGATGCCGATGAGCACGGGGTCAAGGTCGCTCGCATGGTTCGGGCAGAGCAGCACGCCGCTCCGCGGCAGGTTCTCCAGTCCCTTCACCTCGATGCGGTACAGCAGCCGCAGTATCTGCGCGAGCACCCAGATGATGCCAAAAAAAACATGGTTCATTGCAGCCTCTCCCGGATCAGGGCGAGCAGCGCTTCCCTGCTCGCGTCAAAATCGAGCGCGGAGGTATCGACGACTATTGCGTCCTCCGCCGCCCGGAGCGGCGCGGCAGCGCGGTGGGAGTCGTTGTAGTCCCGCTCATTGAGCTCACGCAGCACCTCGTCGTAGGGCTTCGGCGTGCCGCGCTGTTCCAGTTCGAGGCAGCGGCGCTGCGCGCGCACCCCGGCGGACGCCGTCAGAAAGATCTTCACCTCGGCGTCCGGCAGCACCACCGTGCCAATGTCGCGCCCGTCCATAATGACGCTGTGCTTCCGCGCCAGATCGCGCTGCATTTCCAGCAGGAACGCGCGCACCGCCGGCAGCGCCGACACGGCGCTCGCGTACATGGAGATCTCCGGCAGCCGGATCTCGCGCGTCACATCCTGCCCATTGAGCAGCATGTGCTGCTCTCCGTCCGCCTCGTAGCGCATACCGATCTCCAGCTCCGGCAGGATCGCGCGGACAGCGGCTTCGTCGCGCGGCTCAATGCCGCGCCGCTTCACCGCGTAGCCGATCGTGCGGTAGATCGCGCCGGTATCCACATACAAAATGCCGAGCTTCGCCGCGATCGCCTTGGCCAGCGTGCTTTTCCCCGCGCCGGAGGGGCCGTCCACCGCGACGGCATAGTGCTTTTCGGGTATCATCGTCTGCTTTTCCCTCACTCTATGTGTAAAGTACATTTCCTTTATCGCTCTGCCAAATACTCCGCTGCCGCTTCACCGGCAGCCTTGCCGGTCGCCCACGCGATCTGCAGATTGAAGCCGCCCGTATAGGCGTCCACGTCGATGATCTCACCGGCAAAATACAGCCCCGGCACCTTCTTCGACGCCATCGTTTTCGGGTCGATCTCTCCGACCTTGACGCCGCCGGAGGTGATGATGGCATTCTCCACCGGCATGGGCGATAGAACGTCGATGCTCCAATGCTTCAAAAGCGTCCGCAGCGCGGCGCGCTGCTCGCGTGTGAGATCATGTACCTTCTCGTGCGGCGGGATGCCGGAGCGCTCCACCACCGCGGGAATGAGCTTCTGCGGCAGAAGCTCGCCGAGCGCGTTGCAAAAATCGCTGTTCGCGTGCTTCTGAAAATCCGACAGCAGGCGCTTGTCGAGCTGCTGCTCATCCAGCGCCGGCTTGAGGTCAAGCTCCAACCGATAGCTCTTTTTATCAAAGTGCCGCATATGCGCCGAGGACGAGAGCACCAGCGGGCCGGACACGCCGAAATGCGTGAAGAGCAGCTCCCCGAAATCGGTGTAGATCTTCTTTCCGTTCTCGTAGACCGTCAGCCCCACGTTCCGCAGGCTCAAGCCCTGCAGCTCCGCGCAGCCGTCCGCGCGCAGCGGCACGAGCGAGCCCGTGAGCGGCGTGACCGTGTGACCGAGCATCGCTGCTATGCGATGCCCCTCGCCGGTCGAGCCGGTACCCCGATAGCTCACGCCGCCGGTCGCCAGCACGACCGCCTGCGCGGGATATGTACTCTTCTCGCCCTTGACGCCGCGCACCGCGCCGGTCTCGTCCGTCAGCACGCACACCGCGCGGTCACACACAAGCGTGACGTGCAGCCGTCTGAGCTCCCGCTCCAGCGCGGCGGACACGTCGAACGCGCGGTCCGACACCGGGAATACGCGCCGCCCGCGCTCGACCTTGAGCGGCACGCCGAGCTCCTCAAAGAACGCCATCGTACCGCGCCCGTCGAAGCGGGAGAACGCGGAATACAGAAACCGCCCGTTTTGCGGCACGTTCGCCAGCAGCTCCTCACAGCCCGCGTCGTTCGTCACATTGCACCGGCCCTTGCCGGTGATGTTGAGCTTCTTGCCCAGCCGCTCGTTCGGCTCGAGCAGCGTGACGGCTGTTCCTCTGCGCGCCGCGCAGATCGCCGCCATCATTCCGGCGGCTCCGCCGCCGATCACCGTGAGCTGCTTATTCATCCTCGACCTTCCCGAAAATGCCGAAGCGATCCCAGACGTGCTCCAGCTCGTTGAAGGTCGCGGAAATATCCGTTCCCTGCTTGTGCGCGGCGGCAAGGATCAATGCGTTGAGCATACTCATCGGCGCCGCGAGCGAGTCCACGAACGAGATCATTTCGTTGCGCACCAGCAGCGAGCCGGAGGACATCTGATACACCGGCGACATCTCGCTGTCGGTCACGCCGATGATGGTCGCGCCCCGATCCTTGGCATACTGCACCGTCTTGAGTGCCAGCTCGGAGTAGCGCGGGAAGCAGATGGCGATGACCACATCGCCGGGACCCACGCGGAAAAGCTGGTCGAAGGTGCCGGCAGCGCCGCCCTGCACCTGCGTCACATTGTCATAGATCAGGCGGAAATAGAAATTGAGATAACCCGCCAGGAACGACGAGGAACGGAAACCCACGATGTAGATATGCTTCGCCTGCGCGATGATGTCCACCACATGGCTGAACTCCGAGCCGTCGGTCTGGTCCATCGCCATACGGATCTTTTCCATATCGCGCTGGAGCACGTTCGTCACCAGGTCGCTGCCGCTCAGCTCCCCCTCCGACGCCTTGATGCGCTGGATGCTCGTGAGCTTGCCGCGGATCATCTCCTGCAAAGCTCGCTGCATACTCGGGTAGCCATCGTAGCCGAGCTGCGTCGCAAAACGCACCACAGTCGACTCGCTCACCTGCACGGTCTTGCCGAGCTTGCTGGCCGTCATGAACGCCGCCTTGTCGTAATCCTCCAGAATAAAACGGGCAATGAGCTTCTGCCCCTTGGAAAAGCTGCTCATGTTCTTCTCGATGGTATGTAAAATGTTCTTCGGCATGGGTGTTTTCCTCACTTCTCTTGCTCAAATGCGCGGACCTCGTCCGCAGTCAGCTCGCGCCAGCCGCCCTCCGGCAGCGCGCCGAGCGATAGGTTGTGCTCCCGCACGCGGCGCAGGCGCTTGACGTGCAGCCCGACCGCTGCACACATCCGCCGGATCTGGCGGTTTTTCCCCTCGTGGATGGTAACGGAAAGCTCCGCTGTTTCCTTCCCCTTTCGCAGCAGACGCACCCGCGCGGGCGCGATCGGCTCTCCGTCGACGGAGCGCACCGCGGCGAGCTCTGCCGCCGCGTTCTCGACCGCTCCCGCCACCGTGACCTCATAGGTCTTTTCGATCTCGTGGCTCGGGTGCAGGATGCGCTGCATCCATGCCCCGTCGTTGGTAAAGAGCAGCAGTCCCTCGCTGTCGAGGTCCAGCCGCCCGACCGGATAGACGCGCGTCCCGCAGTCCGCCACCAGCTCCGCCGCCGTGGGCCGTCCCCGCTCGTCGCTGAGCGTGGTGACATAGCCGCGCGGCTTATTGAGCATCAGGTAGACCCTCCGCTCCGGCGGCGTGACCGGCACGCCGTCCACGCAGATCGTATCCGTTTCCGGGTCGGCGCTCTGTCCGACCGTCGCCGTCTCTCCGTTGACGCGCACGCGCCCCGCGGCGATCCATTCCTCCGCCGTCCGGCGGGAGCACAGCCCCGCCGCGGCGATCAGCTTCTGCAAACGCTCTGCCAGCGCAAAGCACCTCTTTTCCTCAGCCTGTCCGGTCAAACAGCCGCTCGAACAGGCTCTGCTTTTTTTCGGCCGCCGCGACCGGCTCCGCGCATACCAGCGGCACCCGCGCAAGCACCTCTCCGTCCATGGAAACGATCAGCTCGCCGACCGCCTGCCCCGCCGTGAGCGGAGCGGTCAGCTCCTCCGGCAGCCTGGCCGATACGAGCAGCTCCTCCCCCGCCGTCACCGGATAGAAGAAGCTCTCCCCCGCCGCGAGCGACACGCTCGTCTGCGTTCCGCCGCGCACCGGCGCGAGGGTGTATTCCTCGCCGCGCGCCACCGCGCGCTTGCGCGCGAAGGCGGCGAAGCCGTACTCATACAGCGCCGCGTGATCCGCCCAGTCGCTGCGGTCGTTGAGCGTCACGGCGATGAGACGCATCCCGTCTCTTTCGCAGCAGGTCACAAGCGTGCGGCCCGCATTGTCCGTATAGCCGGTCTTGAGACCGGTGCAGCCCTCAAGCGACGCGAGCAGCTTGTTGTGGTTGCCCAGCATCCGCTCGCCCACCGCCGCCGTTCTGGTCGCGGCGATGCGCGCAAAGGTCGGCTCACGCATGGCATACGCCGCGAGCCGCGCCATGTCGAGCGCGCAGGAATAGTGTCCCTGCGCGTCCAGTCCGCTCGGGTTCGCGAACGAGGTGTGCGTCATGCCGAGCGCCGCGGCCTTCTCATTCATTCTCGCGACGAAGCGCTCTACCCCGCCGCTGCAATGGTCGGCGATGCACTCCGCCGCGTCGTTTCCCGACGGCAGCAGCAGCCCGTAGAGCAGCTCCTCGAGCGTCAACACCTCGCCGGCGCGCAGGTACATGGACGAGCCTTCCTTCAAGTGGTTCTGCTTTACAGTCACCTTGTCCGAAAGGTTTCCTGTCTCAAGTGCCACGAGCGCCGTCATGATCTTCGTCGTGCTCGCAATCGCAAGCTCCCGTTCGGTGTTTTTTCCGGTCAGCACCCGGCCGCTGCCGGCGTCCAACAGAATGAACGCCTCCGCGCCGGTCTGCGGCGCGCTCTGCGCCGCCGCGCAGTCCACGCAGCCGAGCAGGCTGCATACCATCAGCACAAGCGCCGCCCTTCGTTGCACGACACGAGTCAACTTCCATCACCCTTTTTTACAGAATGACTTCAGTATGCCCGCTTTTACACAAATTCTTTCTCTTCCTTTTTCTTGTTGACAAAGCCCTCGACGCGGTCGATGAGCTGCGGCGCCATCTCCAGTACGCGGTCCATCGTCGCGGTTGCCGGCACGGCGACCGGCATCATGCGCGTCTGCCCGTCCTTGATGACGAGGAACGCCACGGGGTCGATCTTCACGCCCGCTCCGCCGCCGCCACCGAAGCGCTCGCTGGTCTGGCCATAGGTCCCGCCGCCGCTGCCGAAGCCAAGGCTCACGCGGGACACGGGGATGAGCGTCACGCCGTCCGGCGTGGTGATCGGCTCGCCGATGACGGAATTGGAATCCACCATTTCGCGGATCTTCGTCATCGTAGTCTCCATCAGCTCGCTTACCGAGTTCTTTTCCTTGTTCTCCATCTTGATCTTCCTTTCTATGCAGTCCGTTTTTCCGGTTCGTTCGTTTCCGGCGCAGCCGCGTGCTCTGCCGGCAGCCCTGCGTTTGCCTCGCTCCGGCGCCTCCTGCGCCAACGCAGGAACCATTTCCCCACCGGCGCCGCCAGTGTAAAGAGAATGGCAAAGAGGTCGCACACGCGCAGCGATACGCCAACCGTCCCCTCCGCCGAGGTCTCCGCCTTGGTGAAGTCCATCCCCAGATAGACGGACGGCTTCGGGATATAGAACAGCTCCTCGAGCTTCGGCATCAGGGTCCACAACGCGGCGTTGGCATAGCCGTAGGTCTGTGCCGTGTCCGCCGGATCGTCGCCCGCAAAAATCACGCCGACCTCCAGCGGGTCAATGCGCGTGCGGCGGCAGGTGCGGCGAAGCGTCCGCTTCAGCGCGCCGAGCACCGTCCCCGCAAGCTCGCGCAGCTCGGGAAAGCTGAGCTTCGGCAGGCGGTGTCCGCCCGCCGCCTTCGGCTTTGTCTTCTCCTCCGGCGTTTTCCCGGCTGCTTCCGCTGCCTTCTTCTGTGCTTTCTTTTCCTTCCTCGGCAGGACCGTCAGCTTGACCGGACCGACGCGCAGCCGCACGCGCAGCTCACCGCCGAAATCGACGATCACGCCCACGCGCAGCAGCGAAAGGAGAAGAAAGAGCAGCAGAATCATGCCGATGATCTCCAGCGCCGTCATGGTCAAGCCTCCTTCCCCGTTCGCTGTCCGGTCCGCTTATTTCTCCGCGTCCGGCTCGCTTTCCGCCGCAGCCGTGAGCTGCGTCGGGTCAAGGATCGCACCGTCCGTATCCAGCCGCAGCTGGCCGTCCGCCTCAAGTCCCGGCATCTCGGGCAGCTCCTCGAGCGAGCTCAAATGGAACACGCGCAGGAATTCCTTCGTCGTGCGGTAGAGCCTGGGCCGTCCCGGCACCTGAAGCCGTCCGCACTCCTCGATGAGCTTACGCTCCTGCAAAAGTCCCATCGTGTACGAGCTGTCCACGCCGCGCACCTGATCGACATAGGCGCGCGTGGTCGGCTGATAATAGGCGATGATGGTCAGCACCTCCAGCGCGGGCTGAGAGAGCTTCGCGGGCTTTCGGATCTCAAACGCTTTGCGGATGATGTCCGCGTAATCCGGCGCAGAGCAGAGCTGATAGCAGTTCTCCATCCGCACCAGACGGATACCGCGGCGCTCGAAGGCGTAGTAGTCGCCGAGCTCCTGCAAAACCTGCTCCGCCGTCGGCTTGTCCAGCTCGAGCGCCAGACAGATGCGGTCGATATTCACCGGCTCGCCGGCGGCAAAGAGAATGCCCTCCATCGCCGAGCGGACCTCATGTAAGTCCATCGTTTCCAGTGCCATACGTTCCTCACAATGTAAAAGTTTCCGGTGCGTCCTGCTCGCAGTCCACCGTGCAGTCGGTCTCGCCGCCCGCGAGACGGATCACGCTCGCGCGGCACAGCTCCAGCACCGCCATAAAGGTCGCCACGATCTCGCTGCGGCTCTTCGCGCCGCGGAACAACAGCAAAAAGCGCGTGATACCGAAGCTCTTGAGCCGCCGCACGATCTCGCCCGCCTTGTCGGAGACGGAATACGGCTCGCGCTGCACGATCTGCTCAAAGGCCGCGCGCGGCGGCGGCGCCAGCTTCTCCGCGCGATCGAAGATCGACTGCATGGCCAGCACCAGGTCCGCCTTCTCGTGGTCGTATTCGTAGATCTTCCCGCGCTCCATCGGCTCGGGATTCTTCGTCATCGTGTTGCGTCCGAACTCACTCATGGGCCCCAGCGTCTCGGTCAGCGTGCGGATGCGCAGATAGGTGTCCTTCTGCTGGCGCTCCTTCAGGGATTGAATGAGCTGCTCCATCTCGTTCTGCGCTTCCTCGTCCTCGATGGACAGCAGCATCCGCGTCTTGATATACATCAGGTGCGCCGCCATCGTGATGAACTCGCTCGCCACCTCAAGGTCAAGCTGCTTGCGCTGCTCGAGGTAGGCAAGATACTGCTCTAAAATGAGCGCGATGGGAATGTCCTGTATTTCGATCTTATTTTTGGAGAGCAGGAAAAGGATGAGGTCGAGCGGGCCTTCAAAATCCTGAAGCGTCTCCGCAGAGCGCTCATGCACCACGCCCTCGAGCTTAAAAATAGGGTTGTCCATTCGTTTCTCCGTTCACTCTCCGCGCTCAAACAATGCCGCGGAAAACGAAATTGATCATAGCAGCGTATACGTTATAGATCGCTGTGCTGAGCACATTGTCGCCCACGCCGAGCCACACGAGGATCAGCAGCGCGATCATACCGTATTTTTCGTAGCGCATCAGCTTCTCATACGCGCTGTCCGGCAGGAAGGCAAAGAGTACCTTCGAGCCGTCGAGCGGCGAGATGGGAATGAGGTTGAAAAGCCCGAGACCGACGCTCAGATAGGCCGTCGTCAGCAGCAGGTCAAAGATGAAATCCCACAGCGCGCCGTATTGATGATAGACGAGCCGCGCGCACAGCAGGGCAAGCAGCGCCAGCACAAAATTCGATACCGGCCCGGCAAGCGCCGTCAGCGCCATGCCCTGCTTCGGCTTCTTGAAATAGCGCATATCCACCGGCACGGGCTTCGCCCAGCCGAAGCCGAGCACCAGCATACACGCAAGGCCCACCCAGTCGATGTGGTGCAGCGGGTTCAGGCTCAGCCGATGCTCCCGCTTCGCGGTCGGGTCGCCGAGCGCATAGGCCGCAAGGCCGTGGCAGGTCTCGTGGACCGTCAGGCATAAAAATACGGCAATCAGGCGCATCAGCGCCGACAGTATTGCCGAAAAATCAAGTGAATTCCATAGGTCGGACAGGGTACCCAACGCAATCTCTCCTGCGAAAAAATTCATTCTCGGGTGGATTTACCCGATAAGTTTAATTATTATAGCATTTTTCGCGTCTCTTTACAAGGATTTTTGCAATTTTTGTTGCATTGCTCCTGCAAAAATAAACCTGCGTTTTTTCGTCGTTCTGCACAAGAAAAGAGGCCGGACACTTCCGTGTCCGGCCTCTGTGTTATTTGCTCTCGGAAGCCTTAGCCCTTGATCATGGAAGCGATCTCTTCGGCGAAGTTCTCCTGCTTCTTCTCGATGCCCTCGCCCTTCTCGAAACGAACGGCGTCCACGAAGTCGATCTTGCCGCCGAGCTTCTTGGCGGCGTCGGCGATATACTGCTCGACCGTGCCGGTGAACACGTCGCCGCGGACGAACTCCTGCTGGAGCAGGCAGTTCTCGGAATAGAACTTGTTGAGCTTGCCCATGACGATCTTCTCGCGGACCTGCTCGGGCTTGCTGGCCATCTTGGGGTCGTTGGCCATCTGAGCCATCATAATCTTCTTCTCCTCGTCGAGAACGTCCTGAGAGACCTGGCTCTTATCCCAGAAGCGGGGATTGAGCGCCGCGATCTGCATGGCAACGTCCTTGGCGATCTCGGTGGCGTCGATGCCGCCGTCGACCTTGAAGTTGACGAGCACGCCGATCTTGCCGCCGGCATGGATATACGGGGTGGAGGTGTTGGCCGCGAAGCGGGCAAAGCGGCGGACCTGGATGTTCTCGCCGATGACGAGGACCATCTCCTGACGCTCCTGCTCAACGGTACGGCCATTGCCGTAGGGAGCCGCCATCAGAGCCTCGAGATCCTTGGGGTCTTCCTTGGCGACGACAGCGGCAACGCCCTTGACAAAGTTCTGGAACTTCTCGTTCTTGCCGACGAAGTCGGTCTCGGCGTTGACCTCGACCACGACGCCCACGCCGTCGATGACGGTGGCGTAAGCCATACCCTCGGCAGCGATGCGGCTGGCCTTCTTCGCGGAAGCGGCGAGACCCTTTTCGCGCAGGTACTCGATCGCCTTGTCGATGTCGCCGTCGCACTCGGTCAGAGCCTTCTTGCAGTCCATCATGCCCACGCCGGTCATTTCGCGCAGGTTCTTCACATCAGCAGCACTAATAGCCATATTCTTGTCCTCCTCGTAAAATTAGGCTTCGGCCTGAGCCTCGCCCTCGGCCTTCTCCGCCGCGGCGTCCTCGGTGACTTCGCCCTGCTTGCCCTCGATCATGGCGTTGGCCATCACGGAGGCGATGAGCTTGATGGCGCGGATAGCGTCATCGTTGCCGGGGATGGGATAGTCGATCTCGTCGGGATCGCAGTTGGTAT
>ERZ826220.3262-NODE-3262-length-12807-cov-2.583673_pt1 | contig 12807 bp, 10 predicted proteins | sample MGYA00519927_ERZ826220 | MGnify/ENA primary metagenome ERZ826220 (study PRJEB31778, sample SAMEA3449225) | human gut metagenome | biome: human gut; feature: human-associated habitat; material: faeces | place: United Kingdom | collected 2010/2012 ...
TGCCCGCCTGCAGGACGGCCGGTTCAGCATCCTGGAGGACGTGCGCCACGTCACGACCTCCGGCGGCATGTCCGCGACGATCTCGCTCGGCATCGGCAAGGACGGCGGGAGCTTCGCGGAGAATTACCGCTTCGCGTCCCTCGCCATCGAGATGTCCCTTTCCCGCGGCGGCGACCAGGCCGTCATCAAGGACCGGTTCAACTTCACCTTCTACGGCGGCCGCACCAAGGAAGCGGAGCGGCATACGCGCGTCAAATCCCGCGTGATGGCGGGGTCGCTGTCCGAGCTCATCGGGCAGTCGAGCACAGTATATATCATGGGGCACCGGATGGCGGATCTGGACGCACTCGGCTCGGCCGTGGGTCTTCTGTGCCTGTGCCGGGTGAAGGAGCGCCCGGCCCGGATCGTGATCGACCTGCAGAAAAACGCCTGCCAGAGCCTGATCGCTGAGCTCAAGGCCGCGCCCGGCTGCGAGGATCTGTTCATCTCCGGACAGGATGCCCTGGTCGAGGCGGACAACCGGAGCCTGCTCATCGTCGTCGACACCAACCGGCCGGAGCAGGTCGAGTGCCGCCCGCTGCTCGAGTCCATTTCCCGCGTCGCGGTCATCGACCACCACCGCCGGGCGGCGGATTATATCGAGCAGCCGGTCCTCAATCTGCACGAGCCGTATGCATCCTCCGCGTCGGAGCTTGTAACGGAGCTTCTGCAGTACGCCGTCAGCCAGCGCGACGTCCGTCCGCTCGAGGCGCAGGCGCTGCTGGCCGGTATCGTGCTGGATACGAAAAATTTCTCCGTCCGCACCGGCTCACGCACGTTTGAGTCCGCGGCCTATCTGCGCAAGGCGGGCGCCGACCCGGTCGAGGTCAAGAAGCTGTTCCAGACGGATCTGGACGATACGCTCACCCGCTACCGCGTCGTGCAGGCTGCCCGGCTCTACCGCGGCGAGCTCGCCATCGCCTGCCTGGACGAGACCATCACCCGCACCATCGCCGCACAGGCGGCCGATGAGCTCATCAATATCTCCGGCATCACTGCCTCGTTCGTCCTCTTCCCTGACGGCGAACAGGTCATCATCAGCGCGCGCTCCATCGGCTCGTGCAACGTGCAGGTGGTGCTCGAAAAGCTCGGCGGCGGCGGCAACGGCGCGACGGCCGGCGCGCAGATCAAGGGCAAACCGCTGCGGCAGGTCCTGCAGGACCTTGTCGGCGCGATCGACGCATTTTACGCATAAAACGCGATTTTCAAAAATATCTCTCTGAAAGGAGTCACCACCATGAAGGTTATTTTGACACAGGATGTAAGAGGCCAGGGCAAACGCGGCCAGATGATCGAGGTCTCCGACGGCTACGCCCGCAATTTCCTGCTGCCGCGCAAGCTCGCGCAGGAAGCGACCGCCGATAACGTGAACACCATGAAAATGAACGACAAGGCCGCGCAGGAGCGTCAGGCCAAGGAGCGCGCCGAAGCGCTCGAGATCCGCAACCGGATGAAGGACATGACTGTCGTCGTCACCGCCAAGGGCGGCGGCGCGGGCCGTCTGTTCGGTTCGGTCACCAACACCGAGGTTGCCGATGCGCTGGCAAAGCAGGCCGACATCAAGCTTGACAAGCGCAAGATCGTGCTCGACGAGCCGATCAAGGCTGTCGGCGTGTACACGGTCAAGTGCAAGCTCGGCTATGAGATCAATGCCGACCTCAAGGTCGAGGTCAAGGAGGGCTAAGCAGGCCCTGATATTCTGAAGCTCCCGGAAGGATGTGAACCGTATGGATGAGGAATTGCTTGCCCGGCAGACGCCACAGGCGCTGGAAGCAGAGCAGTCTGTGCTCGGCTCCATGCTCATCGACGAGCGCTGCGTACCGGACGTCGTCGGTATGCTGCAGCCGGAGGATTTTTACCTGCGGCAGAACCGCGAGATCTACGAGACCATCTATACGATGTTCAACTTCTCGGAGAAGATCGACCCCGTTACCGTCCTCAATAAAATGAAAGAGCGCGGCGTGTACGACGAGGAACGCAGCTACGACTATCTCGCCCAGCTGCTGAAGATCACGCCGACCGCCGCCAACGTCAAGCAATACTGCACGATCGTGCATGACAAGTCGCTGCTGCGCGCGCTGGCCGCCGCTTCGTCGGAGATCACGGATATGGTCTACGAGGGCGTCGGCACGGCGCAGGAGATGCTGGAGGTCTCGGAAAAGAAGATCTATTCCCTGCGCCGCGGCAACACCGGCGACAGTCTGCAGCACATCGGCAAGGTCATGATCAACGTCTATGACCGGCTGGAAGAGCTGGCTGCCTCCGGCAGCGAGATCCCGGGCCTGTCCACGGGCCTGCACGACCTTGACCGCAAGATCAACGGCCTCAACAAGACCGACCTGATCCTGATCGCGGCCCGCCCCGGCATGGGCAAAACGGCGATCGCGCTCAACATCTGCCTGAACGTTGCGAAGACGTATGAGAAGACCGTCGCTTTCTTTTCGCTCGAAATGTCGCGGGAGCAGCTGGTCATGCGTCTTTTGTCCACGGAAAGCTTCGTGGAAAACCAGAAGCTCACCACAGGCCATCTGGAAGACGACGACTGGAGCAAGCTCTCCATCGCCTCCTCCGCGCTCAGCCAGACGGATATCCGCGTAGACGACAACCCCGCCATCACCGTCGCGGAGATCAACGCCAAGTGCCGCCGGCTCGATAACCTCGGGCTGGTCCTGATCGACTATCTGCAGCTCATGACCGCCGCGGCTCCCGGCAAATCCGGCGATAACCGCGTGACGATCGTCAGCGATATCTCTCGCGCGCTCAAGATCATGGCCAAGGAGCTGAACGTGCCGGTCATCTGCCTGAGCCAGCTCTCGCGTGCCAATGAATCGAGAACCGACAAGCGCCCGATGCTCTCGGACCTTCGTGAATCCGGCGCCATCGAGCAGGACGCCGACTCCGTCCTGTTCCTCTACCGTGACGAATATTATAACCCCAACACGCAGGACAAGAATATCGCCGAGTGCATCATCGCCAAAAACCGCCACGGCGAGACCGGCACGGTCAAGCTGCAGTGGCGGCCGCAGTTCTTCACCTTCTCCGATCTGGAGTGGAAGCATGAGGGCTGAGGTCCTTGCCTGGATGCAGGCGCAGCGGATGACGGAGCCCGGCGATACGGTCGTATGCGCAGTGTCGGGCGGCGCGGATTCTGTGAGCATGCTGCACGTGCTGCTGTCACTGCAGGACACGCTCGGCATCCGGGTAGAGGCCGCGCACTTCAACCATCACCTGCGCGGCGCGGAATCCGACCGCGACGAGGCCTTTGTCCGGCAGCTGTGCGCCTCGCTCGGCGTGCCGCTGCACACGGGCGGCGGCGACGTGCAGGCGCGGGCGGCGCAGACGCATGAATCTCTGGAAGAGGCTGCGCGCAAGCTCCGCTATGCGTTCTTTGATACTCTTCCCGGCCGGATTGCCACGGCGCATACGCAGGACGACAATCTCGAGACCGTGCTCCTGAACCTCACGCGCGGGACCGGCCTTGCCGGGCTGACCGGCATTCCGCCGAAGCGTGGACGGCTCATCCGGCCGATGCTGGTCTGCACGCGGGCGCAGATCGAGGCGTATCTTGCCGAGCACGGCTTTTCTTATGTGACTGACAGCACCAATCTCCTGCCGGACGCCCGGCGCAACCGGCTGCGCCAGCGCGTGATCCCGCTTCTGCGGGAGGAAAACCCCGCCGTCGCACAGACCGTCTTCCGGACCTGCGCGCTGCTCCGTAAGGATGACGCATATCTTGATACGCGGGCGCGCGAGGCGCTGCAGGCCGCCCAACTGCCAAATGGCGTCAGCCGCAGCGCGCTTTCCGTCTGGCCGGAGGCCGTGCGCACCCGCGCAGTCCGGCTGCTGCTCGAGTCGATCCATGCGCCCAAACTGACGCAGCGGCATATCGACGCGGTCGACCGGCTGCTGTTCGCTTCGTGCCCCTCCGCTTCCGTCTCGCTGCCGGGCGGCTTTGCCGCGCGGCTGGAATACGACCGGCTGTACCTGACGGACCGCTCCCCTGCCGCTTCCTTTTCACCCGTGACACTTTCGCCGGGCGAGACAGTGCTGATCCCGGCGCTCGGGCTGCGCGTCGAATGCCGGATCGAAGAAAATTTTCAGGAAAAAGCAAAAACCCTCTCCACTTTTGCAGTCAAATATGATACCATAGAGCAAACTCCCCGGATCACGATCCGTCCGCGTCAGGCGCATGACGTCATGCACACGGCAGGCGGCACGAAAACGCTCAAAAAGCTGCTGATCGACCTCAAGGTCCCCGCAGCACGACGTGCGCTCGTACCGGTAGCCGCTGACGCATCCGGTGTTCTGGGCGTTTATGGGATCGGCGTCGATCTGGGCCGCGCCGCGGCTCCGGGCGATCGCGCGGTCATCATCACGATCGAAGAAACAGAGAAAGAGGATAAGATGTATGATTAACAAGTCTGACATGCTGCAGGACATTGAGCGCGTACTGGTCTCCGAAGAAGAGATCCACGCGCGGATCAAGGAAGTCGGCGCACAGATCGCAGACGACTATCGCGGCAAGTGCCCGATCCTGGTCGGCGTTCTCAAGGGCGTCGTTCCGTTTTTCGCGGAAATGGCGAATGCCATCAGCATTCCCGTGCAGGAGGATTTCATGTGCATCACATCCTTTGAGGGCGGCACGGAATCCACCGGCAAGCTGACGTTCCGCAAGGATATCGACCATGATATCGAGGGCAGACATGTGCTCATTCTGGAGGATATCATCGATTCCGGCAGCACGCTCAAGATGATCTGTGAGATGTTCCATGAGCGCAAGCCCGCGTCCATCAAGATCTGCACGCTGCTCGACAAGCCCACCGGCCGCAAGGTCGAGCTGAAGCCGGACTACACCTGCTTCACCGTCCCGCCCGCGTTCGTCGTCGGCTTCGGTCTGGACTATGAGGATTACTACCGCAACCTGCCGTTCGTCGGCGTGCTGAAGCCCTCTGTCTATCAGGACCGCTGAAGACGGTCTATTCCACATAAAGGAGAACCTCCGTGAACCAACAGCCCAAAACCCTGCAGACCATTCTGCTCGTTGCGGTCCTGGCGCTGGTGCTTGTGGTGCTCTCTTCGTCCCTGCTTACGCAAAACGGCAGCAGGCTTGCATATTCTGACGTGCTCGACCTGTTTGAAAACGAACGGGTCGAGTCGTTCGTTCTGCAGGGCGATACGCTGACGCTGACGCTCTACGGAAGCGACGCAGAGCAGGCCGGCACCGCAACGGCGAAGATCGGCGACATCGAGACCTTCCACAAGGACCTGGACGAGACCATTGCTGCGCAGAGCGCCGCAGGCGTTCTCAAGTCCTACAACTATCTGCCCGCCGCCAATTCCATCTGGAAGACGGCGCTGCCGTATCTGCTCGTCGGCATCGCGCTTCTGTTCGTGTGGTTCATCCTGATGAACCGCTCCGGCAGCGGCCCGAACGCCATGGCGCAGTTTACGCGTGCCAACGCGCGCTTCGGCGTCCCGTCCGGCGAGTCCGTGACCTTTCAGGACGTCGCCGGTGCGGACGAGGAAAAGGAAGAGCTCTCGGAGATCGTGGAGTTCCTCCGCGATCCGGACCGCTTCAAGCAGCTCGGCGCGAAGATCCCGAAGGGTGTGCTGCTCGTCGGCCCGCCGGGCACCGGCAAGACGCTGCTGGCCCGCGCAGTCGCCGGAGAGGCGAATGTCGCATTCTTATCCATTTCCGGCTCTGACTTCGTCGAACTCTATGTCGGCGTCGGCGCGAGCCGTGTCCGCGACCTCTTTGAGCAGGCCAAGCGGGTGGCCCCGGCCATCGTCTTCATCGATGAGATCGATGCGGTCGGCCGTCAGCGCGGCGCTGGCCTCGGCGGCGGCCACGACGAGCGCGAACAGACGCTCAACCAGCTGCTCGTCGAGATGGACGGTTTCTCGGCCAACGAGGGCGTCATCGTCATCGCCGCGACCAACCGCAAGGACATTCTCGATCCCGCCCTGCTCCGCCCGGGCCGCTTCGACCGGCAGATCTACGTCGGTGCGCCCGACTGGCGCGGACGGCTTGCGATCCTGCAGGTCCATGCACGGAAAAAGCCGCTGGCGGACAATGTCGATCTCCCCGCCGTCGCCAAGGCGACCGCCGGTTTCACCGGCGCGGATCTGGCCAACCTTCTGAACGAGGGCGCGCTCCTCGCCGCGCGGCGAGGCAAGGCCGCGATCAGCCAGCAGGATCTGGAGACATCGATGATCAAGGTCATTGCAGGCCCCGAAAAGAAGAGCCGCGTGGTCAGCCACGCAGAAAAGATGCTCACCGCCGTCCACGAGGCCGGACACGCGATCTGCATGTACTGCCTCGACTCGCAGGATCCGGTGCACCTCATCACCATCATCCCCCGCGCCCAGGCCGGCGGCATGACCATCAGCCTGCCGCAGGACGACCGCTCCTATTCCTCGCGCAACGAGATGTTTGAGACCATTGTCTCCTTCCTCGGCGGCCGCGTGGCAGAGGCGCAGAAGCTCTGCGATATTTCCACCGGCGCGTCGAACGATCTGCAGCGCGCCACCGGCATTGCCCGCGATATGGTCGCAAAATACGGCATGTCCGACAGCATCGGCCCCGTCAGCTACGCGGGCGGGCAGGAGGTCTTTATCGGGCGCGACTATGAGAAGACCAAACCCTATTCCGAGCAGACCGCCGGGCAGATCGACGCACAGGTCCAGAAGATCATGCGCGAGGCCTATCAGCGCTGCGAGCAGATCCTGCGCGATCATGCCGAACGGCTCGATAAGATCGCCGGCTTCCTGATGGAGAACGAGAACATGAGCCGCGCACAGTTTGAAGCTGTGATGCAGGACGAAACGCTTGACCAACCCAAAGCCTGAGTTTTATGCGCACCGCGGATCGTGGTGCGCATAAATTATGGGAACTGACAGGAGGCTCCATGTATTATCGCAGTCTGAACGCCTATCTGCGTGAGACCTTTGGCTGCAAGGTCTATAAGCTGGCGCTCTCCGCCGGCTGCACCTGCCCGAACCGGGACGGGACGATTGGCACGCGCGGATGCATCTTCTGCAGCGGCAGCGGAGAATTTGCCGCGTCCGCGTCCCTCTCTATCCCGGAGCAGCTGGCGCAGGCCAAGCGTCTGGTCGCCGCCAAGGCCGGGCCGGACGCACGCTATATCGCCTATTTTCAGGACTTTACCAATACCTATGCCCCGGCGGAGGTCCTGCGGCCGCTGTTTGCGGCCGCGATCCGACAGCCGGAGGTCTGCGCGCTCTCCATCGCCACGCGGCCGGACTGTCTGCCGCCGGAGATCTTGTCGCTGCTGGCTGAGCTCCGGGCGGAAAAGCCCGTCTGGGTCGAGCTCGGGCTGCAGACCATCCATGCATCGACGGCCGCCTATATCCGCCGCGGCTATCCCCTTTCCGTCTATGACGAGGCGGTGCGGGCGCTGCACGCGCGCGGCATCAGCGTCATCACGCATCAGATCCTGGGCCTGCCCGGCGAGACGCCGGAGATGATGGTGGAGACGGCCCGCTATATCGGCCGCAGCAGCGCCGAGGGCATCAAGCTGCACCTGCTGCACATTCTGGCCGGAACAGATCTGGCCGCGGACTACGCAGCGGGCGCCTTTGAGACGCTGACGCTGGACGCATATATCACACTGCTGGAGGCATGTCTGCGCGTGCTGCCGCGGGAGATGGTCATCCACCGGCTGACTGGCGACGGGGCCAAACGCGACCTGCTCGCGCCCGGCTGGAGCGGCGATAAAAAGCGCGTCATCAACGAGATCCGCCGCCGCTTTCTGGCCGACGATCTCGAACAGGGCTCCGACCTTCCCGATTCCCTCATTTGAATATTCATTTTTTCGACATCATCGGACGAAATACGGATTGACAGATGAGGAAAGTCGTGTTATTCTTGATAACAGATAACGAATACGGGCTGAAATGCCCGTATTTGCTGCGTTTTCGATATTCTCGTTCCAGAATATCGAAAGCAATCGAAATCAATTCGACAATATCGGAGGAAAGAGAACATGAAAAAAGAGAATCTGTTCGTCATTCTGACCGGCGTTGTCATCGGCATCGCGGCACTTGTGCTGACGGCGCTCGGCAACCCGGCCAACATGGGCTTCTGCATCGCCTGCTTTGAGCGTGATATCGCGGGCGCTGTCGGTCTGCATTCGGCAGCCAAGGTGCAGTATGTCCGTCCGGAGATTATCGGTCTGGTCCTCGGCAGTTTCCTGATGGCCATCGCCACGAAGGAATGGAAAGCCAAGGCCGGTTCCTCGCCTGCCCTGCGGTTCGTGCTCGGCGCTTTCGTCATGATCGGCGCGCTGGCCTTTTTGGGCTGCCCGCTGCGTATGGTCCTGCGTCTGGCCGGCGGCGATCTCAACGCAGTCGTCGGTCTTGCCGGTTTTGCTGCCGGTATCTTCCTCGGCACGATCTTCATCCGCAAGGGCTTCACGCTCCAGCGCAACTACACCACCAAGACGCTCGACGGCACGGTCCTCCCCGCTGTGATGACCGGCCTGCTGATCCTGTTCATCGCTGTCCCCACCCTCTTCAAGATCTCGGAAGAAGGCCCCGGCTCCAAGCATGCACCGTTTTTCATCGCGCTTGTCATCGCCCTCGTCGTCGGCGCGCTGGCGCAGAAGTCCCGCATGTGTATGGTCGGCGGTCTGCGTGACACGATGATGTTCAAGGACATGCACCTGCTGTGGGGCTTCATCGCCATCTTCGTCACGGTCCTGATCGGCAACCTCATCGGCGGCAACTTCAAGCTCGGCTTCACCTCGCAGCCCGTTGCGCACTCCAGCCACGTCTGGAACTTCCTCGGCATGCTGCTCGCCGGTTGGGGCTCCGTGCTGCTCGGCGGCTGCCCGCTGCGTCAGCTCATTCTGGCCGGCAGCGGCAACGCGGATTCCGCTGTTACGGTGTTCGGCATGATCGTCGGCGCTGCGTTCGCGCATAACTTCGGTCTGGCCGGCAATGCCGACTCCGTCAGCGAGGCTGGTGAGTATGTCGTTGGCGGCATCTCCACGAAGGGCAAGGTCGCGGTCATTCTCGGCATCGTGATCGTGCTGGTCGTATCTTATGTAAACAGCATGAAGAAGCAGGAGGCGAAAACGAATGGTTGATGCAAGAGGATATCTCTGCCCCATGCCCGTGGTCATGGTCCAGAAGGCGCTCGAAGCGGAGCACCCCGATACGCTCGAGGTCCTGGTCGACAATGAGACTGCCGTGGAAAACATCAAGCGCTTTGCCGCTCACAGCGGCTATCAGGCCACAGCCGTCGAGGACGGCGAAGATTACCGCCTGACGCTCAAAAAGTAAACGATAGGAAAAGGGACGTACCAGTTGGTACGTCCCTTTTCTCGTCTGATCTTTATTTGCGCTCCATCGCGCAGAAGCCGCCCTGGCCGAGCGTGACGGTCTCACCGGTGTATTCCATGATCCCGCCGCCAAGCAGGATCGTGCCGCTGTGCGGCAGCGTCCAGGGTTCCGGCGACTGGTTGCAGCAGACTGCGACGCTGCCCTCCGCCGACTGCCGCAGCAGCAGGAGCCGGCCGCCGCCGGCCTCCAGCACGAGGACAGTCCCGCTGCGCAGCGCGGGCGCACTTTTTTTCACGCGGGCCAGCGAGCGATAGAACGAGACTAAATTTCCGTCTTCCCTGCCCCAGGGATAGAATTTCCGGTTGAATGGGTCCCGGTAGCCGGTCATCCCGGCTTCGTCGCCGTAGTAGATGCAGGGCATGCCCGGCAGCATGAACTGCAGGAAGGCTGCCAGCTTGAGGCGCTGCCTGCCCTCGCGCAGCTGCTCCTGCGTGAAATGCCGCTGAGCAAGGTCCGTCCGATCGCCGTCGCGCGGGTCGAGAATGGCATTGATCGCGCGCGGCGTGTCGTGCGTGGAGAGGATGTTCATGACCGTCTGCAGCACGTCCGGCGGGTAATTCTCCGCAAGCGTTCGGATGGCGTCGCCGAGCGCCGTGCCGTCGTCCTCGCTGCGGACATAGCGCAGGATCGCTTTCTGCCACGGGTAGTTCATGACGGAATCGAGCTGCCGGTCGGTAAAGTACCGGCGGCGCTGGTCGTAGGCGATCTTGTTGGACGCATCCTCCCAGACCTCGCCGATCAGCAGCGCGTCCGGCTTATACGCGCGGATGCGCGCGCGTAGGCGCGCAAGGAATGCGTCCGGCAGCTCATCGACCACGTCCAGCCGCCAGCCGTCGGCGCCGAGCTTCAGCCAGTGCACTGCGACGCTGTCTTCGTCGTCGATCATGTAGCGGATGAAATCCGGATTCATCTTGTCGACGCACGGGAGCGTCGTGATGCCCCACCAGCTGTCGTAGACGTCCGGATAGTGCTGGAACCGGAACCAGCCGCGGTAGGGCGAGGACGGATCATGGATGGCCTGCTGGAAATATGCGCTGCGGCTGCCGACGTGGCTGAACACGCCGTCCAGAATGACCTTCATCCCATGCGCGTGCGCCTCGGCGCAGAGCGCGCGGAAATCCTCCTCCGTGCCGAGCATGGGGTCGATCCGCTTATAGTCGCAGGTATCGTACCGGTGCGTCGACCAGGCGTAGAAGATCGGGTTCAGATACAGGATCTCCACACCAAGCTCCTGCAGGTACGGCAGCTTTTCCCGGATGCCGTTCAGATTGCCGCCGTAAAAATCGTTGTTCAGGACCTCGCCGTTGGCATCCGGCAGGTAGACCGGTATGTCGTCCTTGTTTTCGTGCACCCAGTAGGGCGTGATTTTCCCGGTCAGATCGCAGCTGCCGCTCTGGCAGAAGCGGTCCGGGAAGATCTGATACATGACGGCGCCCGCACAGCCGGCCGGGACGGGATATTTGTCCGCCAGCACGCTCAGCTGCCAGAGGCCGCCCGCCTCCATGTTCGTGTCGCTCTGTCCCTGCTTAAAGAGGCGGAACGCGCCGTCCTGCGTGGTGATATGGAAGTAGTAGAAGTAGAGCCCGGCCTCGCAGACGGCCATTTCCCCGCCCCAGGTATCGTAAAGCGTGTCGTCCGACTGCTTGGTGAGCGGCACACGCCGCAGCTCCTGCCCATTTTCGGCCTGCAGGACGAGCGCGGCCGCCGTGGTCCGGCAGCTGCACGGGATCAGGATATGAAATGTGCAGGTCTCGTTCTCCTGCAGCGTGCCGAAGGGCGTTTTGAACTGCGAAAGCTTGCTGTCGAATAGAATTCTCATATGGGTCTCCGTCCGTTTTGATCGGTCAAAGCAAAGGCCGGCGCTGCCGCCGGTCTTTGTCTGGGGTGTATGAAGAAATCAGAGGTCCCAGATCTCCTTCGCGTACTGCTCGACCGAGCGGTCCGAGGAGAAGATGCCGGCTCTGGCGATATTGGTGAGGGACATTTGCGCGAAGCGCGTCCGGTCCTGATAGACTTCGACTGCGCGCTTCTTTGCGGCCTTGTAGCTTTCAAAGTCAGCGACCGTCATATAGCTGTCGGCAGCGCCGAAGCGCGGCGTGAGCAGGGATGCCGCCACATCGTCAAACCGCTGGCCAAGCGCGCCGGAGGTAAGCATCTGCAGCACCCGGTCAAGCTCGGGCGTCAGGAACTGGTGCGGGTCATAGCCGCGCTGCCACAGCGCCTGCACCTCATCGGCGGTCATGCCGAAGAGGAACATATTGTCGTCACCGACCCGGTCGCGGATCTCGACGTTCGCGCCGTCGAGCGTGCCGAGGGTGACCGCGCCATTGATCATGAGCTTCATGTTGCTCGTGCCGGAGGCCTCCTTGCCCGCGACGGAGATCTGCTCGGAAAGGTCTGCGGCGGGGATGATGATCTCCGCGAGCGAAACCTTGTAGTCCTCAATGAAGACGACCTTGAGCTTGCCCTGCACCTGCGGGTCGGAGTTGACCAGATTTGAGACGGCCACGATCAGCGAGATGATCTGCTTGGCCAGATAATAGCCCGCCGAGGCCTTGGCCGCAAAGATGAACGTCTGCGGGAAGACCGGCTTTTCGGGATGATCTTTGATCTCGTTGTAGAGCGTCAGGATGTAGAGCACGTTCAGCAGCTGCCGCTTGTACTCGTGCAGCCGCTTGACCTGCACGTCGAAGATCGAGTCGGGGTCGACGTTGACGCCGTTGTGCTCGGCGATGTAGGCTGCCAGACGGACCTTGTTCTTGCGCTTGATGGCCCGCAGATTTTCCAGCACGTCCAGATCGCCGCGGTACTGCTCGAGTGCCTCGAGCGCATTGGCATCTTTCAGGAAGCCGTCGCCGATGAGCGTCTGCAGATAGCCGGAGAGGGCCGGGTTCGACTGGCACAGCCAGCGGCGGTAGGCAATGCCGATCTTGCCACTCCATACAGTTTTGATATGAAAGAATACATGGGCAAACGGATTGCAATCGCTATCTGCTACCGTGGCATTGACAATACAGTGGCACAATCCAAGATGTACTTTGAGCGGATGCGCATCAATAATGTGATGACGAGCGGACAGGAAGCAGAATATTCTGCCGGTTCTTTCGGCTTTACTCCGATCAATATGAAGAACAAATGGAATCTGAAGGATCAGACCAGCATGACCAAAGACCGTGAATACGGGACAGTTACCAATAACGTATCCGGTATCTGGAACCTGACAGGTGTAGGCGGCGGCTCCTTCTTCATCCATAGTACCAATGCCAACGATCCGCTGAAATACAGCTGGCTGGTTTCCGATCTGATTACCGTTAACTCTTGCAGCCCCGATCAGGGAACGAAAGTAAAGGATATTACCCAGCGTCTGGATAAGTACACATATACCTACAATCAAATTGGTAT
>ERZ826220.3271-NODE-3271-length-12778-cov-3.739055_pt1 | contig 12778 bp, 8 predicted proteins | sample MGYA00519927_ERZ826220 | MGnify/ENA primary metagenome ERZ826220 (study PRJEB31778, sample SAMEA3449225) | human gut metagenome | biome: human gut; feature: human-associated habitat; material: faeces | place: United Kingdom | collected 2010/2012 ...
GGTCACGGGCGCATCCGCCAGCGCGAAGGAGTGCAGCGTCAGCACCATCACGAGGGCCAGCAGGAAGGTCAGCATTTTTTTCATGGGGATCCTCCTTTTTTTCTGTTTTTTTTATTTCCACCGCCCCAAGGGCGGTCAGAACCTTATTCCTTGATGGAGCCGATCATTACGCCCTTGACGAAATACTTCTGCACGAAGGGATATACGCACAGGATCGGCAGGGCGGTGATGACGATCGTGCCCATCTGCACGGACTGGGCGGGAATCTTCTTGCCCGACGTGATCTGGGCCATCAGGGAGAGCTGGTTGTTCATGTTGATCAGCACCTCCCGCAGATAGATCTGCAAGGGATACAGGCTTTTTTCGTTGATGTACAGGTAGGCGTTCCACCATTCGTTCCAGCGCTCCACCGCATAGAAGAGCAGGAAGGTCATGGTAAAGGGAAGGGAAATGGGCAGGATGATTCTCAGCAAAATCTGCAAATCACCCGCGCCGTCGATGATGGCCGCCTCCAGCAGGTCCTTCGGCATGCCGCGGAAATGCTGATAAAACAGGAAGACATACATCGGCGTCGCCAGATTCGGAATGGCCAGCGCCCAGATGGTGTTGATGATGCCCAAATTAAAGGCCACCATGAAGCGGTTGATGATGACGGCCTCGGTCGGAATGATGGTCAACGCGATCATCAGCGAAACGAGCAGCTTCTGCCCCCGAAATTCCAGCATACCCAGCGCATAGCCCATCATGCCGTTGATGAACATGCCGACGAACACCTGAATGATGGCGTTGACGGCCGAGTTGCGGAAGTAATGCAGAAAGTCGAGCTTTTCAAACACGGCGACATAGTTTTCGAGCGTCAGGTTGCCGTAGGGAATAAATGCCTTGAGCGTCGCCATATCCGAAACGAGCTGCGTCTCGCTCTTGACAGAGGAAACGAACAGGAACAGCAGCGGCGCCAGAAAAACGACCGCCAGCGCGATGTACAGCACATAGAACAGGGCGGACGTGACCGTCTTTTTCGTCTTATTTTCCACTTTCATCCTCAGTCGCCCTCCGTAAGCTTATTCTGAATCAAAGAGATCACCAGCACGATCAGGAAGAACACGACAGCCATCGCGGAGGTGTAGCCCACGCGGTTGTTGGTGAATCCCTCCTGATACATCAGGTAGACCAGCGTTGTGGTCGAGCCCGCCGGGCCGCCCTGCGTGAGCATATACACCTGCGTGAACATCTTGAGCGAGTAGATCGTGTTGGAAATAAAGACGTACACCAGCGTATTCTTGAGCTGCGGAATGGTGATATAGACAAACTGCTGCCAGGTGTTCGCGCCGTCGATCGTGCCCGCCTCATACAGCTCCTCCGGAATGAACTGGAGGCCGCCGAGCATGATAATCATCTGCATGCCGACGCACTGCCAGATGGACATGATCGCGATGGACGGCATCGCCAGCGTCGTATCCTGAAGCCACTTCTGCGCCGGAACGCCGAACACGCGCAGGATCGAGTTAAACAGACCGTCCGCCGTGCTGGAGAAGAAGAAGCCCCAGATGACGGTCACAACCGTCATGGTTACGACCTGCGGCGAGAAATAGATCATGCGGAAGAAGGTCACGCCCTTCGCCTTGCGGTTGACCAGCAGCGCCAGCAGCGTCGCCAGAATCAGCACGACCGGCACGAGGATGATCGTGTATTCAAACGTATTCCAGAACGCCTGAAGCGCGGTCTTGTTGGTGAAGGTCTTGATATAATTCGCCCAACCGACAAACTTAGTCGGCTTGTTCGGGTTGAGCACCAGTCTGCGATCTGTAAAGGAATAGAAAACAGACATGAAAAACGGCAGGATCATGAACAAAAACATGATGATGATCGCCGGCGCGGACAACCCCCACGCGGCTTTCGCCTGCGCGCGGGACATCTGGCTTCTCCGCTTCGCCCCGCTTCTCTTGACAGTGATTTCACTCATACGCAATGCTCCGTTCTATCGCCATGCCGGTTGTCCGTCAGCATGACGGCTCTCCCTGTTTTGGCTTTTTGTTTTTCGGGTTCAAAGGGCAAAAGAAGCGCCCGGTCAGCGTTCGGCCGGCCGGGCGCGATGTGATTTTACTCGATGTTCCAGTCGTTCTCGACGATGATCTCATCGACGTACTCGGCCGCATCATGCAGCAGCTCAGCCGGATCGCCGCCAGCAAGAATGTTGGTCACGACACTCGCCATCTGGGTTTGAAGCGTCGAATGCGCCGGGGTGATCGGACGCAGGTAGCTGATGCCCCCTTCAAGCTGCTCGCGGTACAGGTACAGGCGGCCACCCTCCTGCCACTGCTCCATGCCGTCCATGACGCTCTTGCGCGCCGGAACGCCGCCGTTCACATTGCAAACCATCTGGATGTATTCCGGGCTCATCATCGCCTGAAGAACCGTCCACGCCTGATCCGCCACGCCGCGGTCGACCGCCGCAGTGGTCATCACGTCCACCGTAGAGCCGGAGCAGGTGAACACGCCGTTGCCGAAATCCGGAAGCGGAACGATGATCGCGTCGTCGCCGAACGCCTCGACATGCTGGCTGTATTTCCAATGGCCGAGCATGGAGAAGGCGGCCTCGTCGCGGTCATAGAACGCATCCTCGTAATCGCAGGCCGCGTTGACATAGCCCTCGTCGAGCATCTTCTTCATCCAGTCATACGCCGCGACGGTGTTTTCGCCATCCATCGTGCCGGTCGCAAGCATGGTATCGCGGTTCAGGTAATCGCCGCCGAAGGAAGCGATGACCGCCATCCAAGTGAAGTAGAGGGAGCTGGTCTTGTTCTGACGGATGTAGAGCGGATACTCGTAGCCGATTTCCTTGCACTTGGCGAGGATATCCTCAAACTCTTCGACCGTCCACGCATCCTTGTAAGAGGTCGGGATGCGCGCGCCGATCTTTTCGAGAATGCTCTTGCGCGTCCACATGGCCATGCCGGAGTCAAACTGCGCCACGCCGTAGAGGCCGCCGTCGTAGGTCACCTCGGACCAGACGGACGGAAGAACGTCGTTCTTCATATCCTCGTCGATGTAGTTATCCAGGCAGGCGATCATGCCCAGATCCTGGAAATACGGGATCTGCAGGCCGTCGATCACGATGAGATCGGGGGTATCGCCGACGATCGGAGCCGTCTGCAGCTTGTTGAGCAGCTCATCCTGCGCGAAGAACTGATAATCCACCTGAATGTCGTCATGCTTCGAATTGAAATCATCGAACATGCTGGTGTAAATCACCGTCTCAGCGCCATCGCTGATCCACGCGGTCACGGTCGTAGCGTCCGCACAGGCAATCGCCGCCAGCGCGAAGACCATGACGGCCGCCAGAAGCAGAGAAATGGACTTTTTCACTTGGGTTTCCTCCTTTAATGATCCTTGTGTATGGGGTTGAGCCTTCCCTTCCGGCTCTCCCCTGTTGCTGCGCTTAGTATATCAGCCTTTTAATTATATGTCAACCGGTTAGCATAAAAAAGTGACCATAAATTTTTCCTTATTTACAGCATATCTCCTTGTTTATGACAGAAATCTTTTTTGTTTTTCTCATTTTCAGCCAGCTTTTCCGCATCTTTTCGCGTCGAAACCGCGCCGAATATGCTATGCGGTTCACATTTAAAGCGCTGGGCAAAACAAAAGAGCGCGAAAAAAACTGCCCGATCAAAGCGTTCCTCGCGGACAGCATAAAAAAGCCCCATACGCTGCGGAATGGTCAAAGTATCCTGTGCGTATGAGGCTTTTGCTATGCTTCTTTTCTCGGTCGGGCGGTCGTTCCGTCATCCGATGCGCAACCGCCCCTCTTTTCAGACGTAAAACAGCAGATCCGCGTAGGACGGCATCGGCCAGTATTCCTTGCCGACCCTGCCCTCCAGCTCGTCGGCAACCTGCCGGGCGGCTTCCATCGCGGGGATGACGGCCTCGTGCTCATACATCGCGCGCGCGTTGAGCGCCTCCGGCTCGGCGGCGACAACGGCCTTGAGCCGCTCCGTCCGCTCGATCAGCTCAGCCGTCTTCTCGGTCAGCAGCCTGACCTGCGCGGCCTCCGCGGGCGCGTCCACGCCGATGCCCGCCTTGGCGGCCACGCCCTCCGCCAACTGCTTGGAATACGCCGCGCAGGCCGGAACGATCAGCTTGCCAAGCATGTCGATCAGGGTCAGCGCCTCGATGTGGATAATCTTAGCGTATTCCTCCATGTTGATATCCTGCCGGGACTGTATCTCCGTCCGCGTGTATACGCCGTGGCGGGCGAACAGCGCCACGTTCTTCTCATCCGTGTAATGGATGAGCGCCTCCGGTGTGGAGCGCAGGTTGAGCAGCCCGCGGCGCGCGGCCTCGCGCGGCCATTCCTCGCTGTAGCCGTTGCCGTTGAAGAGGATGCGCCGATGCGCGGCCAGCTCGCGGCGGATGAGCGTGGAGAGCGCGGCCTCGAAATTGTCGGCCTTTTCCAGCTCGTCCGCGAACTGCATCAGCTCGTCCGCAACAGCGGTGTTGAGCATGACGTTCGTGCAGGCGATGTTGAAGGACGAGCCGGGCATGCGGAATTCAAACTTGTTGCCCGTGAACGCGAAGGGCGACGTGCGGTTGCGGTCGGAGTTATCCTGCGGGATATGCGGCAGGCTCGTCACGCCGATATCCATGCTCTTGTGCCCCGCCGCCTTGTAATCCGTGCCCTCCACCAGCGACTGGATGACGGCGGCCAGCTCGTCGCCGACATACATGGAGACGATGGCGGGCGGCGCTTCGTTCGCGCCCAGGCGGTGATCGTTGCCCGCGCTGGCGACGCTGATGCGCAGCAAATCCTGATACTCGTCCACGGCCTTGATGACCGCCGTCAGGAACAGCAGGAACTGCGCGTTCTCCATCGGCGTAGAGCCCGGATCGAGCAGATTTTCGCCCCTGTCGGTGGAAATCGACCAGTTGTTGTGCTTGCCCGATCCGTTCACGCCCTCAAACGGCTTTTCATGCAGCAGGCAGACCAGCCCGTGGCGGTCGGCGACCTTCTTCATCATCTCCATCGTGAGCTGGTTGTGGTCGGTGGCGATGTTCGCGGTCGCAAAGACCGGCGCCATCTCGTGCTGGCAGGGCGCGACCTCGTTGTGCTCCGTCTTGGCGTTTACGCCCAGCTTCCAGAGCTCCTCGTCCAAATCGGCCATGAACGCCTTGACGCGCGGGCGGATAGAGCCGAAGTAGTGATCCTCCAGCTCCTGCCCCTTCGGGCTCCGCGCGCCCAGAAGCGTGCGCCCGGTCAGAATCAGGTCGGGGCGCTTCTTATAATCCGCCTTGTCGATCAGAAAATACTCCTGCTCGGGGCCGACGGTCGTCGTCACGCGGCTGACCTTCTTGCCAAAGAGCGCCAGCACACGGCAGGCCTCCTTGCTGATGGCCTCCATCGAGCGCAGCAGCGGCGTTTTCTTATCCAGAATCTCGCCCGTGTACGAGCAGAACGCCGTCGGGATGCAGAGCGTGTCATCCTTGATGAACGCATAGCTCGTCGGGTCCCACGCGGTATAGCCGCGCGCCTCGAACGTCGCGCGCAGGCCGCCGGAGGGGAAGGAGGACGCATCCGGCTCGCCCTTCATCAGCTCTTTGCCGGAAAACTCCATGATGACCGTGCCATCCGCGCAGGGCGAAATGAAGGAATCATGCTTTTCGGCGGTGATGCCCGTCATCGGCTGGAACCAATGGGTGAAGTGGGTCGCGCCCTTCTCGATGGCCCAGTCCTTCATGGCGTTGGCCACCACGCCCGCGACCTGCGGGTCCAGCGCCGTGCCCTGCCGCACGGTCTGCTTGAGCGATTTATACACGTCCTTGGGCAGTCGCTCCTTCATAACGGCCTCGTTAAAGACCATGCTTCCAAACAGCTCGGGCACTTTCTTCATTGTAATCTCTCCCATCTGCGCCGATGCGCGGCGTTGCTTTGGCGGACGGCCCTTTTGCCTGTCCGCGCCCTTGAACGTGCGTCAGTATAGCGCTTTTTTTCCCGTTCGTCAATCATTTTGACGTTGATTTTATCATTTCCTGCAATTATTTTGAATCCGGCGTTTGTTTCTGATGATAATTAAATGAATTTGTTTTTAAACTTCATTTTGGAATTTTCCTTGACAAGATACCCCCCATGGGGTATATAATGCTCCCGTAAGCGAGGTGAACACGCATGAGTGAAGAGACGACGCCCTGCTGCTGTCATTGCCGAACAAAGCATCGGGATGACAAAGAGGAGCGCGATCTGCTCAACCGGCTCAGCCGCATCGAGGGGCAGATTCGCGGGATTCGCGGCATGGTTGAAAAGGACGCTTATTGTCCCGATATTTTGACGCAGGTTGCAGCGGCGAGCGCGGCGCTGAACAGCTTTTCCAAGGTGCTGCTGGCCAGCCACATCAAAACCTGCGTCGCGCAGGATATCCGCGCCGGGAAGGACGAGACCATCGACGAGCTGCTGACGACGCTTCAAAAGCTGATGCGTTGACGGCGGGGGGTACGTTGGGACGTTGGGGCTCTGCCCCAAGCCCCGCCAGAAACCTGAGGTTTCTGGACTTCCCTCTTCCGCTTCGCGGCATGCCGCGAAGCCATGTGGAAGGTGCAGGGAACTCAGTTCCCTGCTGGGGTTTGGGGCAACGCCCCAACGTCGCCTATGAAAGGAGTCATCTATGGAACAATATACCGTAACGGGCATGAGCTGCGCAGCTTGCAGTGCCCGTGTGGAAAAGGCCGTTTCCGCCGTGCCGGGCGTGACGAGCTGCTCGGTCAGCCTGCTCACCAACTCCATGGGCGTGGAAGGCACGGCTTCGGCGGAGGCCGTCGTTTCCGCTGTGCAGGCGGCAGGCTACGGCGCGTCGCTCAAGGGCGCGTCCTGTGCGCCGACCGCCGCCACGCAGGAGGACGCGCTGGCCGACCGCGAAACCCCGGCGCTCAAGCGCCGCCTGATCGCGTCGCTGGGCTTTTTGCTTGCGCTGATGTATGTCTCGATGGGACACATGATGTGGGGCTGGCCTCTGCCCGCCTGCCTTGCGGATAACCACGTCGCGATGGGGCTGCTCCAGATGCTGCTGACCATCGCCGTCATGGTCATCAACCAGAAATTCTTCATCAACGGCTTCCGTTCGCTCCTCCACGGCGCACCGAATATGGATACGCTCGTCGCGCTGGGCGCGGCCGCGTCCTTTGGTTACAGCACCTACGCCCTTTTCGCCATGACGGGCGCGCAGGTGCGCGGCGACGCGGCGGCCGTCATGCAGTATATGCACGAGTTCTATTTCGAATCGGCGGCGATGATTTTGGCGCTGATTACCGTCGGCAAAATGCTGGAAGCGCGCTCCAAGGGCAAAACGACCGACGCGCTCCGCAGCCTGATGAAGCTCGCCCCGCAGACCGCAACGCTCGTGCGCGGCGGGCAGGAAATCGCCGTGCCGATTGCGCAGGTGCGGCGCGGCGATGTGTTCGTCGTCCGCCCCGGCGAAAGCATCCCGGTGGACGGCGTGGTTCTGGAAGGCGAGAGCGCGGTGAACGAATCCGCGCTGACCGGCGAGAGCATCCCGGTGGATAAGGCCGTCGGGGACAGCGTTTCCGCCGCGACGACGAATCAATCCGGCTTCCTGCGCTGCGAGGCCACGCGCGTCGGCGAGGACACGACCCTCTCCCAGATCATCAAAATGGTCTCCGACGCTGCCGCGACGAAAGCGCCGATTGCGAAGGTCGCCGACCGGGTTTCCGGCGTGTTCGTGCCGACGGTGATCGCGCTCGCCATCCTGACCACCGCCGTCTGGCTGCTCTGCGGCCAATCCATCGGCTTCGCGCTCGCGCGCGGCATCTCCGTGCTGGTCATCAGCTGCCCGTGTGCGCTGGGGCTGGCCACGCCGGTGGCCATCATGGTCGGCAACGGCCTTGGCGCGAAAAACGGGATTCTGTTCAAGACCGCCGTTTCGCTCGAAGAAACCGGCAAGACCGAGATCGTCGCGCTGGATAAAACCGGCACAATCACCCAAGGCGAGCCGCGCGTGACCGACGTGCTCCCCGCCGAGGGCATGACGCAGGGCGCGCTCCTCTCCCTCGCCGCCGCGCTCGAACAGCGCAGCGAGCATCCCCTCGCCCGCGCCGTGATGATGCGCGCCGAGGAAGACGGGCTGACGGCCGCGCCGGTCGGCGATTTCCGCGCGCTGCCGGGTAACGGCCTGACCGCGACGCTTTCCGGCGAAACACTGCTGGGCGGCAGCCTCTCGTTCGTCTCCTCGCAGGTCGATGTGCCCCGCTCCATCCGCCAAAAAGCCGAGGCGCTCGCGGAGGAGGGCAAAACGCCCCTGCTCTTCGCGCAGGCCGGTCATCTGGCAGGCGTAATCGCCGTCGCCGACGTCATCAAGGCGGACAGCCCCGCCGCCATCGCCGCGCTGCGAAACATGGGCATCCGCGTCGTGATGCTCACGGGCGACAACGAGAAAACCGCGCGCGCTATCGGTCGTCTGGCCGGTGTGGACGAGGTCATCGCGGGCGTTCTGCCGGAGGGCAAGGAGAGCGTCATCCGCCGCCTGCAAGCGCAGGGCAAGGTCGCCATGGTCGGCGACGGCATCAACGACGCGCCCGCCCTCACCCGCGCGGATATCGGCATCGCCATCGGCGCGGGCACGGACGTGGCCATCGACGCGGCCGACGTTGTGCTGATGAAGAGCCAGCTCAGCGACGTGCCCGCCGCCATCCGCCTGAGCCGCGCCACCCTGCGCAACATCCACGAAAACCTGTTCTGGGCGTTCATCTACAACATCATCGGCATCCCGCTGGCCGCCGGTGTGTTCATCCCCTTCGGCCTGACCCTGAACCCCATGTTCGGGGCTGCGGCCATGAGCCTTTCCAGCTTCTGTGTCGTGAGCAATGCCCTGCGGCTGAACCTGTTCGACCTGCACAGCACCAAACACGACCGCAAACCCAAGTCTGCCGCCCTGCCCGCTGCCCCCGTGCAGCCTGCAGCGGCTGAAAATACTGCCGAACCCGTTTCGGCTCCCGTTGTCAAGGAGGACAATGCCATGAAAAAGACCCTGCATGTTGAAGGTATGATGTGCGGCCACTGCGAAGCCCGCGTGAAAAAGGCGCTGGAAGCCCTGCCCGCCGTGGACGAGGCCGTGGTCAGCCACGAGGCCGGTACCGCCATCGTCACCCTGAACGCCGAAGTTTCCGACGCAGACCTGAAGAAGGCTGTTGAGGATCAGGATTACAAGGTGACCGGCATCGAATAACGGATGCGCAAAAAGCAGCGCCCTGTTTCCCATTGCGGGAGACAGGGCGCTGCTGCTTTTTCTGGATTTTTTGGGGATTGGGATCACACCCAGCTGAGGATGCTTTTGTGTTCAGACTCGTACTGCTTCAGCGCAATGGCCTGCTGGTAAGCATCCAGCACCTGCTGAGCGAAATGCTCTGCCGAGTAGCGGGCGGCGGTGGCCAGAGCGTTCTGGTGCAGCTGCCCGCGCAGAGCGGGGTCCGAGATGATGGTGTTCAGTGCCGATGCAAACTCGGCTTCGTCCTTCCACTGCCAGCCGTTGAAGCCGTTTTCCACCACGCCATCCAGGCAGGGGTCCGCACGGCAGAGCACCGGCAGACCGCAGGCCATGCCCTCGAAGTAGGTCAGGCCCTGGGTCTCGCTCTGGGAGGCGCTGACGAAGATATCGCCCACGCGGTACCACTGGGGCACCTCATCGGGCTTGACCATGCCCACAAAGCGGACACGGTCGGTCAGCTTCAGCTCCTTTGTCAGTGCTTCCAGGTCGGGCCGGGCGGGGCCGTCGCCCACAAACACCAGCCACGGGCGGTTCTCCTCCGGCTGCGCGGCCAGCAGACGCACCAGCTGGGCGTGGTTCTTCTCGGCAGCCAGACGGCCCAGCGAGAGCAGGACGGTATCCCCTTCCGGAATGCCCAGCTCTGCCCGCATCCGGGCCTTTTCCTCGCCGTTGTCCTGCGCCGGGCCAAAGGCGGTCAGGTCAATGCCGGTGGGCACTGTGACCACCGGGCAGCTGACCCCGTAGCGGTTGAGCATGGCGCGCACCTTTTCGGTGGGGGCCAGCATGAGGGAGCAATAGCCCGAGAGGATGCGGGTGGCCTTTTCGGCGGTCATCCGGCCCAGACGCTCACTGAAGAAAAGGTACTGGGTATAATCCTCGTAGACAGTATGGTAGGTATGTACCACCGGGCAGCGGCACCGACGGGCCACCCGCTGTGCCAGCATAAAGGTAGAAAATTCGCTTTGCGTATGGATGACCTCCGGGCCCCAGGCTTCCAGCTCGTCCAGCCAGTGGGAGATGGGCAGAGCGCCCGCCGCACTGATCCGCACGCCCGGGTAGACCCGCTCCGCGCTGATGCTGCCCACATACAGGATGCCGTTTTCCTCATGGGAATGGCCATTCTGGGCAAGGGTCACCACCCGCACGTCATGGCCCAGTGCCAGCAGCTGGTGGTACAGCAGCTCCACCGAGCGCACCACACCGTTGACCATTGGGGACCATGTATCTGATGCAAGAAGAATTTTCATTGGAACACCTCAGATTACCGCATAGAATAGGGGTTATGTTCTCTGTTCTATCTTTAATACGTTTCAGAGCCGCAGAATCTTGCAGATCCGCCCTGATTTTTCAAAATTTTTCCGGTTTCACCACCGAGACCGTCTCCACGCCGTAGGCTGCGAAAAGCTCCAGCGCCGCCGGGCCGATCACCTCGCCGCTGACCACGATGGGAATGGCGGGCGGGCAGGACACAGTGGGCAGAGCGCAGACCCTGCCCAGCGCAGACCCTGCCGGGATGGTCTCCTGCGGGGCAAACACGGCCTGCCGCACGGTCAGGCGCGGCTCCGCCTGCCGGGCCAGAGCACAAAATGCCTCCCGGTGCTCGGCAGGGGGTTCTACCGGGGGGATGCCCCGTGCACAGAGTTCTGCCAGAGCCGCTTCCAGCCGGGCAAAGTCCTCCGCCGGGTTTTCCGGGGTGAACATCAGCACAAGGTAGCGGGGGTCGGCATATTCGCATTCCATCCCGCTTTGCCGCAGATGGTCGGCCAGTGCCTGCCCGGTCAGGCCCAGCGCCGCCGCGTCCAGCGTCAGCTTCATGGGTTCCCGGGCGGGACCGTCCAGTGCCAGCGGCAGGGCCGTGCCCTGTGCAGCAGCCAGCGCGTTCAGGCGGGCACGCAGAGCAGCCAGCCGGTCACAGCACTCCTGCAGGCGTGCCGGGTAATCGGTGGAAAGCAGCCGGTTGCAGGCATCGAGAGACTGCAGGATCAGATAAGACGGGCTGGTGGAGCCGAACAGCGCCAGTGCGTTGCGCACAGTGCTTTCCTCCTGCACGGGGGCCTTGGGACCCAGATGCAGGTAGGCTCCCCCGGTGAGCACCGGCAGAGTCTTGTGGCCGGAGTCACAGCAGGCCGCCGCGCCCAGGTCGATGGGGTGGCGGCTCCCGCCGGGCAGAAAGCGCAGGTAGGCCCCGTGGGCGTTATCCACCAGCAGGGGCACACCGTGGGCATCGCAGACGGCAGAGAGGGCCGCGATGTCCTGCATCCCGCCCAGGTAATCCGGGCTGGTCAGGTAAACGCCGAAGGGTGTTCTCCCCTGCCCGGCCAGCTCCTCAAGGGCGGCGGAAAGGGCCTGCACCGTTACCGGGCAGCTGCACAGCGCGCCGGTATCCTCCGGTGCAGGCCAGAGCCACCGGATGTCGAAGTCCAGCAGGGCCGCTGCATAGAGCAGGGCTTTGTGGGCATTGCGGGCCGCCAGCAGCACCGGACGCTTGCCGGTACGGGGCGCACCCTGCAAAGCAAGGCAGAGCATGGCCCGGATGCACTGGGAAGAACCCTCGGTGCTGTAATAGGTGTGGGCCGTGCCGAACAGCCGGGTGGCGTTGGCCTCGCTCTGCGCGATGATGCCCCCGGCCTCGTAGAGCTCATCAGCCCCCCGGATCTCGGTGATATCCCACGGCTCACAGCCCAGCAGGCTCTGCCCCTTATGCCCCGGCATGTGGAGCCGGGCAGTGCCGGACTGGGCGTACTGCCGCACAAAATCGACGATGGGGGTGGTCATTTATTCGCAGGCCTCGCCGTCGGCGCAGGCATTGCAGGTGGAACCCAGCTGGATGGGCACTTCGATGCCCTGTGCAGCCAGCTCCTGATTCTGTGCCACCTGGATCATAATGGCGCACTCCATCCGCTTGCGGAACAGCTCACAGCCGTACTCGTACACGCCGGTGATGCTGCCGGTTGCGTGATAGGAGTTGGCTGCACAGCCGCCGGAGCAGTAGAGCTTTGCCCAGCAGTCCTGGCACTCCTTGCGGGCGTAGGCGTTGCAGTGCTTGAACTCGTCCCGGACTGCCGTGTTGGTGACACCCTTCCAGATATCGCCCATCAGGTACTTGGGATCGCCCACGAACTGATGGCAGGGATACAGATCACCCCAGGGGGTCACAGCCATGTACTCGGTACCGGAGCCGCAGCCCGAAATGCGCTTGTAGATGCAGGGGCCGCCGGTCAGGTCGATCATGTAGTGGTAGAAGGTGAAGCCGCGGCCCTCACGGTTCCGCTTGATCATCTCCTTGGCCAGGATCTCATACTGCTCCTTCAGGATGGGCAGATCTGCCTCGGTCAGAGCGCTGGGGTCACTGGGGTCGCAGACCACGGGCTCCATGCTCAGCTCGGTAAAGCCCAGATCTGCCATGTGGAAGATATCGTTGGTGAAGTCGGTGTTGTAGTGGGTGTAGGTGCCGCGCATGTAGTAGTTCTTGTCGCCGCGCTTCTTCACGAACTCCTGGAACTTGGGCA
>ERZ826220.3274-NODE-3274-length-12766-cov-4.418850_pt1 | contig 12766 bp, 10 predicted proteins | sample MGYA00519927_ERZ826220 | MGnify/ENA primary metagenome ERZ826220 (study PRJEB31778, sample SAMEA3449225) | human gut metagenome | biome: human gut; feature: human-associated habitat; material: faeces | place: United Kingdom | collected 2010/2012 ...
AAATTCAGCGACGGCGCGATTTATCCGGCGACCAATAGGCTCGTCGAAGCGGGATTGATCTCCGAACAGGCGTCGATTCGCGACGGGCGCCAGCGTCGCGTGTTCACCCTGCTGGACGCGGGTCGCGCCAAGTTGATCGACGAGCTTAAAAGCACCAGTGGTTTCAATCTCACCGATTTCACCCGGTGGACCGTCGTGCTTACCTTCCTGTCCGTCGTGCCAGACAAAACCGACCGCGACGCGGTGTTGCGCCGCCGTTACGATCTGCTCAACGGCCACGACGTGCATTTCTTCTACTGTGACGCGGGCAATCCGTTGAGCGCCGAGCAGATCGACGACCCGTACCGCAAGGGTATCATCACCGTGCATGACGCGCAGATCGCCGCCGAACTCGAATGGCTGCGTTCGATGCTGGAGATGTAAGGAGCAATGGGTCAATTCGCTATTATGGTTGGCCAGTTGGTCGGCTTCTTCATCATGCTGATGGTCGGATACGGATGCGTGAGGCTTCGCTTCTACGGCCAGACCGCGCTCGACGGCATGTGCTCGCTGCTGCTCAACGTGCTTATCCCGTTGCTGGTGTTCTCGAACGCCATGGCGGGTGCGGACCGCGCGCAGGTCGAGGCCAATTGGGGCGCCATGCTGCTGACCGCGGTGATGTACGCCCTGCTTATCCTCGTGTTCCGCTTGGTCGCGTGGGCGTTGCGGCTTAAGGGATCACGTAGCCACGTGTTCCAGGCGGCACTGATCTTCGGCAACTGGCGTATCCTGCCGACTCTGGGAGCGTGTCTGTTGTTCGGATTTGCCAGATCCGGTGGATACCGTCTGGTACAGGTACTGCAGATGCCCAGCAGTTATCAGGATCTGGTCATGATCCTGCCTTATGTACTGACTTTGCTGCTTCTGGTATTCTTCTCCAAACAGAACGGTGCACCGAGAGCACTGGGAGTGATCTACGACAAAGGTGCAAGATAAGCAGACATTTGCAGAACGCAGCTTTGCATGGCTCTGAAGAGTTACTACAAAAAAAGAGAAAGCGAAAAGCTTTCTCTTTTTTAATACATATAAGCTGAAAATGGGACTCGAACCCACGACCCCTTCATTACGAGTGAAGTGCTCTACCAACTGAGCTATTTCAGCGGACTAGGTTATTATATATGTTCTTGGGAAATTTTGCAACTGTAAAATTTATTATTTTCGCAGAACGTTTCACAAAGCCGTAAATTATGTAGGAGACCGTAAGACGAAAACGCCTGCGGATCTCCGAAAGGTCAGTTGCGGTGCTTTTTGCTGTAATGTTCCAGAGACTGTGTCAGCAGATAGAGCAGCATGGCAATCACACATAGCAGTAAGATGGAACTGATTACCATATCCAGCTGGAAGACCTGGGAACCGTAGATGATCAGGTAGCCCAGTCCCCGTCTGGCGGCGAGAAATTCCCCGATGATAACACCTACCAGGGACAGCCCGATATTGACTTTGGTGGTACTGAGCAGGGTGGGAATGGATCCCGGCAGTACCACTTTGAAAAAGATATCCCTGCGGTTTCCACCCAGTGTGCGGATCAGAATCTCCTTTTCCGGATCTACCTGATGAAAGGCGGTGTAAAAGCTGATGATGGATCCGAATACTGCCACAGAGATTCCAGCAATGATGATGGTGTTGATCCCGGTGCCCAGCCAGACAATAAACAGAGGAGCCAGAGCGGATTTCGGAAGGCTGTTGAGCAGTACCAGATAAGGCTCTAAGATCTCCGACAGCTGCCTGGAAAACCACAGCAGAGTGGATAACAGAAGACTGACGAAAAATACCAGCAGGAAACTCAGGATCGTTTCTAACAGTGTGATACCGATATGCATCGGAAGGGACCGTTCTGTCCATAATTCTCCAAGGCACAGAATGACTCTGTGGGGACTGGAGAAAAAGAAACTGTCGATCCAGTCAAAATCTGCACTTACTTCCCACAGGAGTAAAAAGATTCCCAGAAGAAAAAAGCGCAGGAAGGAGACCTGTCTGTGATGGCTTTTGTGTTTTCGAAGATATTGTTCCTGAACGGTCAGAGGTTGTTTAGTTTGTGGTCTCATCCGTTAATTCCTCCCAGAGTTGTTTGAAATAATATGGAAATTCTGGCGCATTTCTGGCAGCCAGCGGTGATGCATCCGGAAGCGTGAGCCGGATGGGGAGAACGGCCTTGATCGTCGCCGGCCTCGCAGACAGTACATAGACCTTGTCGGCCAGACTGATGGCCTCCGACAGATCGTGAGTGACGATGATCATAGTCTTACCAGCCTGCCGGATCAGCCGGCAGATATCTGCGGATACCATGAGCCTGGTCTGGTAATCCAGGGCGCTGAAGGGTTCATCCAGAAGGAGCAGCTGGGGATCCAGGGCAAGGGTGCGGATCAGAGCAGCACGCTGCTTCATGCCGCCGGACAATTCGCTGGGACGTTTATCCTGAAAGCTTTCCAGACCATAGTCGGACAGAAGCTGTTTCACATAGTCGGTACGCTCTTTGGTAAGAGCATGATGGATCTCCAGTCCCAGAGTGACATTCTGGTAGATGGTACGCCATTCGAAGAGATGATCGTGCTGCAGCATATAGCCGACACGGGGATAGTGAAGGGATCCGTCGGGATTGTTGACTACGATGGTGCCGGTCTCCGGAGCAAGCAGTCCCGCAATGATAGACAGCAGCGTGGACTTCCCGCAGCCGCTGGGACCTACTAAAGCGACAAATTCCCCTTCCTCCACCTGAAAGGAGACATCTTTTATGGCATCGGTCTCGCCCGCCAGATTATGATAGGAGTAACCTATGTTTTTTAATTCGATGAGAGCTCCCATAAAAAGGCATACTTCCTTAACTTGAATATTTATTGTTATAGTATGAATTTAAAAGAAAAAAGTGTTTTTACTACCCGAAAGTGATGAAATTCACTGTATTGCATTAAAGTGTCGTTTGTGATATGATTAATTGCAATCAATGTCTATGAGAAAAATTGTCTGATAGGCTGCTGACAGAATAAAAAGATGGGAGAATGACCATGGCACAATTATGGGGAGGACGCTTTACGAAACAGACCGATCAGCTGGTATTTGATTTCAATGCGTCCATAACATTCGATAAGAGATTGTTTCATGAAGATGTCACCGGAAGTATCGTACATGCCACCATGCTGGCAAAGCAGGGAATCCTCACCGAGGAGGAGAAAAAGAGCATTATCGAAGGACTGACCGGTATTTTAGAGGATGTGGATGCCGGAAAGCTTACAATCGACGAAACCCAGGAGGATATCCACAGTTTTGTAGAGGCAACCTTGATCGACCGGATCGGTGATGCAGGCAAAAAGCTTCACACCGGACGCAGCCGTAACGACCAGGTGGCGTTGGACATGCGTCTCTATACCAGAGCGAGAGTGGCAGAGACAGACGGACTTCTGGAAAAGCTTCTGGAAGCCATTCTGGACACCATGGAGAACAACTTAGAGACCTATATGCCGGGATTCACCCATTTACAGAAGGCACAGCCCATTACTCTGGCTCATCATTATGGTGCCTATTTTGAAATGTTCAAGAGGGACAGACAGCGTCTGGCCGATATTTACAAACGTATGAATTATTGTCCTCTGGGAGCAGGAGCACTGGCCGGTACCACGTATCCGTTAGACCGTGAGTATACCGCAAAGCTGCTTCGTTTTGAAGGACCGACATTAAACAGTATCGATTCCGTGGCGGACAGAGATTATCTGATCGAGTTCCTTTCCGCACTTTCCACGATCATGATGCATTTAAGCCGTTTCAGCGAAGAAATCATTATCTGGAATTCCAATGAGTACCAGTTCGTGGAACTGGACGATGCCTATTCCACTGGAAGCAGCATTATGCCTCAGAAGAAGAACCCGGATATCGCCGAACTGGTAAGAGGCAAGACCGGAAGAGTCTACGGTGCCCTGATGGCGTTACTTACCACAATGAAGGGACTGCCCCTTGCTTATAATAAAGACATGCAGGAAGACAAGGAGATGGCTTTTGATGCCATGGATACCGTAGCGGACTGTATTGCCTTATTTACCGGCATGATAAAGACCATGAAGTTCCGTAAGGACCGTATGGCAAAGAGTGCCATGAACGGATTTACCAATGCTACGGATGCCGCAGATTATCTGGTAGGTAAGGGCGTACCTTTCCGGGATGCTCATGGCATTATCGGACGCCTGGTACTGTATTGTATTGAAAAGGATACTTCCATTGATGCCCTGAGCCTGGAAGAATTACGTTCCATCAGTGATAAGTTTGATGAGGACATTTACGATGCCATTTCCTTAAAGACCTGTGTGGAAAAGCGGCTGACCATCGGTGCTCCCGGTGCGGAAGTGATGAAGCAGGTCATTGAGAAAAATAAAGAATACCTGAAAACAAATGCCATAGAAGTATATCAACAGGCTTTGGAAGACCGCATTCAGTAAGTGGAAACTGAACAGGTCTTTTGCAGATAAAATAAAAATGCACAAAGATGAGGAGGAAATGAAAAATGAGTGAAAAATTACGTGTAGGTATCCTGGGCGGAACCGGTATGGTAGGTCAGAGATTTATCTCTCTGTTGGAGAACCATCCCTGGTTCGAGGTAACGACCATTGCTGCCAGCCCCCGTTCCGCAGGCAAGACTTATGAGGAGGCCGTGGGTGACCGTTGGAAGATGACCACTCCCATGCCCGAAGCTGTGAAAAAGCTGGTAGTCATGAATGTCAATGAAGTAGAAAAAGTAGCCGCACAGGTTGATTTCGTATTCAGTGCGGTAGATATGACCAAGGATGAGATCAAGGCCATCGAGGAAGCATACGCAAAGACCGAAACCCCTGTGGTATCCAACAACAGTGCCCACAGATGGACCCCCGATGTTCCCATGGTAGTACCCGAGATCAATCCCGAACATTTCCAGATCATCGAGGCACAGAAGAAGAGACTGGGAACCACCAGAGGATTTATCGCTGTAAAGCCCAACTGCTCCATCCAGAGCTATGCACCGGTTCTGACCGCATGGAAGGAATTCGAGCCTTACGAAGTGGTAGCAACCACTTATCAGGCAATCTCCGGCGCAGGCAAGACTTTTAAGGACTGGCCCGAGATGGTAGGCAATATCATTCCTTACATCGGTGGTGAGGAAGAGAAGAGTGAGAAAGAACCCTTACGTATCTGGGGTAAAGTGGAAGGCGATAAGATCGTTCCCGCAACTTCTCCCGTGATCACTTGTCAGTGCATCCGTGTTCCGGTATTGAACGGACATACCGCAGCCGTATTTGTTAAATTCCGTAAGAAGCCCACCAAGGAGCAGCTGATCGAGAAACTGGTCACCTTCAGCGGTGAGCCTCAGAGACTGGGACTTCCCAGCGCACCGAAGCAGTTTATCCAGTATCTGGAGGAGGACAACAGACCTCAGGTGGCTCTGGATGTTGATTTCGAGAACGGTATGGGTATCAGTGTAGGTCGTCTGAGAGAAGATACCGTATATGATTACAAGTTCGTAGGTTTGTCACACAATACCTTACGTGGAGCAGCTGGGGGAGCATTGCTTTGCGCAGAACTTTTGAAAGCACAGGGTTACATCACCAAAAAATAAAGGGTGAGTGGGGTTATGAACGAGTTACGCTATCAGCTGGATCTTATGCGCACAATGAATCAGAAACTGAGCGCTAAGGAGAGAATGTATCGTCTGTTGTGCGATACCATGGATTATGCTTATATCTACTATTCTTTTGAAAAGAATACGGTCACTACGCTGGGAAAATGGGATGATTTCTTTGACTTCCAGATTCTGGACAGAAGAGATTTTGTAAAACTTCAGGAGATGGTGGACGAACCGTATGTGTTGGCACTTCGGGAAATGCTGTTTTTGGAAAAGAGCGGTCGGGAGACGGACTCTGTGGAATGTATGCAGAGGGGAAAGAAGACCTGGCTGCAGTTTTCCAGCAGGATTTTCTACGAAGATGGCAGGCCGACGGATCAGATTATTGTGGTACAGAATATCACCAAACAGAAAACACAGAACGAAGAGCTTCTCTACATGGCGTATTACGACAGTCTGACTGGACTGTACAACCGTAATTATTTTGTGCGTCTTCTGACCGAATTTCTTCGTCGGGCCAAAGAGGATAACCGGCTGGTCAGCGTGCTTGTTATTGATATTGATGATTTCCGCAAGGTAAATGACGGACTGGGAATCGTGGCGGGGGACGAACTGGTACAGCAGTTTGGCTCTTTTCTGAAGGAATTTAACGGGGATGATGTGATCGTCTGCCACCTGACCAGTGATGTCTACTGCATGGCCATTTATGATCCTTGTGGGAACAAAAGTGTGGAACATATTCATAAGAAGATCGTTAAGCGCACCAGGGAGCCGTTTTATCTGGTGGGCGGGCAGGTTCTGAACATCACCGTAAGTGTCGGTGTGGCGGAATATCCGGAGGCTGCGACTTCCGCACTGGAACTGATCAACTGTGCGGAAATCGTAATGTTCAAGGGAAAAGCCATGGGCAAGAACCGGATCCAGTATTTCGATACGCCGATCCTGAACGATTTCCTGAAAAATGTAGAACTGGACAGCAAATTAAAAGAGGCTGTTTTTGAGAATAATTTTCTGCTGTATTATCAGCCCCAGTATTATGCGGGCAACCGTAAACTGCGGGGCGTGGAGGCACTGATCCGCTGGAAGGATGGCAACGGCAGAATGATCAGTCCGGCAAAATTCATTCCCATTGCGGAGAAGAACGGAACGATCATTCCTATCGGCAACTGGGTACTGGAACAGAGTATCCGTACTTTTTCCGAATGGAGGAACCGTTACGGAGTTCCTTTTGTGCTGTCAGTGAATATTTCCGCGTTGCAGTACCAGAAGGAAGATTTTGTGGAAACCCTGCTGAATATCATTCATAAATACGATGTGGATCCGGATGAAATCGAACTGGAGATCACAGAAAGCATTTTGATCGACGATTTCAGTGCAGTTACCGAGAAAATGCAGTTGTTGAAGGAGTACGGGATTCGCATTTCACTGGATGACTTCGGAACAGGATTTTCTTCCCTGTCTTACTTAAAGAAGCTGCCTATCAATACGCTGAAGATTGATAAATCATTTACCGACACGCTGCTGACGGATTCTGCGACCCGGATTATTACGGAGTCTATTGTAAGTATGGTGAAATCCCTGGGATTTGAGTCCATTGCGGAAGGCGTGGAGGAAGAACAGCAGTATAAATATCTGCGGGCCGTCGGGTGTGATATCATTCAGGGATATCTGTTTGGAAAGCCGTTGTCACAGGAAGAGATCGAACAACTGTTGCAGAAGATGTACTGATCTGCTGGGTCAGAAAGAAAGAGGCTGCCATGCTGACTGGAAGGGAACAGGAAACAGCTTTTTTGGAAAATCATTATAAGAGAACAGGGAGTCAGATCCTGGTGGTGTATGGACAGAGAGGCGTTGGCAAGACGGCTCTCTTAACCTCTTTTACGGAGAAAAAACAGACGTTGCGTTATAGTGCGGGAAACTGTTCTTCCAGAGAACAACAATATTTGTGGGGACGGGAACTGCGAAGCCGGGGAAAGGAGATTGCAGAGTATCCTTCCTGGCGGGAATTGCTGGAATGCATGACAATACAGAAAGGCGAAACGACAGCAGATAAGAAAGTACTTATCATAGAGAATTTTCAGTATCTTTTAAAAGGGGATACTTTGTTTTTGCAGGAACTGATCCGGTTCCTGAAGGAGAAAAAAGAAGCACTGTTAGTGATCCTGACCACCTATGCCTCCGGCTGGGTGGAGAACAGCATGATTTCCAAAGTGGGAAATCTGGCATTTTCCGTCAGCGGATTTCTGAAGGTGAAGGAACTGCCTTTTTCCGCCATGCGTAAGATATTTTCCGACTATACGGTACAGGAAAGTATTTCGCTTTATGCGACATTGGGAGGGCTGCCGGGACTGTGGCGGCTGCTTTATCCGCAGAATTCGGCAGAAGAAAATCTGATCCGGCTGCTTTTACAGAGGAACAGCTTTCTGCCGGAGCTTATGATAAAATGGCTGTCGGAGGAATTGCGGGAGACGGCAGTTTATGACACCATTCTGGCAACGCTGGCAGACGGAAGACATGGAAAACTGAACGATATGTATGCACATACCGGATTTTCCCGGGCCAAGATCAGTGTATATCTGAAGAATTTGATGGAACTGGAGCTGGTGGAGAAGGTGCTGCCCGGTATATATGAGATCTGTAATGCGTTTGTCCGGTTTTATTTTTGCTTCCTGTTTCCGCATCAGACGTCTGAGCGGACAGAAGGCAGTACATTTTATGAAAAATACATCCGGGAAGAATATAATGATTTTCAACTGTTGACCTATCGCCGGATCTGTCAGGAAGTGCTGCAGGGACGTTTCCGGACGGTTGAACTCTGGAACAGCAGACAGGGGAAAATCTATTTTCTGTGCAGGGAGGACACCGGCAGAAAGATCGTGGTGGATTATTCCGGCACGGTATGTTATACTTCGAAAGATTATGATGTGCTGCAGGCATCCATGAAGAGGGAACATGTGACTGCAGACAGCATTCTGATATTTAGCGAGAATGGATATGAGAAGACATTAACGGAAGGAACGGTACAGATACTGGTGCATTCCGTGGATGAGAACTCGTAAGACAGGAAAGATGGTATTACGTGGGTAAAAATTTATTTATTGCAGAGAAACCGAGCGTGGCAAGAGAATTTGCCAATGCTTTAAAATACAATATGCGTTCCAAAGACGGCTATCTGGAATCGGAAGAGGCTATCGTTACCTGGTGTGTGGGACATCTGGTGACCATGAGTTATCCGGAGGTGTATGATGAAAAGTTCCGTAGATGGAGCTTTGACACCCTGCCTTTTCTACCGACGGAATTCAAATACGAAGTCATTGAAAGTGCGAAAAAACAGTATACGATCGTAAGTTCCCTGCTGAACCGTCCGGATGTTACGACAATTTATGTCTGCACCGACTCCGGAAGAGAGGGAGAATACATCTATCGTCTGGTGGAGCAGATGTCGGGCGTACAGGACAAGGAACGGAAACGTGTATGGATCGACTCCCAGACGGAGGAAGAGATCTTACGTGGAATCCGGGAGGCAAAAGATCTCTCAGCCTACGACAATCTGGGAAATGCTGCCTATCTGCGGGCCAAGGAAGATTATCTCATGGGTATCAATTTTTCCAGAGCCCTGACGTTAAAATACGGCAACACGGTAAAAGGGTATCTCAAAAGAGACCGGGCAGTGATTTCTGTGGGTCGTGTCATGACCTGTGTCCTTGGAATGATCGTGAACAGAGAGAGGGAGATCCGTTCGTTCACCAAGACTCCCTTTTACCGGGTGATCGGTAATTTTAAATTACAGGAGAAGCCCTTTACCGCAGAGTGGAGAGCAGTGGAAGGCTCGAAATATTATAATTCTCCGGCACTGTATAAAGAGAACGGCTTCAAGAAAAAAGAGGATGCCGAGCGTCTGATCGCAGAGCTTACCGCAGAACCGGCAGGCCCGGTGACTGTCACCGGCATTGAGAAGAAAAAAGAGAACAAGAATGCACCGCTTCTGTACAATCTGGCGGAGTTACAGAATGACTGTTCCAAATACTTTAAGATCAGCCCGGATGAGACTTTGCGGATCGTACAGGAACTGTATGAGAAAAAGATGACCACTTATCCCCGAACGGATGCCAGAGTCCTGTCTACGGCGGTGGCAAAGGAAATCCAAAAGAATATCGGTGGCTTACGCAGCTATGCTCTGGCCACTCCTTTTGCCAAAGAAGTGTTAGAGCAGGGGACCTATAAGAATATTGCGAAGACACGTTACGTGAATGATAAGCAGATCACGGATCATTATGCCATCATTCCAACGGGACAGGGACTGAACAATCTGGCAGGTCTGGCCCCTACGGCGGCAAAAGTGTACGAGGTCATTGTACGCCGGTTCCTGAGTATTTTCTATCCTCCGGCAGTCTATCAGAAGTTCTCTCTGGCAGTGAAGGTAAAGGAAGAAAACTTTTTTGCCAGCTTTAAGGTACTGGTACAGGAAGGGTATCTGAAGGTGGCGAACTTCTCTTTTAAGAAGGAGAATACGGCACCGAAGGAAGATAAAGAGAATGAGAATGAAAGCGCTGATGAAAAATGTGATGCAGAGCTTACCAATCTGCTGATGCATCTGAAAAAAGGAGATTCTTTGACTGCGGATACCTATGAGATCAAGGAGGGCGAGACTTCGCCGCCCAAGCGTTACACTTCGGGAAGCATTATCCTGACCATGGAAAATGCGGGCCAGTTTATCGAGGACGAAGAACTGCGGGCCCAGATCAAGGGAAGCGGCATCGGCACCAGCGCCACGAGAGCGGAGATCCTGAAGAAACTGGTGAATATTGAATATCTGGCACTGAACAAGAAGACCCAGGTGCTGACTCCCACCCAGATGGGAGAGATGATCTATGACGTGGTATCGGATTCCATAAGACCACTTTTAAATCCGGCACTGACGGCCAGTTGGGAAAAGGGGCTTACCATGGTGGCGGATGGTGTGATCACACCGGAAGAGTACATGGGAAAGCTGACGGATTTTGTGGGAAGGCGAACTACCGCTGTACGCAGCCTGAACAATCAGGGAGTGCTATGGAGACAGTTCCAGGCTACAGAAGAATTTTATCAGAAGAAGACAAAGCAATCCAATGCCAAAAATAAGGAATAAAGATGAGGAGAAATTATCATGGAAAATATTACGATTGAGAATCTGTATGATCTGAAAGAGACCATTGCGGCAGATCTGTTCACCGAGGCAGAATATCCCTGGGAGGTGCTTCCCAGAATCCACGATTTCATTCTGGAACTGGGTAAGAGACTGCCGGAAGAAATTTATGAAAAAAGAGGCGAGGATATCTGGGTGGCAAAGAACGCAAAGGTAGCTCCTACCGCCTGCCTGAACGGTCCGCTGATCATTGATGAAGAAGCGGAGGTCCGTCACTGTGCCTTTGTCCGTGGCAATGCCATTGTGGGTAAAGGCGCGGTAGTTGGCAATTCCACGGAACTTAAGAACGTGGTTCTGTTCAATAAAGTACAGGTGCCTCATTATAATTATGTGGGAGACAGTGTGTTGGGCTTCAAGTCCCATATGGGAGCCGGTTCCATTACTTCCAACGTGAAGAGCGACAAGACGCTGGTGGTTGTAAAGAACGGAGAAGAGAAGATTGAAACCGGGCTGAAGAAGATGGGGGCCATGTTGGGAGACCATGTAGAAGTGGGTTGCAACAGCGTACTGAATCCCGGAACAGTCATCGGACGCAATTCCAACGTGTATCCTACTTCCTGTGTCAGAGGGGTGATCCCTGCTGGACATATCTTCAAAAGACCCGGAGATGTGGTGAAAAAAGATAATATCTAAAAATTAGATCATTATTATTCAAAGCATCGATGAATTTTGATTGACGAATGTCCTTTTATGAGTTATGATATTTATCAGTGCAACGCTTTGACGGGGTAAAGCGTCTGCGCATTACAGTAAGCAGATCGTAAGATCCGCAGAAAAGAGGACATTTATTATGAAAAAGAAATTATTATCTGTAGTACTTACCGCAGTAATGGCAGCATCTGTCCTGACAGGTTGTGGCAGCACCGATAACGGAACTGCTTCCACCGCAGCAGCTACCGGCACAGCTCAGAGTGAAGCAGCAGCTACTAGTGCCGCTTCCACAGATGGCAAGGTATATAACATCGGTATCTGCCAGCTGGTTGAGCATGAAGCTCTGGATGCAGCAACCCAGGGATTCCAGGATGCTTTAAAAGAAAAGCTTGGTGATAATGTAAAATTTGATCTGCAGAATGCACAGGGTGAGCAGACCACCGCAGCTACCATCTGTAATGGGTTCGTATCTGATGGTGTGGATCTGATCCTTGCCAATGCAACCTCTCCTTTACAGAGTGCAGCAGCAGCTACCACCACGATCCCCATCTTAGGTACTTCCGTAACGGATTATGCTACTGCACTGGAGATCTCCGACTGGTCCGGTGCTACCGGCAGAAATATTTCCGGTACTTCTGATCTGGCTCCTATTGAAGAGCAGGAAGCTATGTTAAAGGAACTGTTCCCGGATGTAAAGCAGGTTGGCCTGTTATATTGCTCCGCAGAAGCTAACTCTCTGTATCAGATCCAGCTGTTTGAGGCTGCTCTGGACAAAGATGGTATTGCATATAAAGAGTATGCTATCGCTGATACCAACGAAGTACAGTCCGTTACCACGGCTGCCGCAGGCGAGTGCGATGTTCTGTACATCCCTACCGACAACACACTGGCATCCGTAACCGAGACTGTATATAATGTCGTAGCTCCCGCTAAGATCCCTGTTATTGCAGGTGAAGAGGGTATCTGCAACGGCTGTGGCGTAGCAACCTTATCCATCAGCTATTACGATCTGGGATATGCTACCGGTGAGATGGCTTACGAGATTCTGGCTGAGGGCGCAGACATCACTACTATGGATGTACGTTATGCTCCCAATGTTACCAAGAAGTACAATGCCAAGATCTGTGAGGAGCTGGGTATCACCGTTCCCGATGATTACGTAGCAATTCAGTAAGAGTTATACAGGTATTTAAGTACGGTTCTAACAAAATATACTTCGATAGGGATAGCGCGTAACAGCGATATCCCTATCTGGAGTTTTAGGAGGAAAAAGAAATGTCTTACTTTATGTCACTGAATCCCCTTTCCCT
>ERZ826220.3286-NODE-3286-length-12713-cov-3.257466_pt1 | contig 12713 bp, 17 predicted proteins | sample MGYA00519927_ERZ826220 | MGnify/ENA primary metagenome ERZ826220 (study PRJEB31778, sample SAMEA3449225) | human gut metagenome | biome: human gut; feature: human-associated habitat; material: faeces | place: United Kingdom | collected 2010/2012 ...
CATGCACCGGCGCTTTCAGCAGCGGCACAATGCCGCTCATAATTACTTTGCCCATCGTGTCACCCCTTTGATACAAGAATCGTGATGTGCATGTCGCTGAACGTACACTGATCGTCGTTCTTGTCCTGCGAACTGTCCTTGGAATAGGTAAATTCAATTGTCTGCCCCTTGGCAAGACTGCCGTTGTACGTCTTGTTCGTGGTAGCGCCAGACACCGCGTTTTCAACGGTCACTCCGCCCACTTTCAGCGTGAATTTGTCATAGTCGGCTTCGCTGGAATAGGAATAGTTGAATGCCAGCACGGAGATGTTCTGCTTGGCGGTCAGTATGGTTGACGCCGTGGAGCTATTCACCCCTGCATTGTTGGTGGTAAACACCGTCCCGGATCCTTGGAAATAGTAACTGCTGCCGTTTGTAACGGTGAAGTAGTCGCTGATATTGTCTGCCGTAATGGAGACGATGATTTCTTTCACGACAGACGGAGCTGTATGCACCTCGCCCTTCCGCATCATCAAGCATTTACCCATCAGGCCACCCCCTTTAGCTGCAAAGTGGTTTCGTCGAACTTGGCGGTGGAGGGAAGAACCAAAGCGGGGCGGATACCGCGCGAGATGGATGCGTTGCCGAAGTAGTAGCTGCCATTGCCACCGACGAAACACACGATGCCGGTATCGCCGGTGTACGGGGAGCGGAGCAACCAGCCGTCGGCCGAGCCGTTCAGTTTCGCAATGCGCTTGGAGTCGCCGTAAGAACTTGCGGTGAAGTAGTCCAGCTTCGCGCCGTCAACCGGGAAGTAGCTGCTGTCGCTGGTCGTCCAGCCGACTTCGTAGCCGGATAGCAGGAACACCTTGCAGGACAGACCGTTCGCGCCACTCTGATCCGAACCGCCAGAACCGCCGCGGCGATACGGTATTTTCACCTGCTTGACAGAGGCTCGTTCCACGCTTCCCAGACTGCTGAAAAAATCCCCATTCAGCCAAGTGTTGATGGCGCTGGTCTCGTATATGTTTACATCGGACGTGTTCCATTGTCTCTCGCTGTGAATATCCTTCCTCAGCAGCCACGTCCCGTCGCAGCTTGCATCATACAAACTGGAATTGCTGGGGATGCCCTGATTCACCACCAGATACTCCACAGCCGCGCCGTTTTCCATCAGCTTCACGGTGGTCCCAACGGCAAGGGAACTTGCAAGGATGCCGGTTGACGGGGCTTTTGCTCTGCACCCGCCAACCACCGTTACATGGCCCATCAGCTCACCTCCGCAACAATGGGGATTGCAACCGTGTTGGCGTCCCCGAAGATGGTAAACTTGATGCCGCCGTCATAGGTCTCTGCGTAGCCGTTAGTGATGTAGGTCAGATACTGGTTTTCCGCCTCCACAAAGGCCGCGTAATCATCGCTTGTCCCACTGCCGGTGTAAGCATGGTCCACCGTGGCCGTTTGGCTTGCCAGCACCCCCGGAATCGCCACGCTCTGGGTCTTGACCCCGGTGTTGCTGTCCTCCGTCCATGTGGTGCCGATGGTGGCGGTGTAGGTCTTGACGGAGCTGATCTCCGGCAGCTGGTTTGCAGGCACCTTGCCGTCTACAAGATCGGCTTTCCCGTTCCACGTCGCCCTGTCGGTGTCGCTGACCTCCTTCGGGTGAACATGATCTGCTCTGGCTGCTTTGGAGGATGTACCTGCGCTGGCCGTGCCGGGGGCAGATGGTGCGGCATCGGAGAGCTGAGGAATTCTATCCCTGGCAAGCGCTCCGGCAGATCTGTCATCCATATAATAAATCATAGCGGAAATCAGATCACCGCTATACGATATGCCGAACGAATAAGTATCCGCATTATCTGTAAGGGCGTACATAACCAAAGGTAGATCATCAATAATATTGTCATCATTAATGCGGAACGTGACTGACGCTCCGTCCTGTACAGCAGCTTTTACTTCCGCCCGGGTCTTATCAACAGTAACAGTTTCCCCATCATCCCCCAATGTGCCATTGATGATAAACTGCTTGCCCGCCTTGCTGACCGCCTCCCGAATGTCTGCATGGGCGGTTGCGTCGGTGTTGTGCGCTGCCACCGCCGCAGCTGCGGTTCCGGATGCTTCTTTCCCTGCCAGCGCTTCCCGGATATCGCTGTGGGCATCAGCACTCTGGTTATGTGTCGTTACATAGCCCTGAGCCTCCACTTTGGTTGCAAAGTCACCGCCAGCAACTGCCTGTGCCTGCTCTGCCCAATACTTGGCGTTGTCCGTGTCCTCGCCGGGGCGGGTGCCGGTTCCGCCTACCGCCCAGCTTTGGGCGGTCTTGTTGATACCGTCCACGCTGGCTGCGCTCTGTGCCGCCGCTGCTGCCGCCGCGCTGGCTTGAGACGCGGAGCCGGATGCTGCTTCCGCCGCCGTGCTGGCCGTGCTTGCCGCGCCGGTCGCCGTGCTGGCGGCAGTCTGGGATGCCTTTGCGTCCGCCGCCGTTGCCTCTGCGCTGTCTTTGGCGTTGCTCTCTGCGGTTTCCGCTCCGGTCTGTGCAGCCTTCGCTGCTGTCTCGCTGGCCTTCGCCGCACTTTCGCTGGCGCTTGCAGCCTTTTGAGCCGCAGCCGCAGAGGTCGCGCTCCCGCTGGCTGCGCTGGCCTGTGCCGTTGCCGTATCCGCGCTCTTTGCCGACGCCGCTGCTGCCGCACTGGCCTGAGACGCGGAGCTTACCGCTGCCGTTTCACTGGCCTTTGCGTTGGTCTCGCTTACTTTTGCGTTGGCCGCTGCTGCTTCTGCCGCCGCTTTTGCGGTGGTAAACAGTGCCTCCATGCCTGCGATTTCCGCCTGCAGCTGGTCTTTGTCGCTGGGTGTGATGGTCCCGGCGTTCCCGGCGCTGTCCGGCAGCTCGGAATCCAATACCCGGAAATGCCCCGCCGCCGTAGTGATGGCCTTTGTGGTGGTCTCTCCGGATACCAGTACGCCCTTGATGGTCACAGTGGCTTCTCCGGCATACTTCAATGCCTCGGACGGCACGTCCACTTCGTAGGCTCCATCCACCAGCGTGTCCAGCCCCAGCACCAGCGCAACGGAAGTATTCCCCAGCGCATCGGTGAAATACGCCGTCTTGGCGGTGCCCTCCCATGCAGGGCCGAATGTCATCCGCAGGGTCACGGCGTTGTGGGAGCCGGTGGCTCCGAACGCTTCCCCGGTATATTTGATATACATGTCCTCAACGGACAGTGAAATAATGCGATTCATACGCCCTCCATAGAAAATGCGGGCAAACGGCAGGAAACCGTCTGCCCGCATCGGGTTACATATCGGCCAAAGCCTTGGCGCTGTTCTTCTGCGCCGCCATCTGTGCCTTGTAGGCTTCCATTTCCTGTTTCTCTGCGTTCTGCAGCACCAGCAGGAACTTCCGCTTGATCTGCACAGTCTCACCACGCATAATGCGGATGATCTCACCGTTGACGCCCACGATAATATCGCGGGAATCCGTGCGGCCCATGAGAGGTGCGGTATACTCTACCAGCTCCTCATTGGGATCCGTTACCTTCTTAGCTTCGCTCATTTTGTCCTCCTATCAGGCGCTGACGGTCGTTTCGATACGAACCATGTACTGCTGGACCAGGATCTCCGCCGTCTTGGTGGCCTTCCAGCCAACGGTGGCACGCTGATCCAGGGGGTCGCCGGAACCGGCGCTGCCCAGCTGCTTGACGATGTGCTGCAGACCGCCGCCGGAGATATCGGTAATACCGTAGGCGTCATCCGCAAGGATCAGGGTGGAGTACACGTCCCGCTTGTTGGCGACCTCCGTGCCGGTGGCCTTGTTCTTGGCAGCGTCCTTCCACACCTTGGCGCGGCTGGACTGCACAAAGCGGACGCCGTACAGCTCGCCGATCTCGTTCTTGTAGATGTTGGCGGTGTCCACATACTCGTGGGGACTCTTCCACTCAGGGTCCTTCATCAGGTCGTACTTGGCGTTGGGGTGGATAATGCCCACATAGTAGCCGTTGATCTTGGGAGCGTCCTGGGCTTCCAGAGTGCGCACGGCCTTCTTGATGGCATCCACGGTCAGGTAGTTGTTCTCGCTCTCGGTGGCGCTGCCGCCCACCAGATTGGCACGGGCAGTCACGGAGCCGTCGGCGTACTGGACGATGGTACCGGCGTTCAGAATGTCGCGGGTGATGGTGTCCAGCGTGCGACCGGCCTGAGAGGCGATCAGCTTGGTAGCCTGCACCACGTTGTTGTCGATGGCTGCCAGAATCAGCATATCGGACAGGGTGACGTAGCCGCCGTACTGCTTCACGGTGGCCTCCAGCTTCTTCACGTTCAGGCTCTGGCCGTCAGGGGTCACGCCTTCGGTAAGGGCGGTGGTCATCTCAGGGAGGGGATCATACTGACGGAACTCAATGGTCTTGCCGCCGTTCTTGGGGATGGGGTGCTTCTGGCCAAACTGGTCATGCACAAGCTCCGGCTCTGCCAGATCGATCAGATAGTCGGAGTAATAGGTTTTCATCTCCGCAGACAGGTCCTTGCCTTCGCCCGTCTGGGTAGTGGTGTTGGTCTTCATGTCCGCGAAGATCTGCACGAACATAGGGAACATAAACAGAGTTTTCATAGAGTAGCCTCCTTGTTGTCAGTTAAAAGTGATGGTTTCCCCCATCGCAGCCCGTCTGGCGATCTCCGCCCGGTCTGCCGGGGTCAGCTTGGAAACATCATCCTTCACAACAACGGCGCTCTTGGGCGCGGCTCCGTTCTCTTGCGGTCTTGCCCCTCTGGCGCGGATATTGTCCGTTACGGTCTTCTCCGCCTGTGCCGTGGCCTTGCTGAGAAAGTCATCCATGTGCAGGACCTTGTATGCCTGCTCCACGCTGACGCCTCTTTGCAGCAAGGCGAGGAAATCGGGATTGGTGTTGATCTCGGTGGGCAGGTCGAAGTCTGCCAGCAGGGGGTCCTGCTTCATGGCCTCTGCCTGATCCATCCACGAGTGCAGCTGCTGTTCGCTGCGCTGACGGGCGTAATAGTCCTCCTGCGCCGCTCTCAGCCGTGCGTTCTCCTGCTGCATCTGCTGATACTGCCGGTACTGCTCTACGCTCATACCAGCTTCTTCCGCAGCCTGCTCCCAGAGAGAATTGTCCCGATCCACCGCCGACCGCAGGGCTTCAATGTCGCCGGGTGCCGTACCGTAGCGGAGCGACAGGGCGTCCAGAATGGGCTGCTGTGCGTTCAGTGCCTTGCCCTGATCCGCCACAATGCGGCCCTGGTCTTTTACCTTTTTCAGCCGTTCGCCTACGATCCGCTGTACCTCGGCGTCAAAGTCCGCCTTATAGTCACCGTTGATCAAATCCTTGAAGGATGCGCGCTGGTCTTGCTCCCCGGCGTCAGGAGCCGCAGTCTGCTTTCCGTAGACTACCTCGCCCGTTTTGGCCTGCTGGGCGACGTCAGGCCCGCCATTGGTCCCGCCCGTCTCGGCTCCGCCCTCTCCTGCTCCGCCGGACGCCCCGGAAGCGCCGCCGTCAAACAGAAACAGGCACATCGCCTTGACAAAAAAATGTTTCATACGCTTGCTCCTTTATCATTCTTGCCGCGTCTGCGGCTTGGAACACAAATCAAATTTCCGGGCATCCACCCGTATATGGGCTGGGTATCCCGCCTCCAAACTCATCAGCCCAAGCACAGCTGCCTTCCACGGCTCCCCGCAGGGTCCTCTGGCCGTCAGCATGAATACCCCCGGTCCCATGGTCTCATCCTCTACCGCCACGCCACCGGTGTTTTTGCACCAGAGGTAAAGCGTCTGGCAGATGGCGGAGACGGCGGCGCATACCACGTCCTTCCCGCTCTCCGCGTAGTCGGCATGGCCCCGGCATTCCAGCCGGAACCGATCTCCCTGTCGGCTGGCGTAAACACGGGTCATGCCCTGCTCCTCTCAGCCAGCCGTTCGCCGTAGCTTTTCTTGTTGGCATTTACGGCGTCCTGACGGGCCTGTGCAATGGTGGCTCCACCGCCGCTCTGGCCTGTCTGGCTCTGATACCCAGGCTGCTCCACATTCATCCCTGCCGCCGCCTGGAACATGGCAAGCTGCTGCTGGAGCTGCTGCACCATGTTCAAAAGCGTCTGCCCCTGCTGCACCTGCTGCAGGATCTGTTCCTTGCCCTCAAAGTCCATCATGGACAAGGCAATGATGCTCTGCTGGGCGTTCTCCGGATTGAAGAATCCAAGTCCGTACAGCTCCTTTGCCCGCTCATACTGGGCTTCAATGGTGAAGGGGCTGCGCTTCTGGGGCCTGATCTTCAAGTCGAACACGGGACGCCGGAACATCTGCGCCGTATTCCCAGGCATCGCCACCGGCTGGTCCTGCATCCCGGCGTTGTTGAAGTCCACAAACTCCATCTGCCCGCCCTCGCCCAGAATGCGGAAGGTGCGGGTCTCCGTGTAGAACTGCCGGATCAGCTCGATCACCAGAGAGCACACCTTCCGGTATGCCCGGTAGCTGCCCTGGATCATGTCACGGCTCACCTTATTGCCGGATTCCTGCAGGGCTGCAATGGCCGCTGCCGCCGTCACGCCGGAGGTCCCGCCGCTGTTCATGTCCCGGTTGGCGCTGGTCTCCTTCATCTCGTCGATCTTCATCTGATAGACATCGATGTAGTTCCCCTCCAGAGAGGGCGGCACGATGGGCTGCAAATGCTCGCTGTCCAGTCTCGGCAGCTCGCTATGCACCACGGCACAGGAAGCGTCTTTCAGCTCATCTTCATTGATACCCGCCTGAGAAGATGCAATGTACCGGGTCTTGGTGCCCAGCAGACTACGCTCCAGAATGTTCTGGCCCAGTTTGTCGATGTACAGCTGCGGATTCTTGCAGATGGCGATCATGCCGAAGCCGTACGGAGTCCCCGCTTCCGGGAACATGGTGTCGAATACCACCGGGTACAAGCCGTGGTCATAATAGCCCCGCTCGGAATAGTTTGCGTCATTCTCACTGGCATACAGGATGCAGTCGCCGGAGAACTTGCAGTAGTGCAGCAGCGTCTTCCCGGTCAGGTCCTTCTTCTTATAGTACCAATCCCACACCAGGCACTTCCCCGTCCAATCCACGTTGGGATCGTAAGAGTAGGCGTAGTCGTCCGGCGTGGCCGTTTCCAGCTTGCCCTTGTACTGCGGGAACCGCGCTTCCAGGTCTGCCGTCTCCGCCACGCCCGCAATAAACAGATTCCGGCTTTGCTGAATGTCCTTGACACCCGGCTCCCAGTAAACGTCCAGCAGGTCGAGATCGTGAATATCAATGTCGCCCAGCCCATTTTCCTTCTCCGGGTCCCACCCGATGAAATACGCGCCGGTACCGTGTTTCAGTTTGCCCCACCAGGCATCTGCATACACGTCCTCAAACTCCGCTGCCTCCATGACGCAGGGGAGAATGGCGGACAGCTTCTTGGCCTCCTGCTGATCCCCCGCCTCCCGCGGCAGCACGTTCGGCTCCGGGTAGTTGTCCATAGCGTCGGCGTGCTTGTTGGTGATGGCGTTGAACAGCCATGCGGAGGACGGCTCCGGCACATCCGGGTTGAACTTCTTCCGCACCGCTTCCCAGTGCCGCACCCGATACCACAGCTCGTCCTCTTTCAGGCGGTTTTCCAGCAGGCTCTTGCCGTCCTTGTACTTCCGCACCGTCTCCGCCGCCTTGCGGATGTCATCCACCTTGATTGCATCCCCGGTGGCCATCTGCCCTGCGGGCTGCGGCTGCAGCTGAGGCATGAGACTGCCAAGCCCCATGCCCATTGCCTTATTGAATAAGTCCTGTCTGTCCATACGTCCTCCATCAGTATTTCCGGAACCATGCGTAATCCCGGTCCTCCGGCTCGTCCGCGTCCAGAGGGCTGTACGGCTTCACCGCCGCCGGGATGCGGATAGTCTGCGCCACAGGGTATTCCATGCACATATACCGGCACTCGTCATAAATATGGTCCTCGCCGTCGGTGTCCACGTCCTCAACGTCCGTCTCGCTGTATACCAGATTCGGCACCGTCCGGATGAAATGTTTACAGGTATCAAACACATACAGCATGGGGATACCCTGTCCATCAAAGGCCAGCCGGTTGTGGATCTGCATCTTTCCATTCAGCCGGTCATGCTGCCCCGGCTCCCAAAACACGCCCTTGCGCTCCATCACCGCTGCCACGCTTTCCGTGCCGCTGTTGCCGAAGATAGCCGGGTCTGCCACGCCCCGCACGGTCCGCCCCTGCAAATTGGGGTCCTCCCGCTCAATGCGGCGGATCTCATCCGCCACATGGTCCGGCGTCCACTTAACGCCCTCGTTGGGCGTTCCCGTGCAGCCGTACAGCTCCCGGATGCGGTAAAGCCTCCGGTCCTGATCCACGGCGTACCAGCCCACGGAGAAGGGCCGCGTATAGCCCCAGTCCATTGCCCGCCACACATTCCAGTTCTCCGGAATACGAAATGGTTCAATGACATGGGTCTTGATATGGTCTCTGTAATGCTCCCGGTCATTCCGCCACTCTGTAAATACCTGCCCGGAGAAGCTGTCCCAGTCTCCGTACAGCAGGGCGTTCCGCTCCGCTTCCGGCATACTGGCCAGCCGGTATATGTAGTCCGGGTCATTGTCCAGCAGTGCCTGATTGTCAAACACCGTGGACGGCACAAACACCGAGGATTTCCACTTGGATTGCATCCCGTCAGGCGTCTGCACCTTGACTTGCTTCCATACCGTCTGCATGGGCGGAGCCGCCGTGATAAACATTTCCTTGACCCACCCGTGCCCCACGCCGCCGGGGTTTGCCGTGGCGCGGGAATAAACGCGAGTCCCCGGGCCGTTGGGCCGGTTTCGCGAGTGCGTCAGGTAGTCATACAGCTCATAGGGAAACTGCGTCAGCTCGTCAAAGCCGATGAAGTCATACGGCTTGCCCTGGTAGTTGTATTTGTCCTTGACATGCGGCAGGGAGCCGAAGATCACCACGGCTCCCGAAGGAAATTTCCAGACGTGCTTGCTATCGTTGTACTTTGCACCCGGATAGATGCTTGGATACAGCCGCAGCGTCTTCCCGATCAGATCCTCCAGCTGTGGATAGGTCCGCCGTACGATCAGCCCACGGTAATAGGGAATGTCTACCTGCCGCAGGGCCTCCATCACCAATGCGTCGCTTTTGCCGCCTCCGGCAGCGCCGCCATACAGTGCCTCGTCCTCAAACCGGCTCATGAACGCAGCCTGTTTCGGCTGCGGCTGCCAGATCACCGTCTGGCTTGTCACGTCTCATCCTCCGGCGGCTTCGGCGTATCCATCACCGCAGGCAGCAGCACAATGCCGCCTGCCGCCGTTTCCGCCTTTTCTTCCGTAGCCCGCCAGCCGAAATTGCATCCAAGCGAGAATTTCGCGCCGTTGGCACCGTCCTTATCGTACAGCCGGGATTCGGCGTATTCCTCGCAGCGGGACTTTGCGCGCGTAACCGTGTCCGCGAACTCCGGCCGCGCCTGATAATCGATCAGTGCTTGTCTGCCCGTAAACCCCAACGCCAACGCAAGCCCCGTTATCGTGGGCGGCTTCTGCCCTATCAGAATGACGTTGCCGTATTTATCCATCAGCGGCTGTCCATCGTCGCCAATAATCGGTTCCCCTTTGCAGCTCTCAAAGTAAGCGTCAATGGCTTCTTGCATTGCCTTTACGCTTTTCCATTTCCTTGGTGCTCCGCCAGCCATGTGCTCACCTCCGTTTGTTTTGCTGCCGGTAATGATTTACTCCACGATCATCCAATCATCGGCAAGCATATCCGCCTGGCTTGCAAGCCACCCCATCTGCACGCCGGAAGTGCCGCAGAATGCGATGGCCTTGTTGCCGATGGCCTCGTGGTTGGCGTTGACGATTGTTCCCTCCGGGGACGTGTAACTGATGGCGGAAGCCAGCTCGATGTGCTGGTTCTTCCCGTTCCAACCTGCCCGCCTGCATTTCTTTCCCTTCTTCAATGCCTCGATAGCCAAACCGAAGTTCATGCCGTCGATGGGGCGGTACGCTTCCTCGAATACCGCCTTTGGGCTCCAGCTTTCATAGCCGTCCGAGTAGCAGACCTTATAGCCCTCCTCATCAGGGGCCATGCTCTTGGGAATGGGCTGGTCCTTCTCATAAACTCTGCAGCCCTTGCGAATAGCGGGGACCGCCTCAATGATTTTCACGCCGATATACTTTTTCATTTTGCATAACCTCTTAACATTATTTTGCTACCAGCCCCCACCCCTTGGCCTTACATAGCAGACTTTACCCGCCCCGAAGGGCACTCTACACTGAATGGATCTTCCAACTAAGCCACAATGCGTAATGTCCCCTCTGGGCCACATCATTGAGAGGTGCGAGGGGTCCTATACCCAACCGGAATTGCACCGGGGCATCAAGGGCAAGGACCAGTTGCCGGAGACGAGCTGTTTTTACAGGCCGCAACTTATATTTTACGAACAGGGGCAGAGGCGTATCACCCCGAAACGCTCCCTGCCATGGTGCAGACGGCAGGACTTGAACCTGCGCATACCTCCTGGCGCGGTGCTCTGCCAACTGAGCTACGTCTGCATATCCCCGGCATCCGCCGGGGTCAGGAGGAAAGAAAGGATGGAAAGAATGAGGATACGGATATAACCCCGCACCCTCATTCTCGCACATCTGTTCGTCAACATTCCTCCAAATGGAGGAATTTGAAATATTTATTTTCTGTTCAATTACCGCTCGCCCTCATCCCAGCAAAGCTGGTCAAGGCTGACGTTGTAATACGCAGCAATCAGTTTCAGCTCAGACAGCCCCGGTTCCCGTGTGCCTCGCTCGTACCGTCTCAATGCGTCCCGGCTCAGCCCCATCAGTTCAGATGCCACATACCGGCTGACAACCGGGTGTCTGCTTTCTCGGAGCCGCTGAAGCCGTTCCGGGAATGTACTCACATAACCACCTCACATAGCCCGAATCACCTGTCCAAGTTTCATGATTCCTCCATTTCCAGCAGCTTTACCAAGTCCCAGAACTTCCGCGCATCCAGCCCGGTTTCCGTCTTGATCTTGCCCAGCCGGTAGATCACGCTGTTATGGTGAATGTCCAGCTCCTTTGCGGTTTTTACGCAATTCATATCATTCTTCGCATAGATGCGCAGAAGCGATATATCTTCCTTCTGCATAGTTACCTCCCATAACGAATCTTTTTCAGATCCTTGTATCTGTCTGGGAATGGGATCAACTTCGCCTTGTCCCGGATGATCTCCGCCAGCACTCGGTCCATGTGTTCCTGGCGGAAGTCTGCCTCCGGGTCCTTGCAGTTTAGGGCAGGTCTGTATTCCCGCTGGGTCTCCATCCACTCATGCGTGACACGCATGATCCGATCGTAACCCCAGCCTTCCTGCTGGTGCATTGTCATCTGCAAAGTGTCAACGGCAAACTGCGCTGCCATCGCAGCACCGGCCCAAAAGACCGCATCCAACTGCGCCTCCCGCCGCTGCAAATAAGAGGATTGTTTAGCCATCCCCGCCGTCCTTTCTCTCGCCGTAGCTGCAAAATGTAGTTTCCAGATTCCGCAAAGTGCAGTCCCAGACTTTGCAATAATCAACGCTCTTACCGTGGCACGGCTCCTGTACCCACCCTTTATGCTTGCAGTCCTTGCACCGCGTCACCGGCACAGAATCATCTTCCGTTAGAGCAAGATAGGCGAGAGCAAGGGGCCGACTATGATGCAATAGTTCATCTTCGTCCATGTATTGTGCGATATGTTCGATGGTTGCAATAGCTTCTTGCTTTAGGTCGGCACCGCAGCCAAGATCATGCGTGTAGTGCATCAGTTTTTCTCTAAGCCCCATGGTCAGTACCTCCGTCCATCTTTGCCCCGCATACAGGGCAGTAATTCCAGTTGTTCAGGTGATACTCACTCTCTGTCAGTGCGCAGCCGCAGTTGGTACACCTGACGGCTGTGGAACCACCCGGGAACGTATATCTCCCGGAATCATCCCACCGCCCATGCACCCCGTCAGCCCTCCTGTTCCACTCCTTAGCAGCATCTTCTTTTGTGTGGCCTCGCTTTGCACCGGCCCCACATCTCTGACACTGTGAGAAGTACCGATAGTACAAATGCTCGTTATCATCCGCAAGTATCTCTACGCCCTTATATCCGCAGAACGGGCACGGTTTTAGGTCATTCATCCTTCATCGCCTCCACATAGCACCAGCTCTGGGGCGCGCGCTTGATCTCATACGGTGCGGCGCCAAATTTGGTATCGCGCAACCCAGTGAACTCGCTCAATTCTTTCGGCGTATCATAAATGCGCAAGTCGGAGATGTGCCAGCCGTAAAGCGGTGTTCCGTGCCCATAATCCCATAGTGCTCCATTTTCAAGACAAGTCTGTAATACATAATCATCGTCAATGTCATAGATGCCATACGGTTCGTTTGCCGGGGCAAGTCTATCTATGCGGTCACAGGTAAATTCCCCGATGACTTTGCCGTGCTTTCCCCACGCTCCGAGAGCAACACCGCTCTGCGTGCAGTAGATATAGCACTTAAACGGCGTTTCCGTCTTCGGGCGCGTCTTACGAATTTCGATGGCTTTCTCACCGCCGATGATCTTGTCGCACCACTGCGGGCGAATGCTGATAAGCACGGCTTTACTCATTCCGCTCCACCTCTGCTATTCTTCTGGCGGCCATTTCTACATACGAGGGAACGATCTCACATCCCACAAAACCGCGCCCCATGCGTTTGGCCACCACGCCTGTTGTGCCGCT
>ERZ826220.3291-NODE-3291-length-12684-cov-2.636709_pt1 | contig 12684 bp, 9 predicted proteins | sample MGYA00519927_ERZ826220 | MGnify/ENA primary metagenome ERZ826220 (study PRJEB31778, sample SAMEA3449225) | human gut metagenome | biome: human gut; feature: human-associated habitat; material: faeces | place: United Kingdom | collected 2010/2012 ...
TCATAAATACCTCATCGCCTGTAATCAAAGTGATGTAGTTGTTAAGTCCTGCAAAAGTTGGAGTATTAATTACATCAAAATATGTAAATGATAATCCGATTGCAATAATAATAGGTAATAAGATAAATGTAAAAAACAATAATCCGTAAGGAAGGAACAGAACAAAAGCATGAAAACCTTCAGTTTCTGTAAACTTTTTATTGCTCTTTATCTTTGCCGGCTTAGCCGGTTTTGTTGCAATGTCTTTAGTTGCTTCCACTCTGTGTTACCTCCTCTCCTTTATCTGCTTTTGCATTATCCTGATTCTGTTTAATCCAATCATATCCACGAAGTTTGAAATCTTTTATAAGTTTTCCATTTTCATCGTAAAATCCTAATTCTTTCATCTTTCTTACAATTTCTTTGTTAACATCGTTCTTTGCCTCATCAACTGCTACCTGTGCTGATGTACCGTCGAATACCATCGATGTCCAAATATTAGAAATTGTTCTTTCAAGTAAATACTGACCAGGAGTTCTTGTTACATCAGTTACCTGATTAATCTGCTTTAATACAACCTGCTTGTCAGCTTCAGCCATTGGATTGTTGTGAAGAGCTGCCATATTGGCTGATAACCAGAAATATGTCTTACCATATGTTGAACGTAATGTGTATGTGTATTCTGTCTGAACATCTTTGCTTGTCCACCATTTAAGGAATTCCCATGAAGCTTCCTTCTTTTCAGAATTCTTAAAGATAACTCCACCTGTTCCGTTAGCAACAAACTTTCTGTTAATTGTTCCATCTTCCTGTTCTGTTCCAAGATATTCGGCAAGTTTCCACTTACCGTCCAATTCCTGAGCACCATTCTTAATTAATGTATAATCTTCCATACCTACAATACCAATTGGTAATGTTGAGTATCTAAATGAGTTAAAGAAGTTCTGTACTGATGTATCAAGAGAGTATTTTGTAAACAAATCTCCTAAAAGCTGAAGTCCTTTAACTGCGTTCTTTGAATCAATACCTGTTGTTACAAGACCATTTTCATCCTGTGTATAAAGTTCTCCATTATTCTGAAGCATCATTGGTGATGTCTGGTAGAACCATTTGTATCCTGAAACACCTGCTGAAATATTATGATAGAAGTTCTTACCATATCTCTGGAGAGTTGGAAGAATGTCTATCAATTCATTCCATGTTGAAGGGCATTTAAGTCCTAACTGATCAAAGATATCTGTTCTGTAAACAACTGCATTAAAGTCTGTTGTTTCAGGAATTGCGTACATTCCTTCATTATATACATATGAAACAAATGATCCTGTCGGGAATCTTCTTGCTACTGTCCAGAAATCATCAAACTGTGATAAATCATATAAAGCACCACGGCTTGACAAATCAAATGGTACATATGAAGCAAGTCCTAAAGCAATGTCCGGTGTTTCATCTGCCGCAATTGCCAATGTCAACTTGTTTACATCAGGCATTGTTGCTACCTGAACTTTAATATCTTTTCCTGTTTTTTCTTTATAATAAGGAACAAATTCTGTATCAGCCATCTTCTGTAATAAATCTACGTGAGTAATAGCTCTGTTAACCCAGATAGTAATTGTATCCTTATCTTTGTCAGATACACCTGTTGAGTATTTTGAAGATGTAAATGTATTGGTTAAAGTTCTAATTGACGTCCATAATGAGCTTGCCCATGATGCATTAGGACTTTCTAATTCACTCTTGTCTCCGTACACATAAATTCTATCAAGTGTAAAATCATTTGATGTTACTTCTGTTGTGAAGTTGCTTAATGAAACGAGGATTGAGTTTTCTGCACCTGTTAAGTCTGCTGTATGAAGAGCAATGTCATCCGGATACTTCTTCATATTCTTGATAAACTGTTCTGCTTCATCTAAGTAAGCTAAAACTGCACCACTGTTTCCACCTTCTGAATAATCCTGAAGTAAATATCTGATATGCTGAATTACTGTTTCATAAGCATTTAAATATTTTGGAATTTCAGGAATGTATTTTGTCATCTTCCAGTTTCTTTCAGTATCTACATCGCTACCTGTAATCTTTGTGATTTCCAACTGGAAGTTTGTGATATGTTCCTGTAAAAGTAATGCATATCTGTATGCTTCCATAATTGGTTCATTTTCCTGCTTGATTGTGATTGTGTGAGTTCCTTCTTCAAAATAGAAATTGTAGTTGTTTCCATTTGAATCCTTAAGAGTTTCATTAGCATATCCTGATGAAACCGGATTAAACTTATAATTATACATTTCCTTAAATGGAACCTGTCCGTCAATCTTAATTGTTTCAAAAGTATCGAATTCTTTCTTTCCATTATTATAGTGGAAAGCTAAGTTGTAATTTCCTGACTTCTTTACTTTGAATGTATATGTAACTTCATTACCTGCTGCACTCCAGTGCAAAGTATTTAGTTTTTCTGTATCTATGTTGAATCTTGTAAGTGCTGTTGTGACCTTTGTGCCATATATTGCATCTGTAGAATTCTTTTCTGAATAATAAACAGCATCAATCTGTAATGCTTCTTCCTTGTCTGTTACTAATTCTGCATCACTATGCTGTGCAGCATATTCTTCATATGAAATTGTATCATCCGTCGCTGCCTTTACTGTCAGCTTGCCTAAAGCCAATCCTCCTGAAGATACATTTTCAAGTGAAATTGTGTTTTCACCTTCTTTTAAATAGAAAGTAAGTGGTTTGCTTGATACGTAAGTATTATTGTAAATATTTGTATTAACCCATTTCTGAATTCTTGACTGGCTAGGAGCCATTTCATCTCCATAGCTGTCTTTTGGAAATTCTTTCTGATCATCACTTCCGATATATTTGTCCTGGTCAACATCTGTCCAATGAATTGGTAATGCTATAGTATTAGTTTCTGAATACTGATGTTTTCCATTAACTTTTGCGCTAACAGTATAATCTGAAAGCGAATCACCAACAGAAATATAATCTACATTTAATGTATATAATCCTGCTTTTTCTACATTTACTTTATAGTTAGCTGATTTCTGATATTCTAATTCAATCATTTTATCAGAGTATGTTTTTACATCCTCTGGTAGTTGGTTGTCTTCATTGTTGTTTTCTTCATAATACTTAACCGAATCCACTCCGTTAGTTAACGTAGCCTTATGCTCCCCTTCTCCGGCTTCAGTATTCTTTTTTATAAAGTCTGTATAATATACGTCAGCTTCTTCGCCATCCTCAAGATATGCATTTGCCAATAAATCATATGCTTTATTAAACTTATCACTATCTACATCTTTTACATAAGTTGCTTTTGTTTTGAATGCAAACTGGAAAAGACCTATAGCTGCAACAATGACACATAGTATTCCAATTACAATTGCGATAATCTTCTTTTTCATTGTTGTCCTTTCTATTTGTTATAAAAGCGGAACTGCTTTTTGCAGTTCCGCAATTATTATTTGATTTAATCAGTCATTTTCAATCTTATTTGTTGTCAGATGTGAATTTTGACTTATCGAAGTTGTAGTTTTCAACTAACTTATCCTGTAACTGTTTTGTAGCTGTTTCGATACGTTTGTTGATTGTTGTATTCCAATCTGATAATCTGGCTTTAACTTTGTCTCCCCAGTCCTTATCAGTCATCCAAGCACCTGCAACTTCTTCATTCCACATATTGTTCCATTCATAAAGAACATCTGTTGTTTCACCCTTTTCAGTAATCTTACTTGTCCAACACTTGTCAATGTAATCCCATGATTCATTGTTTTCCCAAAGTTTTAAGATTTCTTTCCAGCCTTCTTTATCTTTGTATGTCTTATGTGCTGGAAGGTTGTTCCAGATATCCATCTGCTTTTTGTATGTATCGCCAGTTACTACAGGGAATGAATCTCCTGCTGCTGATTTTTCAGCGCCGTTGTCAGTCCACTTCTGATCGAAGATAGCCTGCTTAGCTTCTGTACTTGCTGTCCAGTATGTAGCGAATGTATATGTAGCTTTAAGTTTTGCTTTTTCATCATCGTTCCATTCTTTGTTTCCGTCATCAGCTGCATAGTTGTGAATACAAATTGGATCCATAACTACCTTGATTGTATTTCCACAGTAATCTGTTGATGGGAATGGATAAATATCCCAATCCTTTGAATCAATGTATGATTCGCTTTCCTTAGCTGATTCATCAGCACCTGCTGTTAAGTACCAAGGATCTGTAATGTTTGTTAAACATCTGTTGTTACAGAAGTAATACCATGAGTAAGTCTTGCTTTCAATCTTAATATCTTTTGAAAGTGTTCCTGCACCTTCAGCAACGTCGATTGTTGAAGCAGCCCATTTTGGAATGTAGCTTAACAATGACTTAACTTCATCGCTGTCAAGATCAACTGTACCTTTTTCTTTAATCTGCTTATTAATTGTTGTTGTTCCCATATTAATGATATTAACAGGTGTGCTCTTGTCACCCCAGAAGCTTGTGTTGTCTGACTTTGTGAAGAATCTTGTATATTCATCAATTGTCCAGTCAGGATCAGGAACGTTAATGTTCTTGCTTTCTGCTAAAGCTTTGTTTACCCAAATACCCCAAGGGATTGAGAATGATGGTAATCCACCCTGGAAACCGTAGTAGTTAAGGTTACTCATAAGGTTTTCATTGTATGCCTTATATGTTTCATCATCAGAGAATACTGATAAGTCTGCTGCAAGACCTTTCTTAATGTCATTTGTTACGCTAGTTGATGCCCAGATATCAGGGTACTTACCATATTTAGCCTTAAATGATGTCATTTCCTGTTCCCACTTTGGTGTTCCTGGCTGATCAGGGTCACCAGTCTTTGCCCAAAGATTAATCTTTATATTAGGATATAATTTCTTAAACTGTTTTGCTACTGCATAAACCTGAGCCACATTCTGTGATGTAAGCTTGTCTGTTGACAAATCCATGCCTCCGATATCTTCGTAATATTTGCTATCACCTGACCAAGTCATAATAGAAATATCTGCTGTTGTGTCTGAAGCCAAACCAGTTGTAAGACCAATCTTTGTTGTTGAGTCTTCACCTTTCTTTCCTTCGTTCTTAGATTTGCCGCCACATCCTGTAAGCACCATTGATGCTCCAAGAACGGCTGTTAATGATAAAGCTAATGCTTTACGGCCAAATTTTTTCATCATATTTTTCCTCCTTACTATTTTGATAAAATCATTTCACCTACATTAGAATTCACATAGTGATTTCCTTAAAGCTTATTCTAGCACAACAATATGTACAAATCAACAATTAAAAACGATTTTTCATTTCTTTTTCTTGTATACTTTTCACATTTTAAAATATTTTCCTTCTTAAGTTCTTCTATTTTTTTGACTATTTTATACAATGAGCTTTTGTTAAGTTATTCACAATAACTATATTTTGTTGGTTTTTTGCCCATTATACCGTATGTTGTGCTTTTAAAATCGTTTTTAAGTCCCATTTTTTGTACTCATAAATTCTTGATTTTTCTTTATAAAATCGGCACAAAAACGATTTTTCATTTTTGTTTTAAAAATTATTTTCAGTGATTCATAAAATCGTTTAAATTTTTCCTGATATAACAAAAACCGCATTCATTTCTGAATGCGGCTTTCTAAATAAGCTTTTATATTTTATGCTTCTCTTTTTCTTGCAAATACTACTAATGCAACTCCTGCTAAGATTGCTGCTGCACCACATGCCATTGGTGAGAAATCACCAGTTGCTACTGTTGTGCTTGTTGTATTATTGTTAGCTGTTCCTGTAGAACCTGTTGTATTTGTGTTTGTATTTGTGTTTGTGTTATTTGTTTCTGTGCTTGCTGCTGACTTTGCTTCAAATGAGAATCCTGTACACTTGACTGTTGTTGAATATGTAGGATCTCCATCGTTTAATGAAGCAGCTCCACCTGATGCATATGAATATCTCTTTGTTGCATCTTTATCAATACCCTTTCTATCACCAAATTCACCACCGATACCAAATGTAAGTGTATCTGAATCTGCTGTAGCCTTGAATGTTTCGTTTACTGATACTGATTTACCTTTTTTAATTTTAACCCACTTACCATAAGCAAAGTTTTCTTTCTTATCAGCAATCTTTACGAATACCCATTTATCACACTTAGATGATGATAATGTGTATTTGATTGTGTATTCTTCACCTTTTTTAACTTTAACTGGCTGCTTAACCTGAGCACCCCAGCATCCTCCCCAACCGATTGTCTTCATATCTGCTGTCCAACCTGTTGCTGACTGTGAACTTAATTTTCCTTCTGCACCTTCAAACCAAGCTTCATTTACACCAAAGTAACTCTGCCAGCTTGCTGCAAAACAGTTAGCTGTCATTCCTACTGTTAAAGCAAGTGTAGCTACAACTGCTGCTATTTTCTTTAAACTCTTCATTATTATTCCTCCTCTTTACTTGCGAATCCTACTCGCTATATATGCTGAGTATAGCACGAACATATAGTATATTCAATAAATAAAAACATTTTTATCCGCTATTTTAACACTTTTTACAATTATTTTGCAAAATAACTGTATACTTTTACCAATTCCAACTTTTCATTCAAGATTATGTTTTCACAGATTATATCTCTGTCATTCATAAATTATTTTCTCAGATTATCTCCCTGACATTCATAAATTATTTTCTCAGATTATCTCTCTATTATTCTTTATACTTATATGCCATGCTTTTTCAAACAATCAGTTCAATTATTGTTTGTTTTATGATAACATATATATCTGTGGGAAAAAGTTTAAATATACATATTTATGTTTGTATTTTCAAATCATATCTACATATGTAGTGCTTGTCCCATACATTATTATATTAAGGATGGTAAATTTATATGATAAGACTTTTGTTAGTTGCAGTATTTCTTATAATATTTTTTATAGTTTCGCTGCCGGTTATGCTAGTTGAATGGATTATTCAACATTTTAATATGGACCTTCGAAACCGTTCTTCGCTTAAATTTGTACAATTTGGTCTAAAATGTGTTTCATTTTTAAGTGGTGTCAAATTAGAAGTTAACGGAAAAGAGAACATTCCTAATCAGGCATGTCTTTTTGTTGCCAACCACATCAGTTTCTTTGATATTGTAGTAACATATCCTTTAATGATCAGTCCTACAGGATATATTGCGAAAAAAGAACTTGAAAAAGTTCCTTTTTTAAGTTGGATAATGAGTTTTGTTAACTGTATTTTTCTTGATAGAAAAGATCCAAGGAACGGACTTAAAGCTGTACTTTCAGCTGCTGATATGATTAAATCCGGTATTTCCGTTTTTCTTTTTCCTGAGGGTACACGTTCAAAAACAGGGAAAATGGGTGAATTTAAGGATGGCGGTTTCAAAATAGCAACTAAGTCCAAAGCTCCTGTAGTTCCTGTTGGCATTACTGGAACTAACGATATTTTGGAAAATCATTTTCCTTTTATTAAATCAGGTAAGGTTATTGTTTCCTTTGGTAAACCTATTTACACAACAGACATGGACCGTGCTGAACAGAAGCTTTTACCGGGAAAAGCCTATGAACAGGTAAAAAAATTAAGTAACCAGCTTTAACAGCTATTGTAAAATTACTTATTAAATGATAAAATATCACAAGATTATGATAATTTAATATGGAGGTACACAATGATTACAAACACACCAGTATTAGCACTTGCTACTTGGAGCATTGTTTTGATTGTGATTTTAGTAGTACTTGTTGCTGCTCTTATCGGTCTTTATTTCTTTGGACGTAATGCTGAAAAGAAACAGGCTGAACAGCAGAAAACTATGGAAGCTAACGCTCAGACAATCAATGCTTTTGTAATTGATAAAAAGAAATTAAAACTTAAGGAAGCCGGTCTTCCAAGTATTGTTTTGGAACAGTCTCCAAAATATGCAAGAATATCAAAGGTTCCTATTGTTAAAGTAAAGGCAGGTCCTAGAGTTATGAATCTTATTGCTGACCCTAAGGTTTACGAACAGATTCTTCCTAAGCAGGACATTAAAGCTACGGTAAGTGGTCTTTACATTACTTCATTTAAGAGAATCCGTGGTCCGATTTATGAACCACCTAAGAAAAAGAAGAGATTTGGCAGAAAGTAATATCTGCGTAAAGTTAGAGAGTACATCGTTTGATGTACTCTCTATTTATTTTAACAACAGCACCAAATAATAAGGAGTCGCATCTTAATGCAACTCCTCAACTCCTATACCGTTTCACGGATATTTATATTTATTATGCTGTCTGAAACTTTGCTGTTATTGGCATAAAGTTCATAGTCTATCTTTAAGTCAATGTTGTCTTCCTTTTCCTCAAGAAGTATATCTTTCGTATAAACTTCCATCAGCAAATCGCCAAAAGGTGTGCTGTACAGGGACTGGTTGTTTTTGCCCTTTTTAAAAACAAGCTTGCCCGTTACAAGACCTTTTCTTGTGACTTCTACTGTTTCACTATTAAACTTTATTGTATTCTTTGTTATTTCATCATTTTCGTCATCCATATCTTCATAAAGAACATAATGTTTGTCTTTTTTTAAATAATACTTTCCGGCAGACATTGATTCTACGTTATCACCTGTGTCGTCTACCATCTGAAGACCGGAGATTTTAATCAATACATTATTATTCATTTCTTCTCCATTCTGTTTAATACTCTTCGATATTAATCTGATTAATCTTTTCAATGTGAAGAGGCATTATTGAATTGGCAAATTCTTTAAACTTCTCTTCTGCATCGCTGACATAAAATTCATATTCCGGCTTTGCATCTTTGTCTGCTCTTATGCCATTCTGTCTTAAAAGTCCATCAAGACTTATTGCCGTTTCATATGCCGGATTAACAAGATTAACTTCAGGTCCCATAATCTTTCCAACTGTGCTTCTTAAAAGCGGATAATGTGTACAGCCAAGAATAAGACTGTCAATATTCTCTTCTTTCATACTTTCCAAATATCTTGAAGCCACCTCGTCAGTTACGGAATCGTGAAGCATTCCTTCTTCCACCAACGGAACAAACAATGGACATGCCTTGCCCACCACCGTAATTTCAGGATCAATGCTGTGGATATACTGTGTATACAACTCACTTTTTATTGTCCCTTCTGTACCAATAATTCCAATACGTTTGTTCTTTGTACTTTCAACTGCCGACTTTGCTCCCGGTTTTACAACACCGATGATTGGAATGTCTATTTCTTTCTCTATTGTATCAAGGGCAAAAGCACTTGCCGTGTTACACGCAACCACAATTGCCTTTACATTCTTTGTTTTCAAAAATCTAATAATCTGTCTGGAGTAACGTATAATCGTATCCTTAGACTTGCTACCGTATGGAACTCTAGCCGTATCACCAAAATATGTAATGCTCTCTTCCGGAAGCTGTCTTATTATCTCACGTGCCACTGTTAATCCACCAACACCTGAATCAAATACTCCAATTGCTGCATTTTTATCATTCATACCTTTACACCTACTTATTTATTCGTTTTATTTTACCTTTTATCTGAAAATAATTCAATATGTTTGTATAACTTATGCCTTTATTGTCAATAATCTCCTATGAAAACAAGCTTAAAAAAGGAGATTACCATGAAATATATAAAACAAATATCTTTTTGTATGGTTATTGCCATATTTGCCACCGGGATTTTAACCTGGAACATTTTTCTGAATCTTGAAACCAAATCAACTGTTTCGGTGCTGTCTCACAGTGCCATTCGTTTTCATATACTTGCCAACAGTGACTCTGTAAGCGACCAGGCTCTGAAAATGCGTGTCAAGGAATCCGTTGTTAACTACATATATGAAAAAACCGGTGATTTTAAAACCGTTGATGAAGCAAAAAACTTTATTCTTAATAATGACAAAACAATAAAATCAATCGCCACAAAAGCCATAGCTGATAATGGATATGATTACACTGTAAGTTCAACTTTCGGTTTCAGCGATTTTCCCGTAAAAACATATGGTGACGTGATTTTTCCTAAGGGAACCTATACTTCATACACCATTAAAATCGGCAATGGAAAAGGACACAACTGGTGGTGTGTCCTATATCCTCCACTATGTTTTGTTGACGTTTCAACTGGCGTCCTACCTGACAATTCCAAGAAAAAATTACGTGATTCACTGTCTGATACCCAGTATCACACCGTAACAAAATATAATTTCAAATTTAAATATTTGAAATTTTTCAATAACCTATGTCAAAATTAATAACCTGCTTGTCATAAGCTCTATTCGTTATGGAATTTTGTAAGGTATAGCTGCTGTGTAAGACCTTTCTCCTCCAAAGTCTTAACACACTGCTGTGCCTTTTCCTTATCATCAAATAATCCAAAAACTGTAGGACCACTTCCACTCATTATTGAGTTAAGTGCTCCATTATCAAGCATCACCTGTTTAATCTCACTTATAATTGGATATTCTACTACTGTTACATCTTCCATAACATTGTAAATTAAAGACGCCATTTTCTTCAAATCACCATCTTTAATAGACTGTGCCATGGCTTCAATATCCGGTCTTTTAGTTATTTCCAAAGGTTTTATATGTCCATAAACATATGCTGTTGAAACTGAAACAGGTGGTTTTGCTATAATTACGTGACAGTCAGCTGGTGCAGGAAGTGGTGTTAAAACCTCTCCAATGCCTCTTGCTATGGCTGTTCCGCCTAAAACACAATAAGGAACATCTGCTCCAAGTTTTACTCCTCTTTCCATTAATTCTTCTTTTGAAAGACCAAGTTCAAAAAGCTGGTTAATTCCCATTAATGTTGTTGCGCAGTCTGAGCTTCCCCCTGCCATTCCCCCGGCAATTGGAATACGCTTGTTAATATATATATTAACACCGTCTTTAATTTTAAACTCATCCATTAACATTTTTGCCGCCATATATGCAAGATTATCCTTGCCATTAGACAAAACTGCCGTATCAGTCTTTACTTCTATCTTTCCTGTTTTATTTTTTGTAATTACTATGTCATCGTACACATCAACCATCTGCATTATCATATCAAGGTCATGATAACCGTCCGGTCTTTTTCTTATTACATCAAGACCAAGGTTAATCTTACCGTACGCCTTTAATTCTATTTTCTCCATTGTATTCCTCCGATGGATTCATTATCTTTTTATCATCTATAATCAGAATATATATTTTTTTATATATAGTTTACTATATATACTCTCCCCCTAGTATACTTTTTTTCATTATGCCTGACAAGATTTTATAATCAATAATCTGTCGCCTTTTTTGATTGTTTCATTTTCCAGATTATTAACTGTCATTATTTTTTCGATTGTTGTGTAATTTTCCTTTGCCAGCTTCCAAAGAGTATCTCCTTTTTGAACAATGTATCCTTTCAAAACAGGTGCACTATTTAAAGCCTCCATATCAACCGGCTCCTGATTGATTTCCGTTACAAAGTTTTGCTCCACCTTTTTGAAAACAATGGCTTCCAAGGCTATTACAGCCTTTATTTCCACTTCATCAGCATTAAGCATATTGGCGTTAACCTGCTCCACCTTCCAATTAAGAAAATATTCATCATTTCCTTCAATGCCTTCCGCATCTATTCCGTGTTCAAAATTAGATTCTCTACACTGGCAGCATATTGGATGTCTGTCATCAGAAGAAATATAAATTATACAAGTTTTAATTTTTCCAATTGCTTTCAAACTATTATCTCTTACAAGAATATTTTCGATTTTTATTTCCGCCTGACTGTTGCAGATTTGCAATAGCTGACCTTTTGTTTTGTCGATTTTCATTTTTACCACTTCTTTTGTTCTTGAAGCATTCTTTACAAGAAGTTTCTGGTAAGTTTTCGACTCCATAACAGGCACAAGGTTAGCCCCCGGCTTATAAACATCCTCAATAATCTTAATACTTGTTTCCTTGTACAGTTTTACATTTAATTTAAGCAAAGCACTTACGGACAGGTTTCTCATTTCATTATCCTGATTAATTTCCGGCTGTACGTTTACATTATTAAGCCACAATTCAATATAAGATACAACATCTTCCGTTGCCTCGCTCATTTCAAGCTGACCGTTAAAATCAATAGTCTGCTCCAACCACTGCTCAGGCATATTTTCCATTTCAGGTATATAAATAATAAAAATACTAAGCTGGCCGTTTATAATTATACTGCCTTCCATTGTCTTAATATTTTGATTTTTTATTCTAATATCACTCCACACAATTGTCCCAATTGGAGGTTTGCCATGTGGAACCGCAATCTGCTCACTTACCCTGAAAGTATCCGTTTTGTCTGCTATAATAGCAAGGCTGTCAATATTTCTCTTCTTCGTCATTATATCTTCAACATTGTTTTTTCCTGAATTCTCTTTTGCAAAATTATTTTCATAATTTTCTCCTTGAGAATCGGTATCTATTGCAGTTGCAATATCTAAATCCTCGATTTTTTCAACTATAATGTATGCTTTCAACTGAATCTTGTATATGTAGTTTTTCCCATCAACAGGCTTTATTGATGAAGACAAAACTTCCATTGTTACATTAGCATTGTCTTCTGAATTTATTCCCATTAACTTTATATTTTCTTCAAAATTTATTTCCTTTTCCTCGCCACAAACCATTTCCGAGTTCTTTGGATAATACAGAATATTGTAGTTAATTGTTCCGTTTACCGTAATCTGATTTTCTCTTGTAACAACGCCATCTGTTGTAACTATTTCTTTCT
>ERZ826220.3299-NODE-3299-length-12665-cov-4.892942_pt1 | contig 12665 bp, 10 predicted proteins | sample MGYA00519927_ERZ826220 | MGnify/ENA primary metagenome ERZ826220 (study PRJEB31778, sample SAMEA3449225) | human gut metagenome | biome: human gut; feature: human-associated habitat; material: faeces | place: United Kingdom | collected 2010/2012 ...
TTGCCGGGAAAATTTACGAACGTCACACATTCCTGACAAGTTTTCTGATTTCAATTGGGGTGGATCCGGAAACTGCCGCTGAAGATGCATGTAAGATTGAGCATGTCATCAGCTCAGAGAGTTTTTCCGCTTTAAAAAAGTATCTCGCAGATAATGAGAAAAACTAATTGTTCTGTATAAGCTACATGAATGAAATAACCGTTAATACAAAAAATCCGGATTTTTCGCAGTCCTCACTAACCATGTGATATTACGCAAATCCGGATTTTTATATTTTTTCTTACACCTTATGGTTGGAATCCACCTTCAAAACCTGCAAATGAAAGTTCGCATTTGCCACCCAGACGGCTGCAGATATTCAATGCACGTGTCATAACCTCTGGATACTGCTGATCCTTCGTGTCCACGAACAGATACTTATTATCTTCTGTTATTCTTGCTGTCTGAACATTTTCCAGTTCATTAATCTCGTTCAAAATTGCGGTTGCCATATCATCTGTGATTTTCTTAGATAAACGATAATATCTTCCCATGTTAGATTCCCTCTTTCCTATATGATTCGAGCCTCACTGGCGGTGTCGGTCAAATGATTTCAGGCTCATCTGACGTATTTAGCACTCGCTAACTTCTCTTTTAAATTTACCACTTTCATTTTTTTGTGTCAACATGTTCTAACACAGATAAAATAAGAAATCCCATCATTCCGACAAAGGACATCACTTTTCCTGCTGCCATCCCCGGTGCATGGTATGTGATGACAATGTCATGCTCCCCTGCCTTCATCTTACAGCCAAGGAACGCTGTATTTACTTTCTCACTTTTTACATTTTTTCCATCAACCTGTATTTTGAATCCGGAATCGTATGGAATCGAAGTAATCAGATATCCTGACTTTTGCATTGTCAGATTTCCGGCAATTACGTTTCCCTTTGTCTTTGTGCTATTTTGTAAAAACTCTGATTCATAAAGCTCTGTTCCCGGCAACGTTGCTATATATGCTTCCACATCAGACAGATTATATTTTCCTTTGCTAAATGTAACCTCTACCTGATTTTCATCACCCTCAAGTGCCACTGCATAAGTAAACGTTGTGTTATCATTATAATAGACCCGCTGCTTAGCGCTCAGTTTATTACGATTGCCATCCACCCAGATTGTCAGATCTTTTGAGGGTTTCAGATTCTTGACCTTGAACCGAAGCAATAAAACTCTGTTACCAGAATCTGTTTTTGTTTCATTCGCAACGTTTGTGTTTTCACCGGCATTCTCTGTATTCACTGTATTCACTGAATTTATGTCTATCTGGCTCACAATCTCTGCTTTGACTTTTGTATCCTTCCTGGCAAAAATATGATATCCACCGTCTGCCTCGGAAATGCATGAGTTTTCCCCAAATTGCAGTACTGCGTTGTGCAAATTGTCCACCGCCTCTATACTGTCCGTCTGCTTCGTGGCACTCTCCGGCACAACTGCCTTCTGAAGAAGCGTTGTCTGATTATATGGATAGTCCAACTTATCATAATTTTTCTCACTCATAACCTGGCTTGTTCCATAGATGATCGAAGCTGCGCTTTCATTTTCATAAATCTTCCACTCCCCCGATACTCCAAGAAGCCTGACACCTTTCATCTTAGACTTTGTAACAATGTATTTTTCGCCCATGAATCTCGCATAAATCGGATTTGACTCCTCAGATTGCATCAGAAAATTCCGGTAAGGCTGTTCCAGCCCAAATGTATCCTTTCTAAAATTCTGGTAGGCCTTATTATAGGAAGAAGAATAGATGGAAGAAATGTACTGATCTGTGTTCCACACACGATTTAAATTTGCTGCATTTTCATCGTCAGTGCCAAGCTGGACTGTCCGGTAAAATCCTCCATCTTTTTTTGCCTCATCGGTTGCTGTCTGAATTGCATCTGTAATTTTAGAATCTGTTACCTGTTTATAAAATGTTGTATCCAGCATCTCCTGTTTTTCCTTGGCATACTGATTATCAAATACTGCCAGAAATACCGCCATAGAACCTGCTAAAATTAAAACTGTTCCTCTAATTCTCCAGATTGTCTTCCTTCGTTTTCTCCACACTTCTTTTATCACACCTGTTGCCAGATAACAACCAAACATAATCTGAGATTCTGTCATCAAAAATGGCCACAGATTTCCCATTCCTTCCTGGTTTCTTCCTATATAGATAAGTTCCATCGTGACAACATATGGAATACAGCCGCCCCACGAAAACTCTTCACAGCTCACCTTCTTTATATACATGGCAAGCATATAGCAAAAAAGCGGAATTAACGGGATCAGTGCCTTGTCCCTCAGATAAAGTCCCCCATTTAAAATGTATACAAAAACCGGTACGCCTGCGACAATGGCAATGATCCACGACATTACTCTGTCACTCCATCTTCGCCTGAACATAGTCGCAACAAGCACCGTCAGCATCAGCGTTCCGAATCCCAGACCATACGGTGAATAAAAAACTCCTGACAATCTAAGTTGTGGAAAGAAAAGTCCTTTCAGGATTTTTGTTGCATTTCCACTTCCAAGCAATACCGACAGGCATTCTGCATTCGCGCTGCCTCCGGAAGATTCAGCGGAACTTCTTCCGATCAATGCAAGGGCTGTCGGCACAAGAAGGACTCCGCTTGCCAGTACTGCAAAAATCATAGGCAGAAGAAATCTCACGCCCTCGCACAGAAACCCTTTTACTGTGGCACGCTCATTTTTTCCTTCCAGTTTTCGTCCGTAACAATGAATTCCATAGATTACCAACGCCAGCATTCCTCCGATACTGAAGTAAAAGCTGGTCATGATCATAAGAAATGTACTGACTGCCAAAAGCCCTGAACGCCTATTTTCAAAGTATCTGTCCACGCCCATCATAGCCAGGATTAAAAATGGCATGTAATTAACGAACATAATCTGGCTGTAGGACTGGCAGATCATAGGTCCCGTCAGCAAAAAAATAACAGCCACAGCGAAGCTGACAGCTCTGCCAAATCCTTTTCGATTCAGCCACAGATACAATAAAAGCACCGAAGCCATCAAGCATAGCATTTCCATAACAATAACATACGTAGACATTTTCACAAAAGGCAATGCGTAGGACAACAAAAATAACGGACTGTAAAGTCCATAATATGAATAATTGTATATGTTCTGTCCTCCGCCCAGGTTCATAGCGAATTCCGGGAATAGATTTCCTGTCTCATAAAACTGTTTTCTGAAATAATCCGGAATAACACTGTGCTGGCTGATCCAGTCCACCTTCGCTCCAAATACTCCCCATCTGAGGCAAAACATCCAACAGAAAAATAATGTCAGTGCTGCAAGTATTACATACCCTGCATAATACAGATATTTTGACATCGTTGATTCTTCATTATTATGCAGATGTTCCGGCTTTGTTGTTCCAACATTTTGATTATGCAGACGCTTTGACTGTCTTGTCTTCATGAGATTCCTCCCCGGATTTCTTTTCTCGCATTACAGCATTCACACCGCTTCCCACAAAGCTGTCTCCTGCTACTTTTCCTGCCATCTGAACTTTACTTTCTTTCAATATAAATATCGGACGGTGCTTCGTCTCCAGATATGTCTTAGCCAGATACTCTCCCACGATTCCAAGACAGAACAGTTGAACCCCGCTCACCAAAAAGATAATACATACCATTGACGGCCAGCCTGCAACCGGATCGCCCCAAATTAATGTCCGTACTATGATTACTGCAATCATAATAAATGCCAACGCGCAGAACCCTACTCCCATAACAGATGCCAGAGACAAAGGTGCTACTGAAAATCCGGTAATTCCTTCCAGCGAATAAGAAAATAGTTTCCGAAGAGACCATTTTGTTTCTCCTGCAACTCTTTCTACATTTTCGAATTCAATCCACTTTGTTTTAAATCCTACCCAACCAAATAGTCCTTTACTAAAACGATTATATTCTTTTAATTCTAATAAAGCATTTACAAATTGTCTTGTCATTAAACGATAATCACGTGCACCATCCATTAATTCAGTATCAGATATTTTATTCATGATTTTATAAAACATTCTTGCAAAAAATGATCTTATTGGTGGTTCTCCTTTACGAGTCACTCTTCTTGTAGCAGCACTATCATAACCTTCTTCTCGAATTGCTTTTAACATTTCTGGTAATAAGCGAGGAGGGTCTTGTAAATCAGCATCCATTAAACATACATAATCACCTGTACTATTTTCAAATCCAGCATACATAGCCGCTTCTTTTCCAAAATTTCTTGAAAAAGAAATATATTTAACTCTTGAATCTTTGTTAGCAAGCTCCATCATAATTTCTAATGTTTTATCTTTTGAACCATCGTTTACGAATAATAATTCAAAATCTACGTCATTCATTTCATCCATGACCCTACTCATTTCCTTGTAATAGTAATGAAGTGCTGCTTCTTCATTATAACAAGGTACAATTACTGTTATTTTTTCCATCCTATTTATCCCCTTTAAAAACAACTAACTTACTTAATACATAATTCAATACAACCACAATGACATTAACAATCACTTTAGCGATAACATCATTAACAACATTAAAATACACAAATAGCCACATAAGTACCATATCTAAGATTCCTGTAGCTAATCGAGAACTAAAAAAAGAAACAGCTTCTTTTAATATATTTTGACTACTACTTTCAAAAACATATTTTCTATTTGTGATATAAGCAAATAAAACCGATAAAAACCATGCTAGTGCATTAGAAATCAAATAATTTATGTGTAAAAGCTCTGCACTTAAAAAATAAACAACAATATTAACGACCGTTGTAAGAACACCAAACACAAGATACATAATGATTTCTTTATATTTCATTAATAATTCTTTCATTTCCTTCTCCTAAAAAAATGCTAGTTTTGTCATAGACATACTAGCATTTTTTTTACTAATATTCAATTTTATAATTCTTAACTTAATTATTCTTTATCTAAGACAAATGCCTTCTTCAAACTTAAATTAGGATTATAAAAACGATCACTATATAACATATAACCCCATTTATCTTTGATGTAATCGTGTTCTTGAACAAATCTACGATATTTAGCACTTTTTGTATCAACTGTATCATCTCCTCTAGATTTAGATTCATAATGATATAGTTCTACTTGATTTAAACAAATATTGTAATAACCTTGTTTTAATAATTTTAAGTTAAAATCAACATCATTGAAGGCTACTTGTAAATCTTCTTCCAAACCATTGACTTCTAAATATTTTTCTTTAGAAACCATTAAACAAGCTGCAGTAACAGCGCTGTAATTAAATGGAACTGATAATCTTCCATAGAAACCAACATCTTCTCTTGGATTATCAATAAAACAATGTTGTGCAATTCCACCAATTCCTAAAATAATACCGGCATGTTGAACCGTATTATCAGGATATAACAATTTAGCACCTACTGCCCCAATATGAGGTTGCATTGCATAGCCAACCATTACTTGTAACCAATGTGGTGTAATAATTTCAGTATCATTATTTAATAAAACAATATATTCACCTTTAGCCGCTTCTACAGCTTGATTATTGATTTTAGAATAGTTAAATTCATAATTAGCATCAATAACTCTAAAGTTAGAATATTTATTTTGATATTTTTTAAATAAATCAAAAGTTTCTTTCTTTTCGCTATTATTATTCATTAGAATAACTTCATAATTTTTATACGTTGTTTTTTCAAATAATGATTTTAAACATTGTTCTGTAATATCTGCATAATCTTTTGTTGGAATAATGATTGAAACCATTGGTTCTATTTCATATTCATATCTTACTAAATAATAAGGAACTCTTGGATGAACAGTTACTTTAGCTTTAATACCTCGACGTTTTAAAGCATCTTCTACTGCCATTCTTCCTTTTTCAACAGCATATCCTTTACTATCAATTGTGGCAGCCGTTGACCCTTCAATCATACGCCAATGATATAAAATCTTTGGAATATGATAAACACGTTCAGGAGTTGTTTTTTCTAAAAATCTTAAGAAAATATCATAATCTTGCGCCCCTTCATAACCTACTCTAAAACCACCGATTTCATCAACAATTGATTTTCTCATGATTTCAAAGTGACAAATATAGTTACTTCCAAGTAATGAATCAGGTGCATAATCTGATTTAAAATGAGGATCTCTTCTTAATCCTTTCATATCCATCTTATCTTCATCCGTGTAGATAAAATCTAATTCTTTATTTTTATTTAAAACAGCGACACATTCAGCTAATGCATTTCTAGCAAGTAAATCATCATTATCCATTAAACCAATAAATTCACCGCTAGCAATATTTAAAGCATCGTTTGTTGCTTTAGAAATATGTCCATTTTCTTTACGATGATGTACTTTGATTCTAGAATCTTTCTTTTCATATTCATTTAAAGTATCAATTGTTTCTTGTAAAGTTGAACAATCATTAGATAAACATATTTCAAAGTTTTGATATGTTTGATTTAAAATAGAATCTAAACATTCTGCTAAGTATTTTCTTTCCACATTATAAACTGGTATACAAATTGAAATAAGTGGATTGTAAGAAAATTGAGGATGTTCTTCAAATGGTTTTTCATTTTTTTCTAACCATAAAAGATATTCTTTTTGATTTAAGAAATTATAAACATCTAAAAATTTATTTTTTGTTTTCTTATTTTCTTTAATACGTCTTTTACTTTGTTTTAATCTATTTGGTGTTAAAACAAAATGATATTCCTTAGCTATATATTTAACTTCTTTACCAATAGCATAAGTATTTACTTTTACCTTATTATTTGTTTCTTTTATTTTTCTAACTGTTTTTTGTAAAAGTGTTCTAATCTTTGACTTAATTCTTTTCATTAAAGTATTCTTTCTTACACAAACAAGTTCCTTTTGATTATCATGTATTAAATAAACTTTAACTTTAGAATCATCTTTACTCAATGATAATGTTAATTCATAATTGTCACTTGCTAGATCTGGTAAAAAACGTGCTTCTCTTTTTTTACCATCAACAGTTACTTCAAAAGAATAATCTTTTAAAGAACAATTTCCATACATAATAAATGTAGGATTAACAAGACCATGAACCTGTGCATCTCTCACGTTTATATAATCTAATGTTTTCATGTCTATCACCCCTTATATTTCTTCAGCAAATCCTTTTTCTAATTTTCTAAAGATAAACATTCCTAATACAAAACAAATAATAGCCATTACAACCATATAAAGCACACTAGACATTGCTGGTAACGTATGATACATAAAGAAATCACGGTAGGCACTTACGATATGTGTAAAAGGATTTAAATAAAGTACCCAACGAATAGCTTCTGGAAATAATTCTGCCGGATATAAAATAGGTGTTCCATAAAATAACATATTAATAACAAATTGAATAATATATTCTGTATCTTGAATATAAACATTGATTGCACTTAAACCAAGAACCATTCCTGCTGTAATTACAAATTGAATCAACGCAATAAATGGTACTAATAAAATATGCCAACTTAATCCAAGTCCACCAAAAACACAGAAAAGAATAATAATCAAACAAGCGATAAAAAAGTTAACAAGTCCACTTAATGTGGCTGATATTGGTAAAATTTCTCTAGGAAAATATACTTTTTTAATAACACCTGCATTATTTTTAATACTTCCCATTCCAAGTCCCATAACTGTCGTAAAGAAGTTCCATGGAATAACCCCACAAATTAAATATTGAAGATAATTATCTGTTTTGATTCTCATGATATAAGGAAATACAATGGCATAAACGGCAACCATTAATAATGGATTTAAGAATGACCATAATACTCCTAAAAATGAACCTTTATATTTACCTCTAATATCTTTTTTTACATTTGTTTTTAATAATTCACGATAGTCATATAAGTTTTTAAATAATTTCATTTTCTTTTTCTCCTATATGATATTAATCTTTAAATCTTTTTCAGATATAACTTTATCTTTTTCATCTAATAATTGAACAAGAATAGAATGTTCTCCTAATTCCATTTGACTTACATCTACAAAATAATCAAATCCACATTCATCATCATTTGTTCCATAACCACCATATTTTTCTTGATAAGCCATTAAAACATCACTTCTATTTATTTTTCTCATTTCAGTAACCTCTTGATCATCAAAAGTTACTTTTAAACGATCATTTAAACAATCACTCAATGACCATCCAGAAATTGTAAATTGAGCTGTATCTTTTTTAACTTCCGCAAATGATTGAGGAATATCAACAACAACAATACCATGGTAAGTATCTAATGGTTTTTGATATTTTTTCTTAGCTTCTTCTTTATGATCTAATTTAACTTGTTTTAAATATTCATCAATAACATAAGTTGGATCACCATCTAATTTAAATTCACCTTTATAGATCCAAACAGCACGTGTACATAAATCTTTAACTGTATCTAAACTATGTGAAACAATAACAATTGTTTTATCACTATCTCTTAATTCTTTTAATTTATCAAAACATTTATCTTGGAAATGTTGATCTCCAACTGCTAAAATTTCATCAATTAATAAAATTTCTGCATCTACATTAATAGCAATTGAAAAAGCAAGTCGCATATACATCCCAGAAGAATAAGTTCTAACTGGATTATCAATAAATTCTCCTAGTTCTGAAAATTCAATGATATCATCTACTCTTTTTTCAATTTCAGCTTTTGTTAAACCAAAAACAGCAGCATTAAAATAAATATTTTCTCTTCCTGTAAAATCTTGATGGAAACCTGCACCCAATTCAAGTAACGAAGTCAACTTACCATGTGTTTCAATTGTCCCTTCATTAGGATAAATAATCTTAGTCATCAACTTCAATAAAGTTGATTTACCACTCCCATTTGTTCCAATCAAACAAACAGTTTCACCTTTTTTAATATCTAAATTTATATTCTTCAATACCGTATGAACTTCTCTATTGCTTTTTCCAAAAGATAACAATCTTTCTTTTAAAGTATGCGCCTTATCATATTCAACTTTAAAATACTTTGTCATATTTCTTACTTCAATAGCATTTTCTTTATTCATAAGACCTCCGCTAAATCTTCTATTTTTTCTCTTATATTCTTAATAATTTCGTTATTAAACCTTATAAATATATACCACATACATACCTATTTGTCCAACACTTCATATTTCACACTGTATATTCTACCATATCTTTGCTTTATATTTTAGAATTTTAAAATAAAAATAGAAGCTAAATAAATATAGCTTCTATAATCTAATAACATAACACTCATTATTTGTATATTCTAATTGATATCCATGACTCATAAGCTCATCAGCTTGTTTTTTAGAAAATGTTAAGAAATATGATTCTCTATAATAATCAAATGCAAACTTCGTTTGATCAAAAGATGCTTTTTCACTCCAATAATCATAAATAGCATGATAAAATTGCAATTCATCTTCGTAAAGAGAACCTTCTTTTACAATTTGAATTCGATTACTTGACATATAGAATCCTTGATGATAAGTCACTTTTCCATGATAAGTAAATCCTGGAGGAGCCAATAATGTATAATTTCCATAAGGCAAACTGTCAAAATGTTCTCCTACATCATTAAATATATCAAGCATCATATTATCGCATTTAAATATTTGTGTAAAATCATAACCATATTGATTAATTCCACAACCTAAAAATGTATACGATTTAATTTGATTATAATTTTGATAAACAAATATGAGAGATGAAGTAATCGCTAATGTTGCTACTGAAACAGATATTGTTTTTAAAGAAATAATATCAAGTATTTTAGCAATAGATAACCCTATCAAGAAAACAACCATAAATTGAATTGCTGAATAAAATCTTAATATAACAAAGAAATAATTAAACGATGATAGACATAGTAGTTCATTAAACTTATTCTTAGCTACAATAATAATAAGCATTAATGTAATAATAGCCAGATATTTTCCATATTTTGAATTAATCACCAAAGCTAAAGCAATAGCTGCAATACATGTACTATATTGCATAATTGTATCAGTAGAAACATAATATCCATAAAATGGCGATAATTGATTACTAAAAGATTCAAAATCTGCTAAAGATAATAAAGGAGTATGGTCCAATTTATTTGTTAAAATCAATAATACTAAAACAAATAAGAAACAGCATAAATTAATAATAATCCATTTAGTATTTTTTCCCTTTATTGAAATACATGTATTATAAGCAAATTTAAGTATAAATAAAACAAAGAACATAACAATAAAAACAGGTAAAAAGACTGTCGAAAAGGACATCATTGAACAACTCGTGATACCAGCAAAAATAATATTTTTAATTGTCATTTTATTTTCAATCAAAGGTATACAAACAATACACATGATAGGTACAGAAAGTACTCTTACTACTGAACCACCATACCATATGGCATTTTGAAATTGCCATAAGTCAAATGATCTTATTATTAAAAAAGAACCATTATTTTCCATCAAATATCCATGGCCTATTAAAAATAAAAAGAATGGAATAAGTGCATATTGTGCTTTTCTTTTAGTAACAAAACTAGCCAATTGTTTAATTGCTAATGCAAATAAAGTATAGTTATGAATAACCATGAAAACTTTGCAAAAATAAACAGGATTAATATGAAAAATACTTGCGAGAGCACCATAAGTAATCTCATATGTATTCACCATTCGTGCATAATCTACAGATGTTGTAAGCCATCCTGTATAAAAGCTTTCATTCATTAAAGATGGTGTTCCTATAGAATTAACTACTTTCGCTATATAATAAGCATCATCGTAATCAAACTCATATAAAGCCATTACATTTGATACTGAAAATAAAGTGAATAAAAAAACAAAAAAATATATAACCCAATTATTTTTTACATGATCTATTATGTTTTCCTTTTTTAAGCTACTTTTAAATTCATTTACAAAGGTAGAAATATTTTTATATTTTCTCCATAATAAAAATACAAAAAAAGAAAAGAAAAGAACACAAAATAAAATAAAATAAACATTCCAACTCAATTGAAATAATTGACACGGAAAACCTATGATAAAAGAAATAAAAAATACAGATATAAATCCATATATAACATATGCTGTTGAATTTTTTATTTTTATAGCAAAACAATCAGCTACAAACTCTCCTATTAACCAATAAAAATAAAAAATAAAAATTAAAAATATAAAGGTTAAAAGATGATTCATATATTTCCTCCCTTATTATTAAACTTAAACAATTAAATACATTACGATTAAATCGTAATGTATTTAATAAATATTATTTATTTTAAATCATTTTTCTTTTTCAAAATAGCAATTTCTTGAATTAAGTTTTTTTGCTTTTCTTCTAGCATAGATACTTTATTAAATAAAACATATACTAAAATAATAAGCATAAAAATAATAGCTGCAAAAACTATATTTGCTGTTGAAATGACACCTATAAGTCTAGCTACAAAAAAAGCAATTTGTGGAAAAACACTTAAAATAATTAATGCTATCGAACAAAGAATCCATGCTAAAGCATAATCAGTTCTTAATTTACCTTTTTTAACATTCTTTACTAAAATAATAAAGAATAAAACAGTGAATATAATTAATAATATTTGTAATGTTAAACTCATACGTTACCTCCTAATTAAAGAATATAATTGTTATTAATACTTTTAACATATATTGAATAGAACTTCCTATCCCTGTATAAATACTTGTACCAGCAAGTCTATCTTCCATCTTAACTTGTACTTCTTTTGCTTTATAACCTTTTTTTATTTGAAATGCAAGTGTATCAGGTTCTGGTTTTCTATTTAATTCAAAAGCATAATCTTTAATTAATTCTTTATTAATGATTCTCATTCCACTTGTAGGATCATTAATAGTGGCACCTGTTGTTAGTTTAATCATTGCAGTAATAATTCTACTACCTAACATTCTCATGCTAAAATGCTTCTTTTCATCCACAAATCTTGATCCAATAACAATATCATATCCATTTTCTATTTCTTTTACTAAACTAGGTATATATTCTGGTAAATGTTGCCCATCACCATCAAATTGGATAGCTGCGTCATAATTATTATAATAAGCATATTTATAACCTGTTTGTACTGCACCAGTTAAGCCTAAGTTAACAGGTAAATCAACATGATTAATATTATTGTCATCTAAAATTTTTCCAGTACTATCTTTAGAACAATCATTGATTACAATATAATCACAATCAATATCTGCATTTTCAAGATTTCTAACAACTCTTAAAATGCTTTCTTCTTCATTATATGCTGGAATTATAACTAAAGTTTTCATACTTTCCCTCTTTCTCTAATACTATTCTTACTGATTATACCAATAAAATTATATATTTCAAACAAAATATACACAAAAACGGGATGTATTCATCCCATTTTTGTACATAATTTTAATTATCTAAGCCAAACACCATTAATATCAAAACGATTAACTACTCCATTGATTTTATAATCTCCTGTGACCATCTTTCCATTAGCGTCTACATAATACCAGTTATTTCCTGATTTTACCCATTGGGCACTAATTACACCACTTGAAGCTGCATAGTAATCTTCACCATTGATTTTGAACCATCCTGTTTGCATTAATCCGCTTTCTGCAAAGTAGTATT
>ERZ826220.3307-NODE-3307-length-12639-cov-2.914097_pt1 | contig 12639 bp, 13 predicted proteins | sample MGYA00519927_ERZ826220 | MGnify/ENA primary metagenome ERZ826220 (study PRJEB31778, sample SAMEA3449225) | human gut metagenome | biome: human gut; feature: human-associated habitat; material: faeces | place: United Kingdom | collected 2010/2012 ...
CAGATGCTTTGCCACAGCGGAGTTGCCTGCCAGCCGGTAGATGGTCATCTGGATGGACAGCACCTGGGGGTCATTGGCAGCTTCCCGGAGCAGACCCAGGAAGGGCTGCATCGACTGATAGGGATAGAAGAGCAGGGTATCCCGCTGCTGGATCTGGGGCCAGAGGGGATAGTCCTTGGAGAGATAGTCAGGATAGGCCGGGGTATATTCCGCATAGTAGAGGGAGCGGTCGCACTTGTCCAGCTGATAGGCATACTTGAGCACCAGCGGACAGGAACAGGTATAGGTCTGCTGGGAAGTGAGCTTGAGCTTCTGTTCCAGCAGCTTGCGGATCTCAGGGGCATCGCCCTGCATTTCCAGCCGCACCGGAGCCAGACGGCCCCGCTTGCGCAGCGCCTTGACCATGTAGTCCCGGAGATCCTCGCCCTCCTCGTCATAGAGCCCGGCTTCAGCATAGTTGATGTCGGCGTTCCGGGTCACCGAAACAACACACTGCTCGGTGATGTGATAGGCCTTGAAGATCTTCCGCAGCTGGGAGAGAATCACTTCCTCGGTGCGGACATACTGGGCATTCTCCCCGGGCAGCAGGATAATGGGCGGCAGGGATTCAGGTACTTCCACGATGCCCAGCAGGGTGCGGTCCCGTCCCGAGAGCATGGCGGCAGCATAGAGCCCCTTGTTCCGGAGGTGGGGGAAGGGGTGGCTGCGGTCGATGATCTGGGGAGAGAGCAGCGGGAAGATCCGGTCCCGGTACCAGTCCTGGATATAGGTGCGGTTCTTGCCCTCCAGTTCCTCGGGCTTCCATTCCCGGACACCCTTGTTCTCCAGCTCGGCAGAGATCTCGGCAAAGGCGGCGTCCCGGTAGCGGATCAGCGGACGCACCGCTTCATAGATGGCTTCCAGCTGCTGCTGGGGGGTCAGACCGCTCTTGCTGTCGGTCTGTTTGGGGAAGGTGAGCTTCAGGTCAGTGAGGTTTCCCACCCGCACCATGAAGAATTCATCCAGGTTGCTTGTGAAGATGGAGAGGAACCGCAGGCGTTCCAGCAGCGGGACATGGGGGTCCATCGCCTCATCCATGACCCGGGCATTGAACTTGAGCCAGCTCAGTTCCCGGTTCTGGGTATAGCTTAAATCCCAGGTTTTATCAGTTTTTGACACAGATATCCCTCCCTGACGCCGTAACGGCTGATGTAGAGCTGTTCCTTGCAGAGCTTATGGGTGACGGTGGTCATGACGATCACGCCGGGCAGAATGGTATGCACCCGGTCAGGACAGTTCTTGAGGATCAGTTTCCGGGCGGTATTCTTCCGGTCCAGCAGCATGGCGGCAGTGCGGTCCAGTTCTGCCACAGTGAGCAGACGGTTGCTCTCCGGCTTTTCCAGATACTGATTGGCGATCTTCAGCACAGCCCGGGCAGTGCCGCCGATGCCGCAGATAAAGGGCGAGGGCTTCTTGGGCAGATCAGCCTTGCGCAGCTTCTTGCGCACTGCCGAGGTGAGCTCGTCGATCTCAGGACGGCTGGGCCACAGCTCGGACACATAGCGGTTGTAGAGGTTCAGTGAGCCGATGTCCAGGCTCTGGGCGGATACGATCTTGCCGTTCTCCAGCCGGACGATCTCGGTACTGCCGCCGCCGATGTCAAAGACAGCGCCGCCTGCCAGCGGACAGGTGAGCATGGCGCCGATGCAGCCATAGCGGGCTTCCAGTTCACCCGAGAGCACCTCCACTTCCAGGCCGGTATTCTCCCGGATGGCGGCGAGGACTTCCTCGGTATTGCGGATATTGCGCAGGGAAGCGGTGGCAAATACATGCACCGGCACCGGGCCGAACTGAGCCAGCAGCCGCTGGAAGCCCCGGAGCACGGAACAGGCCACCTCAATGCCCTCCCGGGTGAGTGAACCGGAACGGATATAGTTGACCAGGCCGGCCATGCGTTTTTCCGAGAACAGCGCCTGGAAACCGCCCTGTTCCTGTACATCATAGAGTGTCATGCGGATGGTGTTGGAGCCGAGGTCCACCACAGCAAAATTGATCTGCGGTTCGGCAGTTCTGGTAAGTTCCATAGTTTTGTAATCCCTCATTTTCTTTGTTCATTGTATCGGCAGCGGATGTCCGACAGGATATATTTGTGTTAAATATGGGTAAAATGGAAAGATACTGTCAAATCCCGGCGAATGGCGCAAAAAACGCAAAACTCCGCAGAGGGAGTGCCGCTGCGGAGTTTCCTGCAATCATGGGAAGATGGAATTAGGCATCATGCTCGCAGTAGAAGCACTTGCAATGAGCATGGGTATCATCAGTATAGACAAATCTCTGCTTGAGACCGGTTTCGATGGTAGTAATGCAGGCCGGATTCTTGCAGACCGGAGGCTCGGGAACAAAATCAGCTTCCTCGGCGCGTACCGGAGCCAGCTGGTTCTTGACACCCAGCAGGGTGAGGATCAGGGCCATACGCACATACATGCCGAACTTTACCTGCTTGAAGTAGCAGGCCCGGGGATCATTGTCCACTTCGGGAGTGATCTCATTGACACGGGGCAGCGGATGCAGCACGATCATATCCGGCTTTGCCAGAGCCATCTTGGCGGGGTCGAGGACATAGACATCCTTCAGGCGCTCATATTCCGCCATATCCAGGAACCGCTCCTGCTGGATGCGGGTCATGTACAGCACATCCAGTTCGCCGATGACCTCCTCCAGGCTGCGTACCTCCCGGTAGTCCTGATGGCTGGGCTCCAGCACTTCGGTGATGATGTGACGGGGGATCTGCAGCTCCTCCGGGGAGATGAAGATGAAGCGCACGCCCTCATACCGGGACAGAGCCTTGACCAGCGAGTGAACGGTGCGTCCGTACTTGAGGTCGCCGCAGAGACCGATGGTGAAGCCCGAGAGCTTGCCCTTGAGGGAGCGGATGGTCAGCAGGTCGGTGAGGGTCTGGGTGGGGTGCTGATGACCGCCGTCACCGGCATTGATGATCGGAACAGGAGAATACATCGAAGCCACCCGGGGAGCGCCTTCCTTATTGTGACGCATGGCAATGATGTCGGCATAGCTGCCCACTACCCGGACGGTATCTGCTACGGTTTCGCCCTTGCTCACCGAGGAGCTGGATGCGGAGGAGAAGCCCTCCACCTTGCCGCCCAGACGGAGCATAGCCGCCTCAAAGCTCAGGCGGGTACGGGTACTGGGCTCATAGAACAGGGTAGCCAGGATCTTGCCGCGGCAGCATTCCGCATAGGCAGCGGGGTCCCGGATGATGTCGTCAGCCAGGTTCAGAACCCGGTCGATCTCAGCTACACTCAGGTCGGTGGAATCAATCAGATGACGCATAGATAAGTTTCTCCCTTCGTTTTACGGTGTTTGCGGCGGGAAAATAAAAATAGCAGACCCCGGTTGTGCACAGGGACTGCCGTTTGACTGCTTGAGCGGCCGATGCTTCCCCGCAAGTGAAGAAACATGGCGTTATTTTCCCTTTTTAGCCTCTCTGTGCTAGATTAAAGGTTGTTTTGATTTGTTTCATTATACTCCCAGTTTCTGCCCCTGTCAATGCCGACAGACCAGTTCCGGGAATTTTGTGGGACTGCATAAATCGACAGCGGAAATTTCATCAGGTGTTGACACTTTATCAGGCGAAAGTTATACTGAAAACAGACAGAATCTGGATACAAGCCCACCGCTGAGCCGGTGGGAAAATGGATAAAGAAGGCAGGATAGTATGATCCGGTGGCTGGAGGAAGAGAGCGGCGAGGGACGGTTTGAGAGTGTCTTTTTCCGCAATGATGAAAACGAAGGAGAACTGATCGTTTACGCAGACAGCAGCAATCCCGATTACAGGGAATGTTCCGAGCGGTGTGTGGAGGCGTTCAATGCCCTGTCCGAAGCGGCAGTCCGGGAGATCTGCGGGCAGCTTGCGGCGTGCGCGGAGGAGGGCGGCCTGGACGAGGCAGACGGGCTTTCCGATCCGCGGGATATTCTGCGGTACTGCTGGTTTGCGGCACTGTATGTGGATATGGCAGGAGCAGAGGACGAAGTGGGCTATGTCGTGGAGGGCGAAGGCGACTGGGGCGAGCCGGTGGGCTTTGCTGTGAAGGGAGACCGGGTCACCTATGTGGGCCCCGATTATCTGGAGGCCATGGAGAATCCCTACTGACGGTTCTGCTGCCCTGATAGATCGTTTGCGAAGTCAGAAAAAAGGAGGTTTGGATTATGAACATTATGGGATATGGCTTTATGATGTATCTGGCGATTGGATATGAGATTCTCAAGGTGATATTCTATGTGCTGGGAACTCTCTGCTTTATCAAGTACCTGCAATCGGGCAATAAACCCCGCCCCAAGATGCTGCGGGACGGTGAGCCTGCCGAGCCGCCTGTGGAGCCATCCGCTGAATAACTCCACCGCCCTTCGTTGATATGCGGAGGGCGGTTTTTGTTGCCGTCCGGGGAAAACTGTGGTATGGTAAGGGGAAGAAAGCAGGTGAATGACCCTATGCAGTATGAATCCATCTTCCCCGCCCGGTTCCTCGCCCGGCCCAACCGTTTCACCGCCCTCTGCCGCTTGGAGGACGGCACCGACATCGTCTGCCATGTACGCAACACCGGACGCTGTGCCGAGCTGTTCCGTCCCGGCTGCCGGGTATGGGTGCAGCACAATCCCTCTCCCACCCGCAAGACCGCCTGGACCCTCATCACTGTGGACAAGGACGGGGTGCTGGTGAATGTGGATTCGCTGGCGCCCAACAAGCTCTTTGCCGAGGCGGTGACAAAGGGCGTTCTGGTGCCGGCCTCCCTGAGCCGGGTGGAACAGATGCGTCCCGAAGTGAAGCTGGGTTCCTCCCGGCTGGACTGGCAGCTCACCGGGCCGGAGGGACGGCTCTGGTGCGAGGTCAAGGGCGTGACGCTGGAACAGGACGGCATCGCCCTCTTTCCCGATGCGCCCACCCTCCGGGGGTTGGGCCATGTGGAGACCCTCCGGCGGCTGAGATCTGAGGGGGATTTTGCCATGGCGGCTTTCCTGGTGCAGATGGAGGGCATCCGCCGGTTCCGGCCCAATACCGCGGCCCAGCCGGATTTTGCCCGGGCACTCCGGGAGGCCCGGGAAGCCGGGGTGGAGATTGTCTGCTGCGGCTGCCGGGTCACTCCCGATTCGGTGGAGCCGGCCTATCTCATACCGGTGGAGCTCTGAAAAAACAAAAAAGACCGTGCGCTTTCCGACAGAACGGGAAACGCACGGCCTTTTTATCATTCTGGACAGGAGCGCACGGTGCGGCGCAGGTACCAGGCGGTAAAGAAGTCCAGCACAAAGCAGCACAGGCACAGGGTACAGCACAGGGCTCCGAAGCGGGAAATCCTGCCCCGGCTCCAAAGCAGGCGGACAGCGCTGACGGCATACCAGGAGGAGGTGAGCAAAAGCAGGTAGTCACAGAACGCCATGAGCATCACCAGCAGTGGAGATACGATGGTGAAAATCGGGACCACCATCACCAGGATCAGCACGCCGCCCAGCAGGAAGATCCCCAGATAGAAGGGGATATGCGCCAGCTTGACCCACAGGGCTGTTTTTGTCAGGGCAGCGGTGTCCCCGGCCCGGCGGAGCTGTCCTGCCCGGCAGAAACTGCACAGATAGACCGGCACAGTGAGCAGGGTATAGAGGGTCAGAAACCGGGAAAAGGCATCGGCATCCGGCAGGGAAAGGCTGATGAGAATGAGATAGGGCCATACCGCCAGGATGATGGGCTGGTACTGCCAGAAACGGCGCATGGGAGAAGCCTCCTTTCAAAGGGTGAATCATACCGCGGCAAAAACAGCCCGGCAGAGGCTGTGACCTCCGGCGGGCTGTTTGGAAATCAGGGGCAAATCACCCGGCTGTAATGGCAGCAGTCCTGGCGCCGATGAAATCGATGAGCGCCCTGGGGTCCATCTCGATCTGCATGCCGATCTTACCGGCACTGAATACGATGGTATCCAGGGGAAGGCAGCTCTCGTCCAGCACGGTGACAAACTGCTTTTTCATGCCGATGGGGGAGCAGCCGCCCCGGATATAGCCGGTGAGCTTGTTGATGTCCGCCACATGGATCATCTCCACCGACTTTTCCCCGACACTGCGGGCAGCCGCTTTGAGATCCAGTTCGGCTGCCACCGGAATCACAAATACATAGTGTTCCCGGCTGTGTCCCACTGTCACCAGGGTCTTGTAGACCTTTTCCACCGGCAGACCGGTCTTCTGGGCGACAGTCACACCGTCCACAGCAGTGCCGTCATTTTCATAGGTATGGATCGTGTAGGTCAGTTTTGCCTTGTCCAGCGCACGGATGGCGTTGGTCTTTTCCAGTTTTTCCTTTGCCATGAGTCAGGCTTCCTTTTTTAATGAGTTAGTTCTTGAGGCTCTGGAGCGGAGCGGGAATGTGTCCGCCCCGGTTGATGAATACCTCCGGCGAATTGCGGTTGACCTTGATAACCGGGCCATATCCCAGCAGACCGCCGAAGGTGAGGGTCTCGCCCTCCTTGCGGCCCACAGCCGGGATCACACGCACAGCGGTGGTCTTGGAGTTGACCATGCCGATGGCGGCTTCGTCGGCGATGAGGGCGCTGATGACGACGCTGGCAACGCTGACGGCATTGCGCGACGCGGACGGCCGCGCCCTGCGCCGGGCGTTTATCGCCCTGACGGCGCTGACGCTGCTGCTGACCGTGCCGTTCCTGCTGCCGGAGGGCTGGCAAAGCCGCATGGGGCGCGTCGGCGCCGCTCTGCTCAGCCGCCGGAAGGGCGCTTACGCCGACGATGTTTTCCGCGTCTTTTCCGTCTGCGCCGCGCTGCTCGGCGGCGGCGCGATGCTCTTTGTACTCATCCGAAAGCCGCGCTTCGCCATCACGCTGGCGCTCGTCTGCGCGGTTGCCGCGGCGCAATACGCGGGCTATATTTTAGTGGGCGACGAAAACCTGCTCTCCGGCGGCGACGTTGCGGGCGAGGGGCTCTACACCCTGCCCGAAATCGCGGAACCGACGCTTAAAGCCGCCGCCGCGCCGGACATGGCCGAATGGCAGCGCATCGACTACGGCAAAAAGATCCGCAACTACGGGCTTCTGCGCGGGGCGAGCAGCCTCACCGCCTTCACCAGCCTGCGCTCCTCCATCGTCGGGCGCTTCATCTCGATGGCGGGCTTTGGGTTTGACGAATCCACCACCGTCTGCCCGCCGGATGGCGGCGCGGCGCTGCGCGCGCTGCTGAGCGTGAAGGCGTATTACCGGCTCGACGACACGCCCGTGCCGGACGGCTTCGTTTACGACCACGACGAAAACGGGGTTGCCGTATACCGCAACCCCAACGCCCTGCCGATGGGCTTTTTGCAGACGACCTGCACCGGCACATACCACCAGCGGATGGACAGCCAGACCACGCCGACCGTGCTGCTCGCCGCCGTGACGCTTGACGACGACGAGCTGGCCACCTATCAGCCGCGCATGCAGACGCTCGACGTGGGCGACATCCCCGACTGGCAGGAAAGCGTCGCCCGCCTGAAGCAGAACGCCTGCGACGGCTTTGACGCGACCGCAGACGGCTTCATCGCCCATATCGACGCGAAGGAGGCCGGAATTCTGGTCTTCACGATCCCGTTTGACAAGGGCTTCTCCGCCGCCATCGACGGGCGGCAGGCCGACGTCATCCCCTGCGACGTGGCCTTCATGGGCGTTTGGGTCGAGCCGGGCGAACACGAAATCGTCTTCACCTATCGCACGCGCGCGCTGCCCCTCGGCGCGGCGCTCAGCGCGCTGGCCGCCGCCGCGCTCGCGGTCTACGTGTTCATCTGCCGCCGTCGGGGAAGGTAAAGCGGAAGGTCGTGCCCGCCGAAACGCGGCTGGCCACGTCGATCCGGATGTCGTGCCGCCGCGCCACCTCGCTGCAAATCGCGAGGCCGAGCCCCGTTCCCTGCGCATTGCCGCCGCGCGTCCGGCGGAAACGCTCAAAGATGTGCGCCAGCTCCTCTTCGGGAATCCCGATCCCCTCGTCCGCGACAATGACGGTATGCCCCTCCATCGAAAGGCTGACGCGCTTCCCCGCGGGCGTAAACTTCACCGCGTTATCCAGCACGGCGAGCAGCATCTGCCGCAGCCGGGCGTAATCGCCCGTCATCAAAAGCGCGCATTGGGGCTCGCTGCAAACAAAGACAACGCCCTTCCGCTCGCACAGCGCGCCCACGCTCATCGCCACGTCGCCCAGCAGCTCGCGCACATCCACCTCGCCCATGTTGAGCGAAAAGCCCGCGTTTTGCAGCCGCGAAAGCTCCAGCAGATCAATAATCATTCGCTGCAAGCCCTTGCACTCGGCCAGCATCTGGCCGATATACGCCCGCACGTCACCCTCGCCGGAAACAACGCCGTCGCGCAGCGCTTCCAGCGAACCGCGGATGACCGTGACGGGCGTTTTGAGTTCGTGCGAAATCGTCGCGAAAAACGCGCTCTGCTGCTCGCGGAGGCGCTCGTCCCGTCGGCGGGCGTCGTCAAGCCGCTCCGCCAGAATATCCATCGAGCGCGCCAGCTCGCCGATTTCGTCCTTCCGCGCGTTCTGCATCCGCGCGTCGTATTCGCCGCTCGCCAGCCTGCCCGCAAAGCGCTGAACCGCCGTGATCGGCTGGGTGAACATGCGCGAAAAGAGCGCGCCCAGCAGCGCGGTCAGCGCGAAGGCAACCGCGCCGCTGAACAGCAGGATATCCGAGCTGGAAACCTGCGCGAAGCCCAGCTCGCGCAGCGTGCTTTCCAGCAGCACCACGCCGAGCACGTGGCTCTTGGCGTTCATAATCGGCATGCTCGTGGTCAGATGCGTTTCTCCGTCGATTTTCGCGGAGAGAAACGGCGTTTTGCCCATGAACCCCAGCGCGATCGTCTGCTCGATGTAATTGGGGAGCACCCTGCCGCTCATCGTCTGCACCACGCCGTCGAAATAGCCCGTCACGCGGTGCTGCTCGTCGATGAGATAGACGTTGCAATTCGTGATATGCTCGATCAGCGCCATATACGGCGCGAGCGTATCCTCGCCGACGATGAAGGGGTTTTCATCCAGCGCCTCGTAATCCGACGGCGCGATCATCTCCGAGAGATTCTGCGAAATGGCATATGCGTTGCGCTGCATGGTCTTGCTGTAATGGGCGATCATTTTTCGCTCCATCATCGCGTTGAAAAGCAGCTCCAGCACCACCGCAAACAGCATGAGCAGCAGCGCGAAAAGCCCTGTCAGGCGCGCGACGAGCGTTCGATGCATCGGCAGCTTCATGGCAGATTCCTTTCAAACTTATAGCCCGCGCCCCAGACGGTCGCGATGGTGAACGTGTCGTGCGGGTATGCATCCAGCTTGGCGCGCAGGCGCTTGATGTGCGAATCCACCGCGCGGTAATTGCCCGCGAACTCATACCCCCAAACGATTGTCAGCAGGTTATCCCGCGTGAACACGCGCCCCGGCGACGCGGCCAGCGTGTACAGCAGCTCGACCTCCCGCCGCGTCAGGTTCAGCTTGTGCCCGGACAGCGTGGCGGACAGCGACGGCAGGTGAATCGACAGTTCGCCGATCACCAGCATTTCCTTTTCCGCCGCCGCCGGGATGCGCCGCAGCACCGCGCGAATCCGCGCCATCACCTCGCCGGGAGAAAACGGCTTGACGATGTAATCGTCCGCGCCGATATCCAGCCCGAGAATCCGATCCGCGTCCTCGTCCTTGGCGGTAATCATCAGAATCGGCACGCTCGACACCCGGCGGATGCGGCGGCAGACCTCCAGCCCGTCCAGCCCCGGCAGCATGATATCCAGCAGGATCAGCGACGGCTCGGCCGCGTCGAACAGGGCGAGCGCCTCCTCGCCGGTCTTCGCCGCCAGCATCGGCCACCCCTCTTTTTTGATGTATTGCGACAAAATATCGACGATCTGCGCGTTGTCGTCCACCACCAGAATCGGATTCACGTGCATCCCTCCAGCCTTTTCTTCTGCACATATTGTAAAATTGGGCGGCAGGAATGTCAAACCTTTTGCTCGAATTTAAAATTTTGGAAGTTTTTTTTGTTTTGACATACTTTTGCCACAGATCGCCCTTAAACTGGTTTTTGTCATCGGGAGGAACGAACATGAAACGTATAGCGACACTGATGATTCTGCTCATCGCCATGGCTCTGCCCGCCGCCGCGCAGGAATACGCGGACGGCATTTATCGCGGGTTCTACTACGACGGCGGCATCGAGCAGATTGCCATTCAATTCGAACTCAAGGATGGAAAATTCGATTCGCTGGTGTATCGCGGTGTGAAATACAAGGACGGCGATTACATGAGCGAGGACGCGAGCGACGCGCAGAAGGCCATCCTTCACCAATACCGCCAACTCGCCGATTATCTCGTCGGCAAGGGTGTTTCCGCCATCGACGATCTCTATTCGCCGTATGACATCGTGGAGGATCTCGACGCGGTGACGACGGCGACGATGAAGGCCGGCAAGCTGATTTCCGCCCTCTGGGACGGGCTGAACCGCCACCCCTACAAGATCGTCGATACGACGAAGCTGCCCGAGGCCGAGCCCTATGCGGACGGCGTTTATCGCGGCAGCTACATGGAGGACGGCGGCGAGCAGGTCGCGCTGGAATTCACCCTGCAGGATAACACGTTCACCGAGATTCGCTACACGACGCTGCAATATAAAAACGAGGATTATCTCGCCCCGGACAGCGACGCGGCCGCCAAGGTCCGCGGCCAGTTCGACCAGCTGCTTGAGCATCTGGTCGGCAAGACCGTTTCAAGCGTGAGCGACCTGTATCTGCCGGGGCAGATTGCCGACGATACGGACGTTTCCACCGGCGCAACGCTGCGTGCCCCCAAGGTGATCTCCGCCATTTGGGATGCGCTCGGCCGCCGCGCCTACGTCATCATCAGGTAATTTATCGTGCCTCCATCCGCGGGGAGATGCGATAAACATACAGGTGTCCATCACCCGAAATCATTTATTTTGGAGGTACGATTATGAACAAGTTTGCGATGACCGCCGCGACTGCGGCGCTGATGCTTTCCCTCTCTGCCGGCGCGCTGGCCGCTTCCGGCCTCGGTTCCGTCACCACCATGTCCGGCGCGGGCGCTGAGGCCGACAAGGCCGGCAGCGTGACCATCAACACGACCATGTGCGCGCTGGAGCTGGACGACGCGGGCAAGATCACCACCGTGAGCTTCGATATCGCGCAGAACAAGGTCGGCTTTGACGCAACCGGCGCGCTGACCGGCGAACTGACCGGCGAACACCCGACCAAGAAGGAGCTGGGCGACGGCTACGGCATGAAGGCCGCCTCCGGCATCGGCAAGGAGTGGTTTGAGCAGGCCGAAGCGCTGGAAGACTGGTGCGTCGGCAAGACGGTTGAGGAAGTCGTCACCATGCCGACCTACGACAAGGGCGACGGCCGCCACACGCAGGTGCCGGACGACGTCGATCTCAAGACCGGCTGCACCATCGACATGGGCTCCTTCCTCAACGCGCTCCAGAAGGCCGCCGACAACGCGAAGTAAGCCTTTTCCCCCATCGTTATCCACGCGCTCCCCGTCGCTCCGTCGGCGGGGAGCGTTTTTGCGTCTGCCCCCGCCCCGCCGCTTGAATCCCCCGTCAAACCATGCTATACTGATACCAACACAGGCAGAAAGGCAGGCTGCAAACGATGATCCACTATAATCCGCTTCTGCAAAACATGGAAAACGGCAAAAAATTCATCACGATGGGCGAAATCATGCTTCGCCTGACGCCGCCGAACTACGAAAAAATCCGCATGGCCTCCGGGTTTGAGGCCAGCTATGGCGGCAGCGAGGCCAACATCGCCCTCGCGCTGGCCAACCTCGGCGTGGACAGCACATTCTTCTCCGTCGTGCCAAGCAACAGCCTCGGCAAGAGCGCCGTGCGCTGGCTGCGCTCCAACGACGTGCACTGCACCCCGATGATCCTGACCTCGCCGGAGGAAACGCCGACCCACCGCCTGGGCACGTATTACTTGGAGACGGGCTACGGCATCCGCCCCAGCAAGGTCATTTACGACCGCAAGCACAGCGCCATGGCCGAATACGATTTTTCGGACGTCGATCTGGGCGCGCTGCTGGAGGGCTTTGACTGGCTGCACCTGAGCGGCATCACCCCGGCGCTCAGCCCGAATTGCAGCAAACTGGTGCTGGATATGCTGCGCGTTGCCAAGGAAAAGGGGCTGACGGTCAGCTTTGACGGCAATTTCCGCAGCATGCTCTGGAGCTGGGAGGAGGCGCGCGATTTCTGCACGCAATGCCTGCCCTATGTCGATATCCTGCTGGGCATCGAGCCGTATCACCTCTGGCGCGACGAGGACGACCACAGCCAAGGCGACGTGAAGGACGGCGTGCCGATGCAGCCCAGCTACGAGCAGCAGGACGAAATCTTCCAGCGCTTTGTCGAGCGCTATCCGAACCTCAAATGCATCGCGCGGCACGTTCGCTACGCCCATTCCGGCAGCGAGAACAGCCTGAAGGCGTTCATGTGGTACGATGGGCACACGTTTGAAAGCAAGCTGTTCACCTTCACCATCCTCGACCGCGTGGGCGGCGGCGACGCCTTTGCCAGCGGCCTGATCTATGCCATGCTGCACAACTATAAGGCTATGGATA
>ERZ826220.3308-NODE-3308-length-12634-cov-2.677717_pt1 | contig 12634 bp, 13 predicted proteins | sample MGYA00519927_ERZ826220 | MGnify/ENA primary metagenome ERZ826220 (study PRJEB31778, sample SAMEA3449225) | human gut metagenome | biome: human gut; feature: human-associated habitat; material: faeces | place: United Kingdom | collected 2010/2012 ...
TTTCTACAGAATCTATCCGTGCGGTATCGATGCCAAGCAAGCTGACCGGCCGCCATATTCCTGCATCAGGAAGGTGAGCGCCCCAGTCCCAGCCAAACATGCAGTGAGCTTTTCTGATATGTACAAATCCGTTCATGGCATCCTCGGTTCCCCGTGTTGGAGCCTTCTCAAATGCATCTGCGATGAACTTTGTCGGCGAATAAAAATATACACTTAATATATTATCCGTCTGCTTCAGGATATCCTTTACCGAATACTCCCATGTCCTGTGCATATTGTCGGCGTGTCCAAGCTTCACACCATTTAGCGTGATATCCGCAATGGTGTCCAGCCCTTCAAACTGAAGGATAATCTCATCCGATCTCAGCAGCTCATCATCACACGAAAAGCTGGTGCGGTACTCATAATCGTAATCCATCAGCTTCAGTGCTTCTATCTCATTATCCTTCCAGAACGGATCTTCCATCTTGCCCGCCTGCAGCAGATCCCCATACACCGATCCCGGCACTGTCGCCATAATCCATTCGCCATCGCCTACGCGATGCATTTCCCAATTGTCGTTTACACCAATTTTTTTCATTTTTTCTCCATGGGGACGTTCCTTTTGTCACAAAGAGTGTCCCTCTGTCTTAAAATTGGGGACGTTCCTTTTGTCACGCAAAGCGTCCCTCTATCTTATAACATCGTGACATGGGGACAGTCCTCGTGACAAAAGCAACGTCCCTACTACAGCATCTTCTCTGTCCACTCTTTTTCTTTAAATCCAGGCAGCACGAACTCCTTATCAACGGCAAGTGGTCTCTTCACCAACATGCCATTTGTCGCAAGAAGCTGTAACTGCTCATCCTCGCTCATGTCCGGAAGCTTGTCCTTCAGTTTCATCTCCTTATACAGCATGCCGCTCGTATTGAAGAATCTCTTGAGCGGAAGTCCACTCTTCTCATACCATTTCTTAAGCTCCTCATATGTTGGATTGTCATCCACAATGTGGCGCTCCGTGTATTCGATCTTATTCTCGTCCAGCCATTTCTTTGCCTTCTGGCAGGTTGAACACTTTGGGTAACATATAAATTCCATCGTCGGTCCTCCTTTTCCAAATACTTATTTATCTCTCCAATATTTCTGACAAGTGTCACACATCCCCATGTCATTTACTCTAAGTGGAGAAAAATACTTCTTTATGTTTCTTGAAAATACAGTGTTATATTCTCCATTGCCATCTCTCGAAGTAATCTTTTCTGGCATATCAGGGTTATAGCCCATTGTGCCACAGCAACTGCAGGTATTCATCCATTTTGTCATCTTGGGGTATTGTTTCAGGTAGTTTAGGGCTTCGGTTTTTCTGTCCATGGGACTCCTTATCTTCTTTATCCTTTTCAGGCAATGCTGGATGCTACATTGGTTATATTACAGCCTCATTTTCTTTATGCTCATTTACAGAAAGATTTTCCATCAAATCTTCACCAATTTTATAGAAAAGCATCTGACTTTTTAAATATGACGCTTCAAGCTCCTCATAATCAATATCGCCCTTCAACCACTTCCGTACCGGCATTCCTATATACAGTGAAAACTCTAGCCAAAACAAGAATCCGAATAGGCAAAATCATATGATAGCCATATAATAACGCCCTAAAGGAATAAGACACAAGGTACAAAACATCAGGAACAATAGCAATATCATATTATCTTTACAAATACCGTTAGTCCACATGAACCGCCATGATATCCTCTTTTTCAAATACGATCTTCTGTCCCTTCTCCAGTCCGTCTTTTCCATCAAGAAGCGTTCCCGTGAACTGTTCCTCCGTCAGATTAAAACGCCCCACATCGTACTGTGACACACTGTCAAGCTGCACATCACCATATACCGTAGTGAATGTAACTCCCTTTGCAACTTCCGCATAATCATCCGGATTGTCATTGTATGTCTCTACCGCATACTCCGGTCGAAACTTATGCTCGCCGGCATCAGCAATGACATTACCATCTGTGTCATGCCCTGTCGTCATGGCAAGTACCTGTCTTGCAAAAATCTCCGACATTTCACCCTCATACACTTCCGGTATGTTCTCATCGAAAAGCTCCGGATGGCTTACGCCAGATACTTGGCGTAGATCTGCCTCTGGAACTGATACTGCTCTACCGGTGTCATGTTCTCCATCTCGCCCATCCGCTCTCTTATCTCCGCTTCCGCTCTGTGCATCTGCTCCTCGGTCTCCAGCACTGTCTCCGCTGATACATAAGTCATCTTCACTGCCTCTGGTAAATTGTCCATGTTTACGTTCTTCATTCTCCATATCTCCTTTCGTTCTTGCATTTTTAATAAAATCATCCTCTAAATTAACAGCCTCTACGAGTATCGGCTTTTCGCCTCTTCCGACATCATTATCCCATTTGGAACATCCATCTATCCCATCCATCGACTTTAACGCTTCGTATGCCTGTGCAATCTTATTTCCATCCCGCTCATTCGCATACTTGTCTATAAGCTCCGGTGACAGATATCTTCCGGTATGGATAAATCTGCCCATCATTCTGCCTAAAGCCTTATTTCTGTCAAGATCAACAAAGTGGACGTTTACCTTATAGCCGGCATCCTTTGCATAAGCGATATAATCCTTCATTAGTTTGTCTGCATCACTGCCGACCTTTGGAAGCACGATGTTTCTTCCCTCTCGCAGAGCCTCTTTGAATACTGCACGCTCCACAACTTGAGATTCCTTATGTACCGTGTTCGCACCCCAGCCCTTATTAAATTCAGGAAACTGTCGTTTTGCTCATCGTTATCTATCAGCATGGAATGCTGCTCATATGAAATTGTATCTACTATGGCTGATGATTTCCCAGAAGCGGGAAGACCGATTACGATGTCAAGGCGTCTGCCTCTTTCTACGTCACCATTATAAAGTGTATTTCCGTCACTGTCAACGAGCGGCTTGCCTTTTTCATCCAGACTGATGGAACCATAATCCATAAGTGTCTCAAACACATGATTCTCTATTGCTTCCCTGTCCTTTAACTGTATAGTCGGTGTCGCATAAGACACACAGCTTTCCGCCGCTTTCATCTCCGGTGTTGCTTTGACTTCTTCCACATCCACATACTTACCATCCGCACATCTCTCAAGAATGAGTTTCTGTTTTATATCATCATAAACATTAAAGTTTCCGTCATTCTTCGGTGTGGAAAGGTCACAGAAGATAAGCTGTGCCCCCTTCGTTTCTTTTTCTTCTTCGTATATGGCAAATGCTTTCTCCACACATACGCTAAGGGAAGATGGAAAGCTGCTTATATTCAACTTCTACTACAGACTGTAGACGATCTCCGACAGAACGATCTCGTCCGCTCTGTTCGTTATCGAGTTCATCCGGCGAACCCACTCCATCTGATCTCTGCTCTTTAACTCCTCCGTCACTTCCTCGTTCTCCATCATCTGATTTTTCAGTCTCTCGAACCGCTCCTCTGCCTGTTTCTGTATCATCAGACAATGTTCCGTCAGTTTTCCCGACAGAAGCTTCCCGGTGTAAATCCCCTCGTGATGTTCCTTCAGAAATGTCTCCCGAAGCATTCCGTACTTCGTCAGGCTCTCCTCCGGCTCCTCGTTCGCTTCGATGTTCGGAATCAGATAATCCCCTTCCTGATGATATGTCAGTTCCATAATCCGTACCTCCTTCTTTTCTGTCCTGCGTGTCGCTTTTGCGCTTTAAAGTATTATAGTTTTCTTGAGCATCATTTGCAAGAATATTTTTATCTTTTTCACCGCTTTCCCGTTCCACTCTTCGGTCATTTTCCCGGTCAATATCCTCTACTACCTGACGTATCTCAAGAAGTACAGGTTCGCTCATACTGCTTATCGCTTTTCCAAGGACACTTAAGCTATCAAGCGTAGATATCCTCAAGACGCTTCATGACCGCTTCATGGTGCTGCTCCTTCATCTCACAAAGAGTTGGAAAAATACCGATACGCTTTGCCTTGTGGACATCCGAGATATCAAACACATAGCGGATCTTCTTTTTTCTTGTCTCGTCAAGCAGTGCGATACCTTTTGCTCCCTGATTATCTTTAACATATTGACACCTCCTTGAATAGAAAATAAAAGGCAGGGATATTCAATATTTTGTAATTAAATATCCCTGCCAAATTGGCTATTTTATTCACTTTTATTCATCAAAGAATATTGTGTCTCTCGTGTCGACTCTATAGCCGACAACGACATGAATTCTGTCCACTATCTGCTTTTTATTCCTTTTCACATCGGTTCTGCCGAAATTGAAAAAGCTGCAAAAGTGCGTAAATTCAAGGATTTTCACGAATCTATACGACGTAGCCCTATTATAGTCTCCACATGCACCGTTCCCGGGAACTGATCCACAGCGCAGGCCTTAGTCACATAATATCCATTCTCCTGAAGTGTCACCAGATCCCTTGCAAGCGAAGTCGGTTTGCAGCTGATATACACAAGTTCATTCACTCCATAGTTGATGATCTTCGTAAGAGCCTTTGGATTGATTCCATCCCTTGGCGGATCAAGGACTATGAAGTCCGGCTTTTCTTCGATCTCATCTATGACCTTAAGGACATCCCCTGCGATGAACTCGCAATTATCAAGACCATTGAGTTCAGCATTTACACGAGCTGCCTCAACGGCCTCCTCCACGATCTCCACTCCTATCACCTTCTTTGCGACTGGTGCAAGGAGCTGCGCTATCGTTCCGGTTCCGCTGTAGAGATCGAATATGACTGCATCCTTTGTGTCACCCACATAGGAACGCGCCTTGTCGTAGAGTCTCTCCGCACTCTTGGTATTTGTCTGGAAGAATGAGAACGGCGATATCTTGAACTGAAGACCGAGAACTGTCTCGTATATATACTCTGATCCGTAGAGCAGATTTGTCCTGTCACTTATGACCGCATCTGCCATGGAGTCATTTTCTGTGTGGAGGATTCCCGCGATCTTTCCCTCAAGAGGCAGATCAAGAAGTCCTCTCACAAATGCATCGAGGTCAAGGGCATCAAGATTCTGTGTCGATGTCACGAGATTTACAAGCAGATCACCATTTGTGGCAGAGCGTCTGATCACCAAATGTCGGAGCAATCCTGTGTGCTGCATCTTTTTATAATAAGGAAGTCCTGCTGCCCTGCAGAATTCCACTGTATATTTCACGATCTTGTTCAGGTCGTCATTTACTATATAGCAGTCGTCCATCTGAACTATGTCGTATGTGCTGTTCTTCTTGTGTAGTCCAAGCGCCAGCGGGCCATCCTTGTACTCGTCGCCAAACGAGAATTCCATCTTATTTCTGTAGCCCCACTGCACAGGACTGCCAAGTATTCCCTCAAACTGGTAGTCTCCTTTGATTGCATTGTCAAGAATCCCCTTAACCATGTCTTCCTTAAGTTTCAACTGATTCTCATAACTCATTGTCTGGTAAGAACAGCCACCGCAATCACCGAAATGTGGGCAATTAGGTTCAACATCTTCCATTGGTGATTTTTCAATTATTTCCTTTAATCTTCCCTGAGCCTTGCCTGAACGCTTTTTTGAAACAACAAACTTAACCTTCTGTCCCGGCAATGTGCCTTTTACTGATGCTATTCCGTCTTCACCACAATCAACTTCCCCCTTGTTTGGAAAAGCAATTTTTGTAACTACTCCTGTATATTCAACGCCTTTTTTCATCTTTTCTCCTTTTAAAACAACTTTAGCCCAAACAAAGCAGTCGCCGGATTCTACCAACTACTACTCAGCTTGGGCCACTTTTTGTTGTTTGCTTTTTAATTTTTATTCTTCTTCAAAATCGTCTTCATCTTCGTCTTCAAAGAGATCTTCGAAATCATCTTCAAAGTCATCATAATAATCTCTGTTAACGAATCTGTAGATTGCATATGCGGCACCTGCTACTGCTGCTACTGCTGCAATTACTGCCAAAACGATTGCAACAATCTTCTTTGTTTCTTTCTTCTCATCGTCTTTTGTTAAGATTTTTCCAATCTTTACGCCCTTAATTAAATCGTCCATTTCTGTCACCTCGTTTTCTATCTGATTGATAATATATTCAAAATTTATACTTATTGGTATTATACCAAAAATCAAACATATTTACTACAATTTTTTAAGTTTTGCAAAAGATGCCATCATAACTTTTTGACCTGCTGTGTCAAACTCAACTGTTACCTGATAATCTCTTGGTCCGTCCTCCACGCCAAGCACTGTTCCGTCGCCAAATTTTATATGATGAACTCTATCGCCAACGCCATAATCAATGTCTGCCTTTGTTACAACAAACTGCTTTCCAAAGCCCGGCTTAGTTGACGGATTGCCATATGCAGGCTTCTTTGCCATTGTTCTATAAGCGTTTTTGTGTTCATTTGCAGCAAAATTTCTTGAACCTCCGTAAGATGAACCCATATAGCCTGAGCCACCATGATTTAACGAGCCTTCATAGCCGCCGAAACCACTAAAAGATGGTTTCTTCTCAAAACCTGCTGCAACTCTATCCGTTACATTTTTGCTGTTTACAAGGCTCATTGGAATCTCTTTTACAAATCTTGAAATAATATTGTACTGAGTCTCCCCTCTTACCATTCTACGCTTTGCGTAGCTTATTGTTAGATGCTTCATTGCTCTTGTTATTGCAACATAGCAGAGTCTTCTTTCCTCTTCCAGTTCTTCCGGATCATCTGACATAATGCTCATATATCCCGGGAATAATCCGTCTTCCATTCCGCAAAGAAAAACATTAGGGAATTCAAGTCCCTTTGCACTGTGAACTGTCATTAAAACAACATAACTGCTGTCTTCATCTAAGTTATCAATTTCTGAAACCAAAGCAACTTCTTCCAAAAATTCTGCAAGACTTGGATTGTCTGTATTCTCCTCGTATTCAGTTACTTTTGTTATTAATTCGTCGATATTTTCGATTCTGCCATTGGCTTCATCTGTGTTTTCTGCTGCAAGTTCTGCCACATATCCTGTCTCGTTTAACACTTCGTTAACTAACTCTTTCAAAGACATACTCTGTTGCTGGTCTTTGAAATTCTCAATTAAATCAGTGAATTTTCTTACCTTTGTTGCTGCTCTTTCAAGCCCCGGAATGTTTTCAACTTCAAGCAATGACTCATACAAATTAAAACCGTAAGCTCTTGCAAAATCCTTAGCCTTAGTAACTGTAGTTGCACCAATGCCTCTCTTTGGCACGTTTATAATTCTTTCTACAGCTATGTCATCTGTTGCATTGCAGATAATTCTAAGGTATGCCAAAACGTCTTTGATTTCTTTTCTCTGATAGAAGTTCTGTCCGCCAATGATTTTGTAAGGAATATTTCTAAGCAATAATTTTTCTTCCAATGCTCTGGATTGGGCATTTGTTCTGTACAAAATCGCGTAATCACTATAATCTGCCCTTCCAAAATCCACGTTCTCCTTAATTGTTGAGGCTACCATATCTGCCTCTGCGTAAGCGTCTTCAGCCTGATACAAATCTATTTTTTCACCCTGTTCATTGTCACTCCAAAGTGTCTTGTCTTTTCTACCTTTATTGTTGTGAATAACTTCATTTGCCGCATCAAGAATAGTCTTTGTTGAACGGTAATTCTGCTCCAGCTTAACTACCCTTGCATTGTTAAAGTTTTTCTCAAACTGAAGAATATTGGAAATATCCGCACCTCTAAATTTGTAAATTGACTGGTCATCATCACCTACTACGCAAAGGTTCTGATACTTAGAAGCCAACAGTTTAATAAAAGCAAACTGAGCTCCGTTAGTATCCTGATACTCATCAACCATAATGTACTTTAATCTTTCCTGATAACTTTCCAAAACTTCAGGACATTTTCTGAACAAATGAACTGTTTTCATTATAAGGTCATCAAAATCCAACGCGTTATTCTTCTTCAAAGCTTCCTGATAATTATTGTAAATTTTTGAAAGATTAAGCAATTTAAAATCTGACTGTGCCATCTGTGCAACCTCGCCTGTTGTTACAAGCTTGTTTTTGAAATCAGATATTTTTCCAAGAACCGCGTTCTCCTTATACATCTTTGGATCAAGATTAAGATTTTTGATTACGTCCTTTAAAAGTTTCTTCTGGTCTTCTGTATCGTAAATAGTAAAATCGTTACTATATCCTATTCTGTCAATGTATCGTCTTAAAATTCTTACGCAGGCTGAGTGAAAAGTACTTACCCAAACCTGTTCCGCACCAAAACCTACAATCTTATTTACACGCTCACGCATCTCACCTGCAGCTTTGTTTGTAAAAGTTATTGCCATAATGTTGTATGGCTGAACGTGTTTTTCTTCTATTAAATATGCAATTCTATGAGTCAGCCCCCTGGTCTTTCCGGACCCTGCACCTGCCAATATAAGCAATGGTCCTTCCGTATGATAAACTGCCAACTGCTGCATATCATTTAATGTTTCGTATATATTATTCATAAATTCCATCCTTACCGGTAATTATAATTGTTTAATTTGTTATTATGATTACGTTGATTATAACCTGTTTCCAATTTCATAATCATTTACACTGCTAAAATATTTTAACATATTCCATTCTAAGAATAAAGACACCTTTAATTTTGTTTTTTATTATATTTGCCTGTTTCAATTTTATATTCCAATTCCTGTATTCTATGATTTTATATAGATTTTTTTATTAATATTTTATCTTGTTGTTTTTATTACTACGTGTTATCCTTGTAATATCAGATAATAAATTATTTATGGAGTAAGACAATGCAATCAGAAGATTTAATCAACCAGGTTTTAGAAGAAATAGAATCATTTAACATTGATGATATTCCTAACATAGATTTATATATGGATCAGGTAACAACATATCTTAATGGAAAATTCAACACATCCAAAAGACATGATGATGACAAGCTTTTGACAAAAACAATGATTAACAACTACGCCAAAAGTCGCCTGTTGCCTCCTCCTGAAAAAAAGAAGTATTCAAAAGATCACATGATTATCTTAATCTTAATCTTTTTCTTTAAGAATGTTATATCTATAAACGATATCCAGACTATTGTAACTCCACTTCTAAAGGATTATTACAATAATGATGATATTCCTAATTCATTAGAAGATGTAACTAACGCTTTCTTAAATCACGTTCAGAAAAGCGACCTTATTGAGCCTTTGATTAAAGAATTTAAAAATTCTCAGAACATCTTTGGCGACTTAGAAAGCTCTGATCGTGAATCAATTGAAACAATCGGGCTAATTGCCACATTAAGCTACGATATGTATATTAGAAAAAGACTTATTGAGAAGCTTATTGATTCTTTGCCTAGTTCAAAGGGTGATACTGGCAAAGATAAAAAATAAATTGTAGTGTTCCACGCACTTTTTCTGCACCGTACCCAGACATATTCAAATCTTCTGTTTTTGGGGTACGATTTTATTTTATGTAAACTGATTATATCACTTATTCTTGCTTTAAATACGTTTTTGTCACATATTGATCTTTATTCTATGTATTATATTAACCAATATGTCACTTATACTATATTTTCTTCAATATTTGTACCCCGAAAATTACACTTCCTTTAATTTTCGGGGTACACTCTATTAAAATTATAATTTTCTCCGTGTTATGTTAACCAAACATATTCAGAATATTCAAATTAACTGTATGTATTTCAAAAAAATAAATCATACGCAGTTAACATGCTACTTATAACAAAATGTTGTGGTTATTTCATAATCCGCTATTCCGATTTCCTGTAGATTAGTAAACACTTCACATTCTATCTTATATGTTAATCCTTCAATCATATTATAATTAGTAAGACTTACTCCTATTCGCACTTTACTTCCTGGTGCTAAACTTATCGGTGGTCTCCTAGAATTAAGAATTTCTTTTTTGCTTACATACTCTTTCTTCTCACCATTCTTGACAATTAAATAGTATGGATATGCCACAAAAATACATTGGTCTGACTTATTATTTAATTCAAGCTTTACATAATCTTTATTACCTTCTACAACCTTGACTGTAACATTCTTATTAGTAGCTTTTTTTAATTTCTTTTTCACCTGCACATTTATAGTCTTTCTCTTACCATATTGATCCTTTAATGTTATCTTTGCCTTGCCAATCTTTTTAGCTTTAACTAATCCTTTTTTATTAACAGTTGCTACTTTCTTATTAGTGCTTTTCCATTTTATTTTTTTCATTGACAAATTGCATAATTTTGCACTTTTACCCTTTTCAATAACAACAGTTTTAAATCGGTTTGTATCAATTTTTACGGTTTCTGCATTAACAATATTTCCCTGACTGCAAATAAATAACATAATCACCATTACTATCACAACGCTTATTTTTGTGTTCATACTCCCTCCTAATAAAAAGCATATCTCCAGTTATTATAAATATCTCCATTTCCTGGATTATAATAAAATTTATATCCCGTATTTCCATTTAATTCTGAAGGAAAAATATGATTGACTACATATACATTTTCTCCATTCATTGGCATATTAGGATCCATATAAACATAATAATATCGCTGCAAGTCTGTTCTATAATAGCATCCACACAAAGCTACTGCATGAGCATAATTTTTTGCACTGTTTTCTTCATTATGTAAGAAACTACAAAAAACCGGTTTATGGCTTTCCATTAAATACAAAACATCTGTAAAAGATAATTTATGTTCAACATATTTCATAGATATTGCATAATACTCCCACATTCTCTTTTCCCACTGAATATTTCCAACTGGATCCGCATTGTATTTTTTCTTTAAATCATAATACACTTTCCTTGCATTACATTTAACCGTTCCGCCACGTTTATAATTAATAATGCTAGCCCCTGTTGCCGCCCAACATATTCCCTGATTGTTAATTTCTCCATTAGCAATCAAATCTAATTTTGTCGTGTATAACATTAACGTATTTTTTGTATTCTTTATAGTTTCATACTTTTTCTTATGCGTTCCTATATATGAAAAATCTGTTGTATATTCACTATCATTTATACTTGCTGTCTCTATTTCATATTCATCTGAATTTAATTTTACATTTTTTGATATATCTGAAAACTTTCGTTTTTTTAATTTTCTATCTGAATTATTCTTTCTTATTGTTTTTCCTGCATTTTCACCTGTTACTACTTTCGTTTCTTTTTTGCTATGTAAACTTAATCCATTGCCATTTGATTCAACGCTAATTCTCTCTTCTCCTATATCATTAAAAAAATTTTCACTATATAAAAATGACGTTAATTTTTTTCCTTCGTATTCTGTAACATTTATTGCTCCTATCTCTTCATCTGCTACTTTCACAAAAAATATAGAACTTTTGTTTTTTGAATTTTCCACATTAAAAGACTGACTTATTTCTACTTTATCATTCTTTTGACAGTCCACTCCTGATAAATAACCTCCTAACTCCTCAATCGCAACACTTTTATCATTCTTCTGAACTTGTCCAGCATTTACGTTTTTCATATTTGCCATTAGCAAAACGCTTAATATAGCAAACATAATAAATTTTTTCTTACTTTTTTTCATATCTTTCCTCCTACTCTCTTTCTTTTCCATATTGGATTTCTCATTTTCATTATAGCATACTTAATTTTTAAAAAAGTGGAATATTCTCTTATTTAGTAGAATATTATTGAATTTTCGCATAAAAGAAAAAGGTACGAAATCTCTATCTCGTACCTTTACTTTTTATTCATCTTTCTTTAATACTCTTTCAAGTACCATATCATACCCGTCATTTCCATAATTAAGTGAACGGTTGACTCTGCTTATTGTCGCTGTTGATGCACCTGTGGCATTAGATATGTCAAGATAAGTCTTTCCTTCTCTTAACATCTTGGCTACTTCATATCTCTGTGAAATAGAAAGCAACTCGTTTACTGTACAAACATCTTCAAAAAATGTATAGCACTCTTCCTTATTCTCCAATGTTAATATTGCATCAAAAAGATGATCAACTTCTGTATTTCTAATTTTTTTACTCATTTCAACCTCCTGAGAGATACCTTTACTTACTTTAAGATTTTATCACTCTAAAGTTTGAAAGTCTAGTATTTTTTTCTTAATGTTTTTAATTCTTCAACACTAAACTTGTATGTTGTGTTACAGAAATCACATTTTACTTCGATTGCCTTGCCATCATTAATTATTTCGTCTAATTCTTTGTTGCTTAATCCTGCAAGTGCCTTTACAATTTTTTCCTTGCTACATGTACACTTAAACTGTGTATCGATTTTGTCTGTAAACTCAACATCCATGTCGCCCATTACTTCTTTAAGAATATCTTCAGGTGTCATACCTTTTTCAAGCATATCTGTAACTGATGTAATTTTGCTGATTCTATCCTCTAATGCCTGAATTGTTTCTTCGTCTGCAAAAGGCATTAACTGTACAATAAATCCGCCTGCCTGTTTTACTGTATTGTCTTTTGACATAAGCACCCCAAGGCCTACTGCTGAAGGAACCTGCTCTGATGTTGCAAAATAATAAGTCAAATCTTCTGCAATCTCACCTGTCTGTAGAGTAACCTGTCCCACATACGGCTCTTTCAGACCCAGATCCTTAATTACACTTAAGACACCAAGACCAAGCGCACCGCCCACATCCAGTTTTCCCTGGGCATTG
>ERZ826220.3310-NODE-3310-length-12619-cov-2.763690_pt1 | contig 12619 bp, 10 predicted proteins | sample MGYA00519927_ERZ826220 | MGnify/ENA primary metagenome ERZ826220 (study PRJEB31778, sample SAMEA3449225) | human gut metagenome | biome: human gut; feature: human-associated habitat; material: faeces | place: United Kingdom | collected 2010/2012 ...
CTGTGGAAAGCCAGCCACAGCAGGATACCTGCATTTAAAGAATTATATCAGAAGATCAGGCGCCACAAGACGCATATCTTAAATACAATCCGTTATGGTATGAGTAATGCCAGGATTGAAGCAACTAATAACAAGATTAAGCTCATTATCCGTAAAGCTTATGGCTTCAGAAACATACAAAATATGCTTGATATGGTGTACCTTGTATGCTCTGATATACGCATTCCACTTCCTAACCGAAAGTTGAATGCCGCTTAATCTAGATAAACACTGGGGTTGTGGCGGTTTTTAACCCACCATTACCCCTGAAGAGCCTTTTTTAATATAAAAATGGAGGATAAAAATGAGGGAAAAAAACAAAAAAATAGTATTTGAAGATGGTGAAGAATATTTAGGATATGGATTTGGTGCAGACAAAGAATGCATTTGTGAAATAGTTTTTAATACATCTATGGTTGGATATCAAGAAATAGTATCAGATCCATCTTATACATATCAGACGGTAGTAATGACATATCCATTAATTGGTATAACAGATGAAGATTATGAGACAAGACAACCAACCATTGGCGGATTAGTGGTAAGAGAATACAATGATTTACCAAGTAATTTTAGATATACAAAAACGTTATCAGAATACTTAGAAGAAAATAATATACCTGGAATATTTGGAATTGATACTAGAAAACTAACAAGAAGTATACGAAATAAAGGGAGTAGAAAAGTAATAATAACAGATATTAATACAAGTATAGATGGTATTCAAACTGCTTTTTCAACAGCTAAAAAAGTTATTCAAGAATATAATTCTAACGGTCAAATTAGCATAGATAATTTACAATCTTTGTTGTCTTTAGATGGTAAATACATTAATTTGCTAGTTGATAAAAATGGTAAGTTAAATCTTAACACAGAAGCATATAAACGATTAATTAAAGCCGAAATGGAAGAACAAAAGGCTAGTTTGATAAAATCAACAGCCGATAGCATTAACAATATTTCTTCCAAAGCACAAGCTCAACAAATTTTAGCTGACAATACGGCAGCGCTAGCTGATAAAGAATACGATTTAGCTGATGCTTATTTAGTTGAGGCTCTGGCTTCTGCAAAGGCAAAGTCTATTAAATCTGGTGATGATAGCATTTACAAAGCTGCGTTAAGTGAAGTTGACTTATTAAGTAAAAAATTATCATTGGTTGATAGTACATATCAAGGTATGATAAAAAATATTGATTATGGACTAACAGGTGATACAACTAACCTTGATACAGAAAGCACAAGATTAGGAAAATTAGCAGACCAATACCAAAAGAAAAAAGACGATTTAGATGACATAAAAGACAAATATCAAGAAAATATAGATGCTATTCAAGATAATGTTGATGCTTTAGATGATGAAATTGATAATCTTGAAAAAGAAAAAGACGCCTTAAATGACAAAAAAGATGCTCTTGAAGAACAAAAATCTGATTTAGAAGATGCTAAATCTTCTATTAAAGATATGGTTGACATAACTGAGGAATATGTAAAACAAACTTTACAAGATGAAATTGATAGCTATGATAAGCAAATTGATAAACTTGAAGAAAAGAAACAAAAGTTTGATGATATTATCGACAAACAAAAAGAGTCTTTAGAGCAAGAAAAAGATGCTTATGAATGGCGTAAAACAATTCAAGAAAAGAATAATGCATTATCCGAAGCACAAGCCAAAGCTAACGCTTATGCATTTGACAATTCTTCTGAAGGTAAAGCTAACTTAAAATCAGCACAAGCTGATTTAAAATCTGCTAAAGATGACAGAGATGACGAACTATACAATCATATGATTGACACTCGCTCTGATAATCTTGATAAACTAAAAGATAAAAGCGATAATCGTTACGACAAGCAGAAAGATGAACTTGAAAAGCAAAAAGGCGCAGCTCAAAAGCAAGCTGATAATGAAGTATATATTCGTAAAAGAGCTTATAAGTTAATTGACGGATATAGTAACTCTACATATAAAAAGTTATCTCAGTATGCAAAAAAGCATACCGATAAAACTTCTGCTGAATTTAATCATATGTGGAATAAAGCTAAATCTGCTAATCGTAAATATAATAAACAAGGGCTTGTCACAGGTGCTTTACTTAATAGCTTTGATAGAAAAATTTATAGTCTTGAAAATCGTATTAATGGTGTAAACAACAAAATCAAAAAGGTTGACACAAGTATTGATGGTTTGAAAGGCAAACAAACTGCATTGAATAAAAAAATGCAAGTTTGGAAAAACAAGCAAGATGCCATTACTAAGCAACAAGACGCCTATGATAAAAAGATAGATAGTATTAAAGATAAGCAAGAACAACTCAATGATACTTTAAGTAATACTGTTTCAAGCACTTCTAGTATTGCTGATAATGCTAAAACTTATTATCGCTATACTAAAAAAGCAAAAGATTTATATGACAAGCAAAAAGGTTATAAGGTTTCTTTTAACGGTAGAACTTTCACAACTACAGAAATGAACGAAGATAGGGCTGCAACAGCTTTAACTAAGAGAATTTCAAGAACCTTTGCTAATGAAGGTATTTATGTAGATAGAGATTATATCAAAAAGAAAATAAAAACCTTGAAGTATGCTTCTGGTACTAAATCTTCTAAAGGTAATTTAGTTATTAAAGATGAAGAAGGTTATGAGTTTACCTTAGCTAATACTTCACAAGGTACTTATGCTAATGTGCCAGAAAACTCTATCATCTTTGATAAAAAGAGTACCGATAACTTATGGAATTTTGCTAAACAACCTAATTCTTTCTTTGAAGATAAGTTTAAAGAATATATGTCTAGTGGTAAATTACAAGAGTTTGCAAACAACAGTCAATTTATTGATAAACTATCTAACATATCTGTACCACAAACCATTGTTCAATCTCCTCAACAAAGTATACAAAATGATAATAGAATTAATATGCCTATTACCATTGAGGGCAATGCAGATAAAAATACAATTAAATCTATGCAAGATGAAATGTATAAAGCTATGATACAAGTAAATAGAAACAGACGAAAGTAAAATTAGTAAGGGTTGGTATTATTATACCAACCCTAAATCTATAAAAGGGGTGATAATATGTTTAGAGATTGTTATTTTGAGTATGCTGGGGTTTATTCTGGTGATTACAATTTAAAATTAATGTATCTTGATGACACCTATAATAGAAGAAAAACTGGTGGTGATTACACTACTATTACTGATGATAATAATTTCACTGAGCAGTTGTTATATGGACGAAAAAACACTCCTTTAGCTTTTGACATTGAAATTATTAATTGTGATAAAGATATTCCTTTTGAGCAAATGAGCGAAATTAGACAATGGTTGTTTAATCAGCCAAGTGGTCAATGGAATAAATTCCGTATTTATGATGAAGATTACGAAGATATTATTTTTTATTGTGTGCTAATTCCTAATGAAGATGCTTGTGATAGTCAAGGTTATAGAGGTATTCGTTGTTCTGTGCAATGTAATTCCCCTTTTGGATATAAAGAGGTAGTGACAAAAAGTATTGCTAAAATTACTTCATTACAGTCAGATAAAAAGGCTATGAACTTGACTATTGATTGTGATATAGCAACACAAGATACTTTGCCTATGGTTAAGATTTATACAAATAAATCAACAGAGTATATCTATCATAATCAAGGTATTATTATAAATAAAACAAATGGAACTTCTATGGTTGTTCACAATATACAGGGCAGTGGTACAAGCAATAATATAACTACAGTTAATTGTCAAAGTGGGGTAATTACAAATACTCTAAATCAGGAACAATGGCTGATTCTAGGTTTAAAGAGTTTTAATGCTGATGATGGCATAACATATACAATCAATAGTGGCTTATTAAAGTTAGACAAGGGTAAAAATGATTTAGTTTTTTATGGTTTAGCTTATAAAATAGAGGTTTTATATAGACCCACTGTAAGGGTAGGTGCTTTTTAATGAATGTTGAGTTTGATAATAAAGGACAATATATTAAACCTCTTTTATCTTTGTATTATAGAGATAAGCAATTTTGCGTAGGTATATTGTCAGGTGTTTATAATATTACTTTAAGTGCTAAATTAAACGCTTTGTCAGAAATGACATTTAATATGTCGACTAAAATTTTTGATAATATTAGTGGGTTAATGATTGACAACCCTATGTGTGATAAAATTAAAAAGAATATGCTTATTTATTCTACAGGTACTGATAATATTTTTAATATTCCTGTTGAATGGAATAGTAATGGTATTGTTGTAACTAAGAAAAAATTTATCGGAATACATTGGTGGGTTATCACTAATGTAGAAGAAAACAACGATGAAAATGGTGATATTTATACTATTACATTAACTTCATATGATAGCACGCTAAGGGAAAGAAAGATGTTTTTATCTTCTGGAACTGATGATAATAAACAAGTTTTAAAGTTATGTAATAAATATGTTATAACTTATAGAGTTCCAGACCTTTCGGGTGGAGCGATTTCTATTTGGACTTATAATCCCACCAAACCAAAATTTTTAGACAAAAATATTAGCTCTCAAATTAATATATCACAATACGATAATGAGCGTACTGAGTATTTTGTAAGTGCTGATGAAGTCATTAAATGGTTTCTTGGGGAAAATACAGGCGAAGTAACCAAGGATGGCGAAGCAGTTTTTTCTGGTGGTGTGCTTTCAAAATCATTAATTAACGATTATATTGATACTTCTTCTACTAAATCTAATATCTTGATTGAGGAGATTACAAATTTTTTGTCTTATGGTATAAGATGGAAAGACGAAACCGATGCTGACGATATTAAAATATATTTCAATGGTGATAGTATGGTTACAGCAGATGCCTATGCTAATATTCCTGATGATACACAATATCATCTTAGCCTCGATGTGTGGGAAACATTACAAGATAAAGTAGAGTCAGCACAGAATATATGGAGATTTGGTTATATTTCTCCTACTTTAAAAACTCTTTACCGTACTATTGAAGATGGAAGTAATAGTATTTATGAATGGTTACTAACAATTGAAAAAAAATTTAATTGTTTTCACATCTGTGATTGTGATAACAATACAATTAACTTTTATACGCAAAAGGATTTATTTAAAACTTTAGGAAAATCTATATATTTAACATATGACAATTTATTAAAAAATACTACCGTTAATACAAGTGATAGAGAGCCTATTACTTGTAGTCACATATATTCGGACAATCAAGGGGATTATTCAATTGCATATGTCAATCCTTTAGGTAATAATTTAATTTATAATTTTGGTGACTATCAATTGTATATGGATAGCAGTATACAAGCAAATTTAACTAAGTGGTATTCTCGTATTACGGATTTTGAATCGGTCTTTAAAAGGCTAGGGTTTTTAAGATTCTATTATACACAAACAATTAATTATTGGTATAGTAAAATGAGTGAGTATTTAGATTCATTTTTTGAGATTGCTGATACAATTAATTTATATGCTCAATCAGGAGGTATTACAGATATGTCTGTTGAAGGTGTATCTGGAATAACAACGAAGTACATTAGTACCAGCTATGGAGTTGGTAGTAAAATACCAGTGTGGAAACCAATGATTGCTGAATGGCAAGACAGGACAATAGCTGATATAGGTTTAACAAAAGATGAGCTTAATAATTGTAATAAATATTTTTCAATACTAAATTTAGATGGTAGCAGAATTACAACTAGCGATGCTAATACTGTTTTAACTAATTTGAGAAATAAAACCTTGAATTATTATATTGCTAGATGGTCTTATATTGCAGTTAAGAACAGATATACGGCTGTTAAAGCATTGGCTCAGTTTATTTACTCATTATGTAGAATGGACAAGACTTTGAAATTAAGCGATATAACTTCCTTAACAACACAAGACCTTAGGCAGTCAAAAGGATTAGGACAAGCAACCAAAATTAAGATTTTTAATCAAAGTGTTACTTCTATCACTCAATTTTTAACTTATATGATGAATGATGATTATGTTAAGTTATTCAATAGTCAATTTTTACAAAATACATCCTCTGGTGCAGATGCTAAAGGGTTTTTACCTAGTCTTAAAAATAGTTTTGACAGTAAAGTTAAACAAAAAATTAAAGACAATGATAGCTACCACTATTATGATAGTTCGTTATTTAGTGCGAGCCAGCTTCGGACATTAGGTTATTATACTATTGAAGGTAGTTATTCAGACGAGTATACAATCTTTAAAGATTTAGATTTTGATGATAGTACGATTGATAATAGGCATATTAGTACCAAGCAGATTATAGATGATTTAAGTAAATTATATCAAAAAGCCAAATCTGATATGGTTGATTTATCAAAGCAAAGCTATGATTTTAGTTTATCTACTGCAAATATGTTAATGTCAAGTCAATTGGCTTTACAAAATGGTGAAAATGTTTATAAAGATTTAATTTATATTGGTGCAACTATTAATGCTGAAATAAAACCAAATCAATGGGAAACTCCTACGATTTTAGAAATGGAAATTAATTATGATAGTCCTAATGATATAACATTTAATTGCTCTAACAATTATAGGCAGAAGCCATTGGCTTATAGATTTGAAGAATTATACAATGACATATCGCAATCTAATTCATTAAGTTTAGATTATTCGTCAGATTGGTTTGAGAATAATTAAGAGAGGAAGTGATTAAATGAAAACAAATAGTAAAGTATATGAATTAAATGCTTGGCGTGATAATAACATTACAATCAATTGCACACAAGGCGAATATTCGGAATTAACTTTTACTGGTAGTTCTTTGACTGATATTAAAGGTAAAAAAATTAATTTTCAACTTTATGATGAAGATGGATTGATTGATTTAAGTGATGTTGATGAAGTGTATTACGATGCCGTAAACGAACAAGGAGAACAATCGGCTTGTGATGCTTTGGTTATTAATAAGACTACTAATACTGTTATACTTGGTTTGTCATCTACAATGACTTCTAAAAGTGGTAAAGTTAAAGGTGAAATTCGAGTAGTAACTAGTAAAGTTGATGGTAATAACAAAATTACTTCTACGAATACTAAATTTTATGGAGTAAATCTAAAAGTTAATAAATCTAATGATGATGGTGGTTTGATTGATAACCCACAATTTAGTGAATTAGAAAAACTAATTACCTATATTAAGATAGCTGCTAAGATAACTGATGAAGATATTGATTTTGTAAAATATCTTATTGATGATAGTAGTGTAGTGACTAATAAAACTTATAGTAGTGCTAAGATAGAAGAAATCGCAACTGAAATTAATAAAAAGATTAGTGATGCAAAAGAACAGCTACCTAGAAGAATAGTGGTGACTGTTGATGACAATGGTAATGCTACATTTTCGTTGTCAAACCTTCCAGTTGCCGAGGGCAAATTTGATGATGAAATAACTTAATAAAAATAAAATAAACATTTTATTGACAGGGTGGTAGTAATACCACCCTTCAATTATACGAATTTTAAGAAAGGAAGTGCGTAATTTGGCAGATATAACAGAGATTAAAAGTATAAATGGTTATCCTCTTAATGATACTAAGGCTCGACAACAAGCTGAAAGTAATAAAACAGAAATCGGCAAATTTAAAGATACGGTCGGTTCACTTCCAAATACAATCAAACAAATATTAAATGAACTAGGTACTAAATATGGTACTAGCCTTGACTTTGACATTGTTAAACATAATTTATCATTGCTTAACTCACAAGGCGAGAAAATTGGTGAGCCTGTCAATATTAAAGCTGGCATTGATGGTTTGACAGTTGAAGTAGATGAAAACGAAGAAGAAAAAACTTATACAATGAATTTCTATGATGGCAACGGTACTTTAATTGCCTCTACTCCCCTACCAGCCACAGGTGGTTCGGTTTATAACGCTTTTAATAAATCAAATCTAATTGAAGAAATTAATACAAAACAAATGGGATATTTTACATCAACAAATACGGATAATGTAGGTAGCTTTGCGAACAAAACTTATACTTTGCAAACTTCCTCTGATAATACGGTAAGAAGTAATTGGGTTTTTAATTCTGATGTGGATATTACAAAAGGTCATTATTACATCGGCTTTGACTATGTAACTACTAATGATTTTAATGTTGGAGTTAAAATTGACGGTAAATATAAAGATTTAGGAAAAATCAGTGCTGTTGCAGACGGTGAAAAACATTCATTTGTTGCAGAAACTAATGTTACAACTTCATTAAATTTTTATGAGGTTTATTTGCCAAATGTCGCAAATATAAACTGTCAAATTTCTAACATTTTTGTTATGTCAGAATTTGATTTTACAAAGTCTTATAATTCCATACAAGATTTTTTAACAAAACACAATTTGTATGAAATAACGCCTGAACAATTTGGGGCAGTTGGAAACGGACGATTTGACGATACAACAGCCTTACAAGATGCAATAGATTATTGTATTTCAAACGGTAAGCAACTCAAATGTCAAAATGGTAAAACATATTGCATTAGCAGTCCGTTAAATTTATCAAATACTAGTATTTGTTTAATTGATTTTAACTGGGCGACTTTGAAAGCAATTAAGACGATGGACTATATGATTACATTTGATGGTTCAGCGAATGTTAAGAATGATGCGAAAACATTGTTAAAAAACATTGTTATTGATTGTAATAACAAAGCTGGTGGTCTTAATTTAATTTATTCATATAAATTTACTTTTGACAATTTTATTATAAAAAATTGTCAAACTGTTGCGATTTGGATACAAAGAGGTGGAGCTTTCATCTGCCAAAACGGTACAATCGTAGGTGATTGTACACCCAATAGCAGAGGCATTTATAATCAAACTAGTGATTGTCACTTTAACGAGATTGTAATTGTTGATATGAAGAAATGTATCTTCAATGGTGGTACTAACTTTTATAATAAAGTCCACGGTTGGTTAACAAGTAAGGTTGCAAATTCAATCTTTTTTGAACATTTTGCAGGTTTTGGCTCTCTTGTACAGTGTCAATGTGACACTTATGAAACAGGTTATTTGTTACGAACCAGCTATGACTTATCATTGGTTGCTTGTACTTATTATAATAACTATCACTTGTATGATAGCGAAGTAACTCCAGTAGTATTCAAATTCAACTCAGGTATTCACCCATACGCTCGTAGAATTTGTTGTACAAATTGTAGTTTTAATTCACCACAACTTACAACAACTTTAAGTAGTGTAGTGGACGCACAAATCACATTCAACGGTTATACACATTTTATTAATATTAATGGCTATGACTCTATTAGTCGGATTACTCCAACTCTAAATGCTAAAGTTACTAGTGATTTTGACAATTCACAAAATAAACTACAGTATCGTAACGGCTTATGTTATTATGATTTCAGCTTAAAGTTCACTTCTTCAATTAGTGCAAGTAACTTGTTAGAGATAGCCTACATTCAATCACCTTATTATCCACTTGAAAACCAAATGTTTCCTTGTTATCTAACAAAAACATTGGCAGGGTCAGATTGTATTGTCGGCAAATTGCTAATCGGAACAGACGGCAAAGTACAAGTAAGAGTACCAAGTGGTAGTGTAGCAGATTATCAATATTTATACGCACATTGCTACTATGAACCAAAAGCAATAGGAGAGTAATGAGGAAGATAATAATGAAGTATTATAAAATTATTAACTCTGATAGACAGGTAATTGATGCCTTGATTGATGAAGAAATTAGTTATGTTAAATTTCAACAAAGAAACAAATTGCTTGTAAATTGCGCCAAAGATGAAGCACAAGGTTTTCTATCTTATGATTTACTTAATTTATATCGTACAGAGGATATGATTAAATTTCCAAGTAACTGTAACTATCAATATGAGGAAGTAACATTAAAAGAGATTACAGAGGATGATTACAATATACTTCGTAAAGCTCTCGATGAGAGTAAACCTATTGAACCTGAGCCAACTCCTGAACCAGAACCTGAACCAAATCCAGAACCTGACGAGCCAGAAGTTGATGATAATACTTTAGAATTAGTTAAGACAAGTAAGGTTTCAGAGATGAGCAAGGCTTGTAATAAGGTAATTACTAACGGTTTTGATGTAGTATTATCAGATGGAAAGTCACATCATTTTAGTTTAACCCTTGATGACCAAGCCAATTTATCAACATTGTCTGCTGATATGATGGTAGGCTCTAAAACTTTGCCATACCACGCTGATGGAGAAGAATGTCAATTCTTCTCTGTTGAAGATATGACAAAAATTATCACAACTGCAAAGGAATTTAAGACTTATCATATTACATACTTTAACTCACTAAAGTTATATATTTTATCATTAGATGATATTAATGTAATAGGTAATATTAAGTATGGTGATGAAATTCCTAATGAAAATAAAAGTGAAGTTTTATTAACACTCGAGCAACAATTAAATAATAATTCAACAAGTAGTGACGGTGATACAGGTGAAAATTGATTTAAAAAAGTTCATCCTTGAACGAATTATGATGTTTCTAGTTGGCTTCTGTTTGTATATTACAATAGAAGTGTGTTTTAGAGGTTATAGTTTCGTTTCTATGGGTATTTGTGGTGGCTGTATATTTATTATATTAGACAGTATAAATGACCTCATATCGTGGGATATGGACTTATTACTGCAAGGTATTATAGGTTCTATTACAATAACTTCGACTGAGTTTATTGTTGGTATGGTGAGTAAGCTACAAGGACATCTACCTATGTGGGATTATTCAAATATGCCTTTTAATTTTGAGGGTGTTATTTGTTTGCCGTTTAGCTTGATTTGGATAGGGGTATCAATTATAGGTATTTTTATAGCCGATGCTATTAAGTATTATATGTTCGGAGAATTACCTGTTCCCTACTATAAATTATTTGGCAAGACAATTATAAAATATAAAAAGAAAAATTGAATATAGAAAAAGAAAGGCTATCTCTTAATTGAGGTAGCCTTTTTATGAGGAAGAAAAATGGAGATTAAAACAATTATTGAGTGGATAATTTTAATCGGCTCTTGTGTATCTGCTTTAGGTATTATTATCGCTTTTCTTCAAAGACAACAGAAAAAAGCTATTCAAATCATTTTCGAGAGCGACTATTTTAAAAAAGAGTTCGAGAATTTGTCAGGGCAAATTGAACAGTTAAACACTAAGATAGGTACTTTAGAAACTAATGTCAATCGACAAATGGATGATATTAGGCACGAAAGAGAAAAGGATAGTCTTATTAATTGTCAAACGGAAATTATTAACTTTCTTAGTGACATTGAGAATGGTGTGCCTAAAGACAAAGAACAGATACATACTGCGTATCGCAGATTTGATTATTACACTAATATTTTACACGGCAATTCTTATGTTCACGACAAGTGGATGAAAGTTATGGAAAACAGAAAGGACTTGATTATATGATGAAAAATAAAAATAGAGATTGGAAAAATTGGGCGAAGTGTGCTGGTATCAGAGCTATTAAGACAGTTGCACAGACAGCTATTGCTACCATTGGCGTAAGTGCTGTTATGAGTGATGTTAATTGGATTGCAGTAGGTTCAGCTTCTCTACTAGCTGGTATTCTATCTATCCTAACAAGTGTGGCTGGACTACCTGAAGGTGAAGATAGTGAGGACGAATAACTATGGCTAAATACAGAAAGAAACCTGTTGTAATTGAAGCATATCAATATGAAGGTGATTTTATTAGTAATGGCAAATTTATTGCTCCAAGTTGGATAAAAGAGGCATTAGACAATGAAGTATTAGTATATAAAGAAAAAGACAATACACCTCCAGAATTATATGTGAGAACACTTGAAGGCGATATGAAATGCAATTACAAAGATTATATTATCAAGGGTGTAAATGGTGAATTATATCCTTGCAAACCTGATATATTTGAAAAGACTTATGAACAATTTAATGAGAATAAGGAGTGATATATATGTCAAAGATTACATTTATTGATGTTAGTAAGTGGAACAACACAGTAGATTACAAGAGCGTTAAATCTGCTGGTGTTACAGGTGTTATTATCCAATGTGGCTATGGTATGGAAAGTAGTCAGAAAGACCCATATTTTGAAGATAATTATAAGAAAGCTAAAGCACAAGGTTTGAAAGTCGGTGCTTATCTTTATAGCTATGCTAAAAGTGTATCAGAAGCAAAGAGAGAAGCGAATGTATGTTTAAAGTGGATTAAAGGCAAGAAGTTTGACCTACCTATTTATATTGATATGGAAGAAGAAGGTCTAACATATCTAGGTAAGTCAACTCTAACAAAGATTGCAACAGAATTTTGTAAGATTATTGAAAAGGCTGGGTACAAAGCTGGTGTATATGCTAATGCAAATTGGTTTAGAAATTATCTTGATTATAAGAAGTTAAAATCTAAATATAGTATTTGGTTAGCACAGTATGCTAGTTCAAAAGACTTTGGTTGTGACATTTGGCAGTACACAGATGCTCTTATGATTAACGGTAAGAAGTTTGATGGCAATATTGCATATAAAACTTTTGAAGGCAAAAAGAAAAAATATGTCAAGGTTAAGCACGACTATTATCTAAGAAG
>ERZ826220.3312-NODE-3312-length-12608-cov-19.628933_pt1 | contig 12608 bp, 9 predicted proteins | sample MGYA00519927_ERZ826220 | MGnify/ENA primary metagenome ERZ826220 (study PRJEB31778, sample SAMEA3449225) | human gut metagenome | biome: human gut; feature: human-associated habitat; material: faeces | place: United Kingdom | collected 2010/2012 ...
GGTTCGATGATACGATTTTGGATGATTTCCTAAAGGATTGGGCTGCGGTTCAGAAAAAGTTGTATGCAGGGGAGATCACGCAGGCAGAGTATTTTGAGTGGAAGATTATGTGGCCATCTGCCTTCTGATACTAGTGATTTCTATTTTGTCTGTGGTTACATCTTTTATTGCCCTTAGTGATATAGTCGGAGAATGTGCTTAACCACTTCACTCTAGCGGAATATTTTGCTATAATACAATTAAATATGGCTGCAATATGCAACCTGAGAAACGGAGAACGCACCATGCCAACTTTGGAATGGATTGGGAAAGAAAAAGTTATTAATCATCATCAAGATGTGCCTTACCGTGTGTTGGAACGACAATATAGTTACGATGAGCAGGGACAGCACGCCGAGGACAATGGCAGCGAAAACATGATTATCCATGGGGATAATTTGGAAGCATTGAAATCGCTGCTGCCGCGTTACGAGGGTAAAGTAAAGTGCATCTACATTGATCCGCCCTACAATACAGCAAAAAGTTCAGAAAAAAACAAGGCGTGGGTATACTCAGATAATGTTGACGACCCACATATTCAGAAGTGGCTAAACGAAACCGTTGGCGATGAGGGAGAAGATTTTTCTCGTCATGACAAATGGCTATGCATGATGTATCCCCGGCTAAAACTCCTACACAAACTTCTGTCAGATGATGGAATAATTTTTATTAGTATAGATGATAATGAAGTGTCTAATCTTCGTATTATTTGTGATGAAATATTTGGCAGAAGAAACTTCATTTCTCAATTGATTTGGAAGTCCGATGGAAATTTTGATAATCAAGCAAAAATCAAAGTGTGTCATGAGTATATTCTGTGCTATACAAAACAACCAGATGCTCTGAGTCTCCCAAACGGAATAGATCCAAATGCAACAAAGAAAAGTAAAATATTCAAGGATGAAATACGGAACACTATTGTAAAAAATGGCCCCAAAAATCCGGCATCGATTGTAACCTTACCCGCAGGCTTTCCCTGTGCTGTAGAGGAAATGGTAATAGAAGAACGCTACGACGCTTTTCCACACTATCATAAAAAAGCCACAATAAAAGCATGGAAGCTAACTAAGCCAGTGGATGTCGAAAGTGGATGGTCGTCAAAAAACATTTTACTGGATTTTATTTCAAATGGCTTCAACCCCGTACTGGATTCCAAAGGGCAGGTAACGGCTTTTGAAATAACGAAAACAGGTGCCATTGAGTCTGTTAAGAAACGGCAAAATATTAGCCATGTTTTATCAGTTATCTCAAATTTGGGTAGTACTCAAAACATGAGCAATGAACTTGCAATGATGGGAATTAAATTTGATTTTCCTAAGCCAACAGCACTGGTACAGTACCTTCTCGGATTCTATTGCAAGGATGATAGTATTATACTTGATTCATTTGCTGGATCGGGCACAACTGCTCACGCCGTTTTGAATATGAATAAGGCAGATACTGGCAATCGAAAATTTATCCTCATTGAAATGATGGATTATGCTGATAGCATTACTGCCAAGCGCACTAAATGCATAATTACAGGATTTGGCGAGGGCAAAAAAGCGGTTCCCGGCACTGGCGGCAGCTTCAGTTACTATGAACTGGGCGAACCTCTCATGATTGGCGATAATCTGAACGAGGCAGTTGGCGCCGACAAAATCCGTGAGTATATTTGGTTTACCGAAACAAAAGAAAACTTCCAGAATCCTAACGCAGATAAACCGTATTATCTTGGCTCTACAGCTCAAACAGGATATTACTTCTTTTATGAACCTAACAGGGCTTGCGTATTGGATTATAAGTTTCTTTCCACTATCACAGTCAAGGCCGATAATTATGTGATTTATGCGGATCGCTGTGCTATCAATACAGACGACCTACAAAAACTCAAGGTCATTTTCAAGAAAATTTCACGAGACATCACAAAACTGTAAGAAAGGCGAACGGATATGGAACTAAAAAATTATCAACGAAAAGTAATTGATGATTTGACCCGTTACCTTGATTTGATGCAAGAAACGAACGACATTGTCAAAGCCTACAATATGTTTTGGAAAGGGCAAAATGTACCCGTGGGCATAAATGGTATGCAGCCCTACCAAAATTTGATCCCCGGTGTGCCGGATTTGTGCTTGAAAGTTCCTACCGGCGGTGGCAAGACTTTTCTTGCTTGTAATGCCATTGCGCCTATTTTTGACGCGATGCCTATGTTGAAAATGAAAGCGGTTGTTTGGCTGGTTCCGTCCGAGGCAATTCTAACGCAGACATTGGCCGCCCTGCGCAATGTGAATCACCCATATCGTCAAGCCATTAACCTACAGTTTCAGCACAATGTGGAGGTTTACACCAAAGACCAACTTTTAAACGGACAAAATTTCAATATTACTGCCGTGCGTGAACAGCTTTCCATTATGGTACTGTCTTATGACTCGTTCCGTGGGCGTAAAGAGCTGTTGAAAGCCAAACAGGAAAATAGTGCCCTTGCGCCGATGGCAAAGGCTCTTGGTGTGCCGGATATGCCCTTGGAGGACACCGATGAAACTGCACTGATGCAGATTATCAATCAGCTGAATCCGCTTGTCATTGTGGATGAAAGCCACCATGCCCGCAGTAAGCTGAGCAAAAAAATGCTGCAAGACTTCAATCCTTGCTTTATACTGGATCTGACAGCAACTCCCACCAAGGAAAGCAATATCATTTCCTATGTCGATTCTATCCAGCTGAAAAAGGAAAACATGGTCAAATTGCCGGTGGTAGTCTATAACCGCCAACGTCAGAGTGATGTGGTTTTTGATGCCATCGACCTGCGCAATAATTTGGAGCAGAAAGCCATTGAAAGCAAGGATGGATATATCCGCCCCATTGTTCTGTTTCAAGCACAGCCGAAAGGAAAAGAAGATAGCACCACCTTTGAAAAGCTGCGCAAACAGCTTGTTGATACCGGTATTCCTGCAGATCAAATTGCCATTAAAACAGCCGATGTAAATGAACTAAAGGGCGTAGACTTGATGAGCGAAAGCTGCCCTATCCGGTACATCATCACGGTCAACGCATTGAAAGAAGGTTGGGATTGTCCCTTTGCTTATATTCTTGCCACGCTAGCCAACCGCACCAGTCAGATTGATGTAGAGCAGATCGTGGGGCGCATTTTGCGTCAGCCACATACGCGTCCCCATAGTGTAAAAGCACTGAATATGTCGTATGTGCTGACTTCTTCTAACGATTTTCAGAGCACTTTGCGCGGTATTGTTGCAGGTCTGAATAGTGCAGGATTCAGCAACCGGGATTGTCGCGTTGTGGAAGAACAGGAAGAATCTAATGCACCAACGCCTGTACAGCAGGACTTTGACGCCATTCCAACTCAACCGGCAGATGAAAGTGGTGGATTTGCACACGCAGATTATCCTGATGCCGTAGAACCCAACAATGAGCAGCCAGAGTTTTTGAACTTTGATCCAGCAGCGGTTGCAGTAGCTTTGCAGCAGAACAAGGGGCGATCTTCCTCTGCAACACAAGATATGTTGGACAAGGCCGAACAACAACAAAACGACTTTGCTGCTGCCATGCAGGAAAACGAGGAAAGTGGGCTTTCTGATTTACCACGGGAGGTACAGGAAAAAGTGACGAGTTTTGCAATTGCAAATGAATACAAAGATGAAATTGCTGACCTGCGCTTACCGCAATTCTTTGTGAAAGTACCCGAAAGTTTGTTTACAAGTGGTATGACGGAGTTCTTGAGCAAAGAAAACTTACTGGCAGAGTTTAGCCTTGAGGGGCAGCCGTATAAAATCAACTTTGAAACTACCGATGATGAAATTGCAGAAGTTGATATTGCATCGAGTGGAAGCAACGCCCCAAAGGTGTCTGCAATGGATAGTGCTGCACAGAAATATTTCCGTGAACAGTTCAGCAATCGTTCTTCTGAGGAGCGCATCCGTGCCTGCAAAGATCTGATTCATCACGAGCTTAACAAGATAGATTCCATTGATTCCGCCGAATTGAAGCGGTATATTGACCGTGTTGTCGGCTGCATGGATCGGGAAACACTGGATGCCTTGGAAAAGTCTCCTAATGCGTTTGCCAGAAAAATCAAAGCGTACATCATTTCGCTGCAGTCCGAGTATGCGGAGCAGGTATTCTCTGACTGGTTAGAATGTGGAAACATTGTTGTGGAGAATTGCTACAAATTTCCACAGCGCATTACATTATTGAGTAGCACAGACCGTTACAAAAAGAGTTTGTACACCGCTGAGGCCGATGATATGGATCGCTTAGAGGCTGATATGGTGCTAAAGCTGACAGGGCTGCCCAACATAAAATGGTGGCACCGTAACGATGGGAGAAAGGGATTTTGCCTAAACGGGTTTATCAACCATTACCCGGATTTTATCGTTATGACGAACAGCGGCAAGATTCTGCTGATTGAAACTAAGGGTGATCATCTGGAAAATACCGAAACGAAACAGAAGCTGCATCTTGGTCGTAAGTGGCAAGATGCAGCGGGGAGAGAGTATCGGTATTATATGGTGTTTCAAGATAAGGATCTCAATTTGGAGGGCGCATACAGCTTCGAGAAATTCTTATCGTTGTTGAAAGAGATGTAATTTGGATTTATTTGAAACAGTAAAAGTGTAACAATATATGATTGTAATTAAATTGTTAATGGTGATAAAATGAGTTCTATATTGGACGCTGGGGAAAACAGGCAGAAGTGTCAAAAATTCACACCTCCCGCGCAAGTAACTACTATGCTCAATCTTGCAAGCTATAATAGCAATCTTATGGGGAAAACAATATTAGAGAACTCATTTGGCAGTGGAAATGTTCTTAAAGAACTTGTTAAGCGCTATATCGAAAGTGCCGAAGATGCTGATATTGCTCCAGACAAAATTTCTTATGGTCTATCACAAGATATTTATGGAGTAGAATTAGACAAAGTCCTTTATGACAAATGCGTGTCTGATCTTAATGAGTTTGTTCGTTCCCACCATCTTCCTTCTGTTACTTGGAAGCTTTTTAACGTGGATGCTTTGGCATTTGATTTTGGTGTAACTTTTGATTATATCATAGGCAACCCACCATACATTTCTTATAAAGAAATTGATAGAGAAAACCGGAAGAAAATCAAGCAACAGTTTTATTCATGCTCAGTTGGAAAATTCGATTATTGTTATGCATTTATTGAACGTGGAATAAAATTACTTAAGCCATCTGGAAAACTTGTCCAACTAATTCCCAATAATATTTACAAAAATGTTTTTGCCCAAAAATTGCGCGAAATGTTATCCGATCACATAGCCGTTATTATGGATTATCCTGACCAAAAACTTTTTGATGATGCATTAACGTCTATAAGCATTTTTTTATATGATAAAGGGAACACATGCAAATGTATTGACTACCAAAACATCACTCAAAAAAGCAAGCGTGTTATTCATCGTGACAAACTCGGGGAAAAATGGATATTTGTAAGTGAAAAGACTTTGGGTGATAAACCTCTTAGGTTTGGAGATATATTTCAAGCATCATCGTCTGTTGCCACATTATGCAACAAGGCATTTCTCGTCACTGATGAAGTTGTTATGTCGGAAGAGTTGGAAGAGAATACGTTAAGGAATGCGGTTAGCCCTAAAGCGTTGCGCTATAAAAGAAAGCAGAAAATAATTTTTCCTTATAAGTATGAGAACGGATTATTACAGCACTATTCAGAAGAAGAATTTGTTTCTCTATACCCTCATACTGTGAACCATTTGCAGGCATATTTTGATAAATTAGAAAACCGCGCGAGTGATAAAAGAGCGCTATGGTTTGAATATGGTCGGACACAAGCGTTAGCCCACATAAACGAAGAAAAGCTGTTGCTTTCCACAGTAATCACACATTCGATTGACGTTTATAAAATAAATGCGTATTCCGTTCCATTTTCGGGTATATATATAACGGTAAAAAATCCAGCATACACTTTAGACGATGCACTTGCGGTATTAAAAAGTGATGATTTCTTTCAATATGTTCAATGCATTGGTGTTAGCGTAAGCGGAAAATCTATGCGCATCACAAGCAATGATATCAACAATTATACTTTTTCTAAGGAGGTAATTCCGTGGAGAAACTGCAGTATGTGATTGAAGATAGAACAATTGCAGAACTATTAGGTGTTCAAAATTTTTCTACTGATGAATCGGCCATTTTAGAATTGGTAAAAAATGCATACGATGCACAGGCATCGTATATCAAGTTGACTTTTAAAAGCGATACGCTCACTGTCCTTGACGATGGTGTCGGTATGAACATCGATGATATCAAAAGTAAGTGGATGCATATTGGAAAAAGCACAAAAGATTATACAACAGTTTTGGAAAACAATCACATTCGCGTTCTTGCGGGATCTAAGGGTATTGGTCGATTTGCTTTAGCTCGGCTCGGTCAAGAGGCTGCTGTAATGTCAAAACGTTCCGGTGATGATGGCATTTTGTGGGAGACTGACTGGAGTTCCTCCTCGGTTTTTATTGACAAAAATCACACCCAAACCGGAACGACATTAGTAATTAAAAAATTACGAAGCAAATGGGGAAAGCAGAAAGTTGAAAACCTGATTGCTTTTTTGTCAAAAACTTACAATGATGATTCTATGAAAATCATTGTATCTCATCCTGACATTTCTTCTGAGGTGGTACCGTACATCACAGAATTAACTCCTGGCATAAACTGCTTATCAAGAATCGATTTAAACTATGATAGTTCAAGTAATGAGTTGACAATAGATATCCAATCTGATGAATTTTCAGATAGAGCAAAACGGTATTGTAAGGATCTGGATTTGCATCACTTCTACCAAAAAGTCAATATTTTTGACGAATTTAAAGATTCTCAAGAATGGGATCTACCGGCAGAAGGACTTAAAGATACCTTAACTAACTTAGGAGATTTTTCTGCATGCTTTGGCTATAGGATTGCTACATCTAAAGTTGATATGGAAAAATTTCTATACAAGCATGACTCATTGCCAGCGGACCCATTACGGGGCGTTATTCTTTATAGAAACGCCTTTAGTATATCTTCTTATGAGGGAAAGAAAGACTGGTTAGGATTTGGAAAACGCTCCAGAAAATCCCCCGCTGCAGCAACACACCCAACAGGTTCATGGCGTGTGAGGGAAAACCAAATTGCGGGAAAAGTAGAAATCGATAAACAACGAAACGCTGTTCTGCAAGATCTTTCGAACCGACAGGGACTTGATGAGAACACTTATTATGAATTGTTTGTCGAGATTATCCTTGCGGGCATCAAAGAGTTTGAACGGTATCGGCAGAATATTATTCGGCTTATCAATGTAAAAAATGTTGTCTTAGAAGAGATGCCATCTCCGGTTAGTGCAAAAATTGTGTCGAATCCAAGTGCCGCCACAAAGTTAACTGACAAAGAAGTTCAACAACTTGCAATGGAAATCAAGTCGTATCAGGAGGCGCATACAAAAGCGCAGCGTGAACGCAATGATGTTGAAATTCGATACAAGTATGACGTTCGTATTTTAAACGTATTAGCAACAGTTGGTCTTAAAGCATCTTCTATTGCGCACGAACTAAAAAATGACAGAAATTCGATTTCGGAAAATGTCGACAACATTATAGATGCACTTAAAGTCTTTGGTATGTGGGAACAATTGAATTCACCGGAAAACACAGAGAAGTCTTATCAGAATGTTCCATACTTGTTGAAAGTCAACAAACAAATTGACACAAAGTTACTAGCATTTATGAACACAATGCTATCAGACACAGAGCAGAAAAAATTCAGACCCTCTTTGCAAAATGTAAATTCTATTCTTAAAATAATTAAAAACAATTGGGAAAACGATTATGCATGTGTTAACATTTCTATAATTCCAGATGACGATATTAACTTTACGATTTCGGAAGACTTTTTGCAGGTCATTTTTGACAATCTGATTCTTAATAGCATTCAACAAAACGATGCATTAAATCATCTGGAAATCGCTATTCGGATAACTCATTCTGGAGAATTCCTTTATTTTTCTTATTTTGATAACGGAAAGGGATTAGATAAAAAATATTTAACGAACCCAGAAAAAATTCTTGAAGTCCATGAAACTACACGAAAAAGCGGACATGGATTAGGAATGTGGATTGTAAATAATACAATTACTATGTCTGGCGGAAAAATTTCCCAAATAAACGGTGAAAATGGCTTCCATATAGATTTCACTTTAGGAGAGTCAAAATGATGGATAAGTTTTCTTTGGTATATATTGATGATGCTCCAGATACAGCATTGACCAAAGACCTTGATAAAGACTTTCATAGCGATAAGTTTGAGGTGACTTTCTCTGAAATAATATTTAATCCAAAAAACGGCTATCAAAGTCTTCTGAATGATGCTAAAGTACAAAGTGCAAATATCATTTTTATTGATTCTCGTCTTTTTGAAGCTCGTACCGCAACGCAAAAATTTACAGGTGAAGAATTTGAACTTGTACTCAAAAAATTTTACCCGTTTATTGAGGTTATAGTAATAACCCAAAACGAAACAGGTTCACCTGTTGAGAAGCTTGCAAAATATGACGGAACCAGAGGAGATTCCGCAGCAGAATATTATGCCGAGATAATTCCTCCAATTATTGAAAAAGCAGTAAAAAATATACAGCAATATCAATTTCTGTCCCAGTTGGTTGAAAAAAATGACAGCTGGGAGCCGGTTCTCAAAAGTAGGGTTATTGCAACATTAAAGGGAATTGACACATATGATCAGTTGACAAAAAGCGACATAGACGAATTGGTTTCAGCGTTCAAGGAAATTCAGGAGATTTTATAAGATGGATGACGATTATAGGAATACACTTTATTGTCCAAAACTTACCGATTTATCGAGCAAAAAAGATCTCGTTAAAAATGCCATCTTAAAAGAGCACCCTTGCACAAAAGATATGCATCGTTATATTTCAAATAATTCAAAACCGTTTAAGAAGGATTTTGTCAAAGCATATAATGGTAAATGCGCTTATTGTGGTGTCTCTATTGATATAATTTCATTAGACAAATTCGAAATAGACCATATAATTCCAAAGAAAGCTGAGCGCTTTGAAAAAAGTAAGGCTAACGCGGGATATATAGAAAATTTGGCATTATCTTGTTATACTTGTAATAGATTTAAAAGTAATTGGGAGTGTACTGCCGAAGAACTTCACAAAATAAACCCCGATGGTTCTGACATTACACAGGCATTTGTTAGAGATGAATTGTATTGTATACAAATTCGAGATTCAATGAAGGATGATAGCACAGTAAATTCATTCTACACAAAAGTGGCATTGGACAATCCGCTGCGACGAGTAGATTATTTATTAATGAACATGATCGGTTTAAGTCGCAAAATAACTTCTGAAAACCCTGCATATGGAAAACTTGTAGAAGCAATTGAACTTTTAAGAAGTAAGCGAAATCTGATGTCTTAATCATTAGCTACATAGCAGTAAAAAAACAAAGCCCACAGACTGGATTTTATGTCCAGCCTGTGGGCTTTGTATGATTTGTACTTTACCTTGCCCTGCGACTTACCCCGGAGCCTAAATCTAAGCCTACTTAACAAGATACCCATAATGGCGCATCTGGCGGCGGATAAGGGCTTCACAGCGGTCGCAAATTTCTTGGCTATAGGCGTTTCGATAGCTATCGATGAGCGCCTTTACATCGTTTGTGTTAAAGTTGAAGTGAAGCTGTATACCGTATAATTCCTCTGCCGCATCAAGCTGATCATCAAAATATCTCGAAAAAGGCTTGGCTTCAACGGCTTTTAGACAATCCTCTAAGCTGCGTTCAAGGGGAAAATCCATATTGGTATCCGCCAAAAGCGACAAGCCATTATCAAATAATGGGCACAGTGCATAGGTATCGTCAGCGGCATTGTATTGAACAGCAATATTGTTGGTATGGCGATCTTCGTTTAGGAAGAATGCATCAATCTCCAGCATCGAGGTCAGATATTGTCCAAAGTTTTGCAGTCCGGTTGTCTGTTCAACGAATTTTACCAGAAATTTCATCTGATTCTTGATTTCCCCTTGATGCGCTGTATCCACTGCAAGGCTCCCGCCGGTAAATTTTCGATACAGCTTTTCCAATGGAATAAGGTCATAGCCGTCCGCGAGAAAATCGGCGCTTTTACAGCCACTGTAAACTCGGTCTTTGTACTTGATTTGCGAGTACTCATAAGCCACAAAGGGGTACTTAACGGTTGACTTGCCTAGCAGTGCGGAAACAATTGTTTCCGCCAGCCCCTCATACCCCATGTGGTCAGCCTTGTACCAGTATCCATAACATTTCCATTTCAACTGATTTCCCTTGGATGTATGGTTCAGCGTTTCTTGTGGCTCAAGCCTGCTTAAATCAATCATTTCCATAGAGCCCTCCTTACGCAGCGATGTTACGGATCATCTGCACCCATTGATGGTCCCCAGCCATGCGCCCATTGGTCTTTTCAATAATCAGCAGCGGATCAAAGAAAGGAACATCCATCTCCCGGAGGATACCTTTCAAACCGGCTCGGCTGGCGGGTAGGCATCTTTCTTTCAAAAATTCTTCAAAATCTGCCCAGGACGGATTTTCTACAACGCCAAACGCCCGCAAAGGGATTCGGTCGGTGTAGTTCTTCATGCGGACAACTTCGTGCTTGAAATTAATGTCGATGACCGTACATAGCTGCTGACCATTCATGAAGTTCATCCGCATGGTGAAATCCGGGTTCTTGCTGAAATGCTCGGCGTTATAGATATACTTATATATGGTCTGGCGCGACACGCCGAACCGTTTTGCAATCTCGGTGTTGCTGATGCCTTTTCTATGCAGTTCCAAAATCTCTACGATCTGGTCGGGGGTAAGCTGCGCCTTGCGGCCCGCATTGCGCGGATTTGGATTATTGATTTTCAGCATCTTTGCAAGTTCTCGCAGTTCATTCAAATCAGCTGTGCCAAAAATTTCTTTTATTTGCTTTTGGTAATCGCTCGGCATACAGTATCCCTCCCAAGTCGTTTTCTACTATTACTATATCGTGATTTAGGGAAAATGTCAACAAATTAAAATATTGACAGCTTCAAGAATATCAGTCTTGTACGAATTACATTCTATTTCAATTATTTCTGTCCCTTATTCTTTGCGTCCAACTTTGGGCCTTTCTCTTTTGAATGTGGATACCCCTGTTTGACAGCTTTGACCATAATATGCTGATTTATAAAATATAAGCCTGTTGTATTTGGCTAGCTAATTTACCAGACAGTGTCTGGCAAATTGAGTTCTGCGTAAAAGCTGAATATGCCTTGGGAGATTTGTCTAACTAGATTTTTTGGGCTTGCATATCTCAGATATCCAATTTTCCAGTCAGTGACTGGAAAATTGAAACGGGAACCGTATCAGACCGATGGAAGCAGTCTTAAAGTGTTAGCGTTCACATGAGGTCGAATAGTCATCTTATCTGGCTTTGCGTGAACTGCTAATTTCTCTGATTGCGGTGTAGTGTTTTCCACATTTTCGGCTGATTTCGTTGAAAAAATCGGATGTCACAAATTCCAGCAGCCATACTTTGGGAATCATGTACTTGGGTGTCTGCAAGATGGTTTTCAGCAAGCCCTTGCTGCACCACTTCAGAATGGTATGGCGTTGGTAGCCTGTCACCTCGCAGACTTGCGCAACGGTCAGTACATCCGAGTAATTTGCCAGTTGCTGCTCGTACCATTCCTTGGCCAGCAGCCGTTCTTCGCCCGTATAGTTCAGCTTGCGCTCCAACGATGCGGCAGGTTTCTTATGTTTGGGGTAGTTGTAATACCACCCGCTGGGCGGGGTGTAGCGCATCGGGTCGGACTCTCGGCGGTAGAGATACTCGGCAACATCCTTCTTGGCGATTTTATAGCAGCGTGTTTTCTTTCCGTTGTTTTTGCAGGGAACAAGTCCGCTTTGCAGGAGATAAAGCGAGGTTCGTGTTCCGATATGGCATACGATGCGGAAATCGTTGCGGCTCATCGGATCCGGATAGGGCGTTAGGATTTCTTCGATTTTTTCTGCCAGCGGGTCTTTGCTTACAGGTTTTTTCTTCATTTCGGGTTCTCCTTGTTTCTAAAGTGGAACCCTAAAAACCACTTACTCATTTCTTTTGTAGCTTGCATTTTTCTCATTCGTGTCCGCAAATCTGCACCATTATCCGGCTTTTTGGGCAGGGCTTATCTTGCATCTTATCTTGCATTTTTCCCAAAAAGTCGCCATTTTTGCCCCAAAACGGGCGATTTTGCTTATTTTCGTACCTACATTGTTTTTCGCTGGTTTATCAGTGCTTTCTCCACAAACATCGCCCAAAATCAGCGGACAAACCAGCCTGCACTGACCCCTATTGCAGCTATAACGCCTTTTCTAAGATTAACTCGAAATCAATTTGACAGCAATGTCACGTGGGTTCGAATCCCACCGTCTGCGCCAAGAGTAGCACCCTGCGGGGTGCTGCTTTTTATTTTTGCAACAAACTATGCAAGGGTTGCAAGGTGGGATTCGAACAGCCCGTGCCCGGCGCTTTGCGTCCCGCCGGGCTGC
>ERZ826220.3316-NODE-3316-length-12587-cov-6.580514_pt1 | contig 12587 bp, 9 predicted proteins | sample MGYA00519927_ERZ826220 | MGnify/ENA primary metagenome ERZ826220 (study PRJEB31778, sample SAMEA3449225) | human gut metagenome | biome: human gut; feature: human-associated habitat; material: faeces | place: United Kingdom | collected 2010/2012 ...
CGTCACGTTTGAAATCCAGTCCGCGGATGGTCTGTGCCAAACGCAGGTCACGGCTCTTCATCTCTTCCACAAAGTTTTTGGTTTCGTAACCTGTTTCGGAAGTGAACGGAGTGCCGTCCAATTTCAGGTAAGTATTGACAAACGGACGAACCAGACTCCAGCCTTTACCGTACGAAAGCGAGTTATACCAGTAATTTTGAGTCCCGTAGATACCTGATGCGCTATTGGCACATACCGCCAGAATTACTTCAGAGGTAATGGGTGCTTCCAGATAGAACAAATCACGGTAGGCCCCTTTGGTTCCTGTTGCCGTATTCAGCGAAAGCCCGCTGTTGTCCATTACCAATTTGGCTGCATTGGCAGCATGGCGGTAAAGTTCTTCCGGAGTGATTTCCAAACCTGTCAGCTTGTGATAACGACGATAGGCGGCTTCGAACAGACACACTCGGGATTTGAGTGCGGCTGCGGCCCATTTGGTGAGTGTGGAGCTATTGACAGAAGAAGTTGCCTGAATATGTTCGTAAGCAAAATCGAGATCTTCGATCATATTCTTGATGATAACGTCCCGGCTGTCACGCTCTTTATACATGACATCGTACTGGTAGGACTGTATTTCATTGCCAAACCAGGGAACTTCGCCATATTGAGTCAACTTGTCATAATAAAACCAGGCGCGGAACCAACGGGCAATGCCCAAGTAATTATCGCGGGTAGCTGCATCCACTGTGCACTCTTTCGAGTGACAACCATCAATAAAATAGTTGATGTTCCGTAAGGTTCCCCACGACCAGCTGGTAGCTGTTTCCGAATTGTACGCGTTTTGCTGAATAAACACATTCGTCTGCCGGACAGCGGCAATATCACACATCTCATCCTGCTGATAGCCTGTAGAAAGTGTAGGCAATGCCCGATAGAAGGAATAGGCATAAAGGCGCAATCCGGACTCGCTGCCGAAAACCATAGATTTGTCAGCCTCTACCTGCATCGTCTCCGTCAAATCGCAACCACCTAGCAGCACCGTTGCACACAGAAGCAGGATATTACGTATAGTACTTAATCTTTTCATATCTTCTTTGTTTCTATTTAGTAAGTAATAGAGATTCCTAAACTTAGATTCCGCATCGTCGGATAGTTGAAGCCGTCTCCTTTGTTGCCGGAAGTCAGGTCATTATCCGAACCTTTCGTTATCACTGTCACATCGTAATCTTTCGTGTGACGGTAGAGTGGAGACCACGACCATAAGTTCTCGCCCGAGAAATAGACGGATACTTTAGAGAAACCGGCTTTTGCTATCCATTTCTTTGGCAGATTGTAACCAAACTGCAAGTTCTTGAGCCGGAAGTAAGATACATCCTGCAGGTAGCGTGTATTGGCCGTTCCTTTATATAAGGGATTGTAATAACCCGAATAACGCGGCAGATAGGCATCGGGACGGTCCAGTAGTTATTCAAGTGCCACACCGGGACTTGGTTGTAAGGACGGTTGTACTGTCCCCAGAAAGAACTCTCGCCACTAGGATACCAGTCTTGTTTTCCCACACCGTCGAACATGGCTGACAGAAAGAAGTTATTCCAGTCGGCACTAAATGAGAGGGTATAGATGTAGCGCGGTTCGGAATTTCCAATGATTTTCCGGTCGCCCGGTGAGTCTACCGTGTTGGCTCCGTTATCAATAGTACCTGTATTGTTCAAGTCTTCGAAACGCATATCACCGGGATAAGTGATGTAATTGACAGATGTCTGCATCAGGTTGTTTTTGTAACCTTTCCCGTCAAAAGCCGCATCAATTTCGTCTTGTGACTGGAACAGTCCGTTACAAACAAATCCCCAAATTTCACCGATACGCTGACCTACATAATAATCATCCAAGTCACGTTTCGGATTATTATATTTGTCTATCACCGAATGATAATCGGCAAGGGTCGCTTTAATGCCGAAACTGAACGGTTTGCCTGCCAAACGGAACGAGTCGTTATATCCCAAGGAAATCTCGTAACCATAGGTACTCATGTCGGCATAGTTTCCTTTGGGTGATGATGCTCCGAATGTATCGGGAAGCGTCGGACCTACTGTATACATATTAGCGGTCTTACGTACATAATAATCGGCGGACAGCGTAATCTTGTTATTTCGGAATCCCAAGTCGATACCCCCATCTATGGTTCGTGAAGTTTCCCAACCGATATTATCCGGAATCTGGTCGGGGTTGAGCGTGTAGCGTAACTGTGCCTTACCATCCAGGTAACGTCCTTCGCTTGAAGAACCGGTAGTAGAATAGGTCTTCAATGCGAACTTCTCCAGATAAGAATACGGTCTCACGTTACTATTACCTAATGCTCCATAAGAGACACGCAGTTTTCCGTGTGAGATAATAGCCGGATTCACCTTCCAGAACTTCTCTTCCGAGAAGCGCCATGCTGCCGAAGCTGAAGGGAAAAATCCCCATTGCGAATTGTTGGGGAACTTCGAAGAACCGTCATAACGCCCGTTCACCTCAAATAGATAACGGTTGTCATAAGAGTAATTCAACCGGAAGAATGCCCCGGCATACCGCCCCCGGTTACCATCACTCTTAATAGACATATTATCTCCCATAGCAAAGTTGATATTTTCCACATCAGGCATCAACAAGCCATTCCGCTCCGAAGAGATTGCCTTATAGTCCTGCTGTTCATAGTTATATCCCGCCAGAGCTTTCAAATAATGTTTTCCGGCAAAGGTGTTCTCATATTCGGCATATATATTGGTGGATATATAGGTGGTCTGTTGCACTTTCTCCAACATCTTATCATCCGTTTCCGGTACTCCGAGGTATTTAATCACCCCTTCGTAATCGCTATATGGAACGGCGGTCGTTTTCTTGTCTTCTATAAAATCTTTCGTACGGAAAGAGAAGTCTCCGGTAAAACGTAATTTGTTGTCCAGCATGGTTATATTCAGGGTAGTCGTATTTTTCAGCGTTTTCGTTGTACGCTTTATCCAGTTGTTACCCGTTACCAGTCCACCGACGGAACGTGCACCGGAGTGTGTCAAGGTGCCGTCCGGATTGAAGATTGGCTCGGACGGATGGCCTTCCATATTGATCGCTTTCCAAACCAGACCTTCATTCTGCTCTACATAACCCAATGGCTGCGTATATTTATCATGAGTATAGTCTATATTATTAGAAATTTTCAGCCAGTCGAACACCTGTGCACTGATTTTGGTACGCATATTCATAGTGCGGTAGGTATCCGAGTTATAATTGAACAGACCGTCGTAATCGTATAAACGTGCGGAAGTGTAGTAACTGATTTTTCCGTTCGAACCGCTAATGGATACATTATGCGACTGTGCAAACGTATGATCCTTATAAAGCGCGTCATAGTAATCTTCATTTCCATAGTATGTATACTTTCCATCGGGACCAACCGCTGCCTGTAATGTATTTCCTGCCAACTTCCGCTGCCGGAAAGTCTCCAACCATTCTTTTGAGAAAGGTTGTGATTTATTAATGCTGGTAGGCTCTATCCCGCGGTAATTGTATTCCGCCTCGCGAAACAGATAAGCCCAGACATAACCGTCATCAACAACATCCGGCACAACAAGCCCCTGCCCGTATACGGTAAAGGTGAAAACGTACGCGACTGGCTGTATGTCGAGGACCACGCAAGGGCCATAGACCTCATTTTCCACGAAGGTAAAATTGCCGGTACATACAACATCGGAGGTTTCAACGAGTGGAAGAACATCGATCTGATCAAGGTCATCATCAAAACCGTCGACCGACTCTTGGGAAGGCCGGAAGGCGCGAGCGAAAAACTGATTACCTATGTCGCAGACCGGGCCGGGCACGACCTGCGCTATGCGATCGACTCCACGAAGCTCAAGGAGGAATTGGGCTGGGAACCGACCCTCCAGTTCGAGGAGGGCATCGAAAAAACAGTCCGCTGGTATCTCGATAACCAAAAATGGATCGATAACGTGACCTCGGGGGAGTATGTAAAATATTACGAGGAGATGTATCTGAACAGGTAGTCGACCTTTCGCCGTCCGTCGGTGTAGTTATTCGCACAGAGTGCCCAGTTATCTGAGAACGCTCTACACCGGTCATGCTCTTCGACTTGCTATTTTTCTCTATTGTTCTACATTTCGACCGAAATAGACAGGCAACTTTGACATGAAGTCGGGAAACAGAGTGATTCTAAATACGGCGATACTGTATGCCAAGATGGCCATATCCATCTCGGTCGGCTTGATCTCCACTCGTCTCACATTAGAAGCACTGGGCATCGAGGATTACGGAATTTTCAATCTGGTCGCGGGCATCGTTTCGATGCTGACCTTTCTCAACACGTCTTTAGCCGCCTCAACCCAACGTTTCTTGTCTTTCGCTTTAGGTCAAGGCAGCAGTGAGTACCTATGCAAAATATTCTATTATAGCCTCGTACTTCATCTGTTTATTGGACTCTGCGTTATTGCGTTGATCGAAACGATCGGCATATACTGCATACAACACGTATTGACCATCGAACCTACAAAACTGAGCAACACGCTGACCATTTTGCATTTATTGAGCGGGAGCATATTTTTTAGCATCATGTCAGTACCTTACATCGCAGTACTTGTCAGCCGAGAAAACATGTTTCTTTTGTCTCTGATCGAGATCGTTGAGATTATGCTCAAACTGCTCGGAGTCTTATATTTATCGCATTATAACGGAAACCGACTTATTTTGTATTCCGTTGTCATTGTATGTGCTACGTTTCTGTCTCTGATATTGCGAATCATCATGTGCTGGCGGAAATATCCGGAAACGACCGTCGCGTTTGGCCCTTTGAAAGACAAGCCACTTCTATGGGAGCTCACTTCGTTTGCCGGCTGGTACACGTTCGCCTCGGTTGGCAGCATCGGACGCTTCCAAGGAATCCCCATTCTATTGAATGTTTTTTTCGGTGTAATCGTCAATGCGGCCTACGGAATCGCCAACCAAGTGAATGGTCTGATGCAATCTTTCGCGACAGCCATTTTGCAATCCATACGTCCGCAAATCATCAAAAGCGAGGGAGCCTCCGACAGAGAACGAGCACAAAAGCTATCGCAGATCGCCTGCAGATATATGTTTTATCTATGCGCTTTCTTTTCGATACCTCTTATGATCGAAATGCCCTGCGTCCTTCATTTATGGTTGAAAGAGACTCCCGAATACTCGGTCGGCTTTTGTCGCCTGATACTCGCCTCCACGTTGTTATATATGATAACCTGCGGGTTAACCGTAGCCATCGATGCGACAGGACACATCAAGTGGATGTATATCGTCATGGGATGCCTGCACTTTCTGAATCTCCCGGTAGGATACGTTTTGTTGAAGTCCGGCATGTCCGCTTATAGCATATTATGGGTCATCGTGATCGAGGAATTGATCTGCATGTGTGTCAGAATCTATCTAGCGCATCGAATCGTGAACATCAATCCGCATCGATTCTTGAAACAAATCGTCGGTCCCATCGTCGCCATTACAACTGTGACTTCTGCTATCGGTTTATTCATCACGCATTACATGGAAACGAGCGTACTTCGGCTGGCATTGACTTGCATCGCATGTGGCAGTACATTCATTGTTTTGTGCTGGTTTTGGGGAATGGAAAGAACCGAAAAGCAAAAAGTAATTTTTACTGCCGGTACCTTAAAAGCAAAATTGATCCGATAACCATGTCTCATATCATAAACGCCTTGTTACGGAAAGCAGAGAACCTGCTTTCTAGAACTCGCATCAGGCTGTTCAAAACTGCCTACGTAAACTTCAGGACTTTGCCATTCAAACAAGCCGTTAAATGGCCGATCTTCATATACGGTCGCGTTAAGTTATACAATCTTTCTGGACAAATCGAGATCCGAGGTCCCGTCGAACGAGGGATGATCAAATTCGGATATCGGAAAGGTTATTTCTCAGGGCCCAAAGGGAGTGCCATGTTGTTTCTTGCCCAAAATGCGAAACTGATTTTCAACGGGCCTTGCGTCTTCGATTACGACTACGCGATCCGTATCACGGAAAATGGAATCGTCCGCATTGGAACCTATTGTCGTTTCGGTAACGACACCAAAATTTATTGCGAAGAAAACATCGAGATCGGCGCTTTCTCTGGTTTCCCTTTTGGGACCTGCATTATGGATACGAATTATCATTATATGATGGACCTGAGCTCTGGAACAGTTCACAAGCAAAGCTCTCCCATCCGAATCGGAGCCTACAATTGGATAGGCAATACATCGCAAATCATGAAAGGAACGAAAACCCCCGATTGGTGTACTGTCGCATCTAAAAGCTTTCTGAATAAAGATTACACGCAATCGAACCAAGAGAACGTTCTGATAGCAGGGCATCCGGCCAAAATTATCAAGGAAAACTACGTGCGAATATTTTCCTTCGATGCGGAACAGAGGATAAAAAAATGGTTCGAACAATTCCCGAATCAGACATATCGGAACGAAGAACTAATCCAAACATATAAGGATATGGCCTCCGTCATGCGAGCGTATCGTCCAAATCATACACACACAAAACGTTAAACTGGTACTAAAGACCCGTCGAATATGAAGCAATTGGCTTACAGAATCAGGAGAAGGCTCAAGAGACAGTACGACAAATGGCGTTCCATAGCGAAATGTCATGTTCGTTTCGGCAAACATGTTCTGAGTTACAATAGCCGATACGAAGGGTATAATAGCGTGGCCGATTACTGTGTCATCCGAAACTGCGACATCGGCTACGGAACCTATTTTTCACCCCATTGCGTAGCCGACAACACATGGATTGGCAAATACTGCAGCGTGGCCGACGATGTCACAATCGGACCGGGCAACCATCCTTCATCCGTATGGGTTTCCACTTATCCCGCTTTTTATCGGGATTTTTCCTGTTTTACAAATTTTACGTTTCATCAAGGGAAAGAAAAATATCCTCTATTCAAAAATGTCTCCGGTCCATATGCCTGCCGAATCGGCCATGACGTTTGGATCGGTCGCGGAGCGACCGTTCTATCGGGAGTCACCATTGGCAACGGGGCGATTATAGGGACAGGAGCTGTCGTACTGAAAGATGTAGCCCCGTATGAAATCGTTGCAGGCATCCCTGCAAAACACATTCGATATCGATTTTCTCCCGAACAAATCGAAGCGTTGACTGAGATGCGGTGGTGGGACCGAAGTCCAGAATGGCTGAAAACGCATTACGCCGATTTCGAAGACATAGATACATTCATCAAAAAACATGGAGCAGGATTCGCCTCGAAGTGAACCCATGCGTTTCCCGCCTACACACTGCAATTTGCGAGACGAATCTGCCGTTCGCATGCTTTGAAACGATCGTTCTCCGATCCGACATGCTACCGAATCAATCCCGTCCGTCGAGCGGAAATCGATCATTTTTCGAATCACATATAAATCGGCCATCGAATAACCAAAAATCAAAACAAGAGATCTTTTTCGGTTACACTTCTTGTATCGCTCAAAAAACACCCCATGTTGTATAACAAATCTGTATTGCTCATCGCTCCGTGTTTCCACGACTACCACGATCGAATCGTCCAAGCATTGGAAGTCCGGGGGGCATCGGTCGTTTTTTTTCCCGAACGGGACTATTCGATCTGGTTCAAGCTTGTCAACAATCTGGCAAACCGATGGCTCGATGCTCTGCAAGCCGCCCACTATCAGAATATTCTGAAAAAAATTGCCGGGCGGCGATTCGATTACTTGTTTGTTGTAAGGGGATACAAAATCACCCCCGAATTCATCTCCGGATTTCGCGACCTGAATCCGGGTGCGACGACACTCATGTATCAATGGGACTCGAACAAAACCAACCCTTATGCGGCGGTTCTTCCCTTTTTCGACAGAGCGTACTCATTCGACTTCCATGACTGTGACGAACTCGGATTGCAATACGTTCCGCTTTTCTACACAGACGACATCATCCGGATGCGCGAATCGTTTCCTCAACAGTGTCCTTACGATTTCTTTTTCATGGGCACCTATATACCCGAACGATACAAAGCACTCGTCCAATTCAAGGAATACTTAAATAACCTGAAAAATTTTACACTCAAATCATACATATACGTACCATGGACTCGTTTGCTGAAGCTACGTCTCAAAGGCATTAGACTCGATCCGTCGATTGTCACGACACGACATTTGCCGCGTACAGAATACCTCGACATGCTCTCGCAATCGAAAGTCGTGGTCGATGTCAGCAACCGCTTTCAAACGGGACTCGCGATGCGTGTAATTGAAGCACTCGCTATGCACAAAAAAATACTGACGGATAATCCGCATATCACCCGTGAACCGTTTTTCCAAAGCGGTAATATCTGTCTGTTCGATGCAGCGCATCCTTCGTTCCCCCCCGAATGGGTCGACCGGCCGTTCAATCGATCGGTCGCATTGCTTTCTATCGGAGAATGGATCGATCGGATATGGACCGACCGAACCCATTTCGCGACCGGCCTTCACTCTCCAAACCCTCATGAAGGTCAAGCCGTTGGCGTGTTGTGAGTGCATATTTGATTTTCACAGGCATTGTTATCGCTCTGACAGCAGGGGATTTCTTGCGGAAACGGCAGGGATACGGCATACCGACCTTATGAGCCCTTTTCATTACCATTCTGTTTGTCGTTCTGCGCGACGAGATAGGATACAACTACATCAATTACCGCGATCTTTACAACCTCATCTTTGAGAACTGACGGAAATCAAACCCGAACCGGGTTGCATCGATACGATCACATTGTTGCAAACCCTAGGATGCGGCCATGGGGGCTCTTTTCCGTTTTCGGGACAGCCACCGTCTGCCGCGCATTCCGAGGCATTAAACTGTACACTCCCAACGTACGTATCGCTCTATTAATTTATCTACTCACGCCGGAACTTTTTGGGAACTCGCTTTCGATCCTTCGACAGGCTATCGTCATAGTTCTTGTTTTCAACGCATTTTACTACGCATATAACAAACGCCACAGGACATTTTGGGGATTCTACCCAATGAGGTGCCTATCCCATTATTCCTGTTTGCTCGCTCCGAAGTTGCAAAGCAAAGCCAGACCGCTCGTTTTGATAGGAACCCACAGAACAGTTTGAAGCGTATGAAAAGGCCGGAACCCGAACCATAATGGAGTATGATCGTATATCTTGCATTTATCGGCTTAGTGATAAGCTCGTTTTCGCTGGATTATCTCTATAAAAAAGAAGGATGCGGTATATTTGCCCTGTTTGCCATATTGCTGACGATCCTGTTGGTTATATTACGCTATTATGTCGGATATGATTATGATACGTATTCCTATTTTTTCGGAGAAAGCATATCTTCGTTAATCGATAAAAAACTAGAGTGGGGATTCATCGGCATCGTTTGGTTTCTCCATTTATTTGAAGCGGACCCGTTCTGGTTGTTTTTTTGCTTCGGAGTCGGAATCATCGGATTTATACTTCACGGGGTAAAATTATATACCCGGAATGTCCGGATCGCTTTTCTGATCTATCTGCTTATTCCGGGCTTATTCCTTAATTCGCTGTCCATTATCCGGCAGGCTCTGGCTATTGCGATTTTGTTCAATGCCTTTTATTATTATTGCAACAAACGGTACAAAACGTTTTGGATCCTTTTTCTGCTCGCTTTCCTGTTTCATTACTCGAGCCTGTTGGTGCTTCCCTTTTTCTTGCTTGCCCCGAAACTGCAAGGAAAAGCAAAATGGTTGATTTGGATCGGAATCCCTTTGTCTTTGATTTTATACAAACTGAATTTTATCGATACGGTCATTACCGCCTTGCTCGGCAGTTCGAGATTCGTCGTTTATGCGGAGTATGAGGATGCCGGGGCCAGTTTCGTCAAATTGCTGGTACTGAATCTATCCGTAGTGGTGTATTTGTTTTTTTACAAAAAGATGGACAAACAAAACCGCTCCATGCTGGCGTTGGCCGTAATCGGACTGTTGTTGTTGAACACCTGCGCAAGTGTCGGGGCGATCACGCGGATCTCGTATTATTTTAAAATATTCGAAATCGTATTGTTGGCCAATATCGTGAGCTATTTCCGTGCCTCGCTGAACCGTGTGGTTGCCTGTACGTGTATTTTCATCTATTTTTTCGCGATGTTTTACTCCGCTTTGTACCGGGACTACACGGCGGTCGATACGTATCCCAAAATGACTCCTTACCAAACGATATGGGAACGATAGCCATTGCACATCTGCTTTAAAAAGCATTGATCCGCCGTTTCCGTAAAATCCTTCAAGATAACGTATGCTATGATTTCTATCCATTGTCCGGCAGTACCGGAGCGTGTTCGCATTCTGCCTCGGACGTAGCCGGATGAAACATTATTTTAATCAATCACTTACATGACACCTGTTCTTTCTGTTGTTATTCCGGTCTACAACGCGGCTCGGACCATAACCCGGTGTATCGATTCCGTGATCGCCGATCTCGACAGCACTCCTTACAGTTGGGAGCTATTGCTGGTGGACGATGGGGCCGAGGACGACTCTCTGAAAATCATGCAGGATTACCTGTCCGGATCCTGCCATCGAGAGCAAATCCGCATTATCGAGCAACCGAACCGAGGTGCGGCTACAGCGAGGAATGCGGGCATACGCGGGAGTTCGGGCCAATACGTTGCATTCAATGATTCCGATGACATTTGGCTGCCGGGAAAGACGCGAGAGCAGATGCAATATCTGTTATCGCACCCAGAAGTCGATATGATCTGCGGAGCTCACGAAGTGCCTTTCAAACCGTACTTTAAGAAACTGAGCCGGTATACGCGAATCACTGTTAAAGACATCGCCTTGCAGAATTTCTGCTCGCCACCGACTACGATCATCAAACGGAGCATCCTCTCCCGGACGGGGCTTTTTGACGAAACGATGAGAATGGGAGCTGAGGAGGGGTCTTTGTTCCATGCGATCACCTACCATGGCTGCTGTATTCTTCGGAACGACGTGGTGTCAAAATCCGCAATACAAAAAAGACGATGGGGAGAGTCGGGTCTTACGGGTAATATTTGGCGAATGGAACGCGGCAAACAGTATAATTTTCGCCAATCCTACCGCAAAGGCTACCTATCGCTGGGCTATCTTATGATTTGCTCGTTTTTTTCATATTTGAAATACCTGCGTCGTCTGCTTGCTAAGCAGCTATTCCGGTTAAAATCTTTCTTATCGAAATGAGTATTCGTCAATACAGTTTCTCCAACAAAATTTATATGTTTTTTTGCTTCGTTCGGACTCGCATTTTTTACCGGAGAGCAAAAATTATTCGGTTCCCGTTCGACATTCGCAACGGAAAGAACATCCGTCTGGGACGAGGTCTTTCGATCGGGAGGATGTGCCGATTCGAGGTTTCGTTCAAAAACGGCCGGCACGACCGCATTTGTCTCGAAATAGGCGATCAGACGAGAATCGGCGATTTTGTCCATATCTCTGCTTTGGAGCATGTCAGTATCGGCAGCAATTGCGGCATAGGTCCCAAATGCGGCATTACCGATTTGAATCATGGCGATTTTAGCCCGTGGCATCCGTTCGACATGACCGTTCCGTACAAGCAGTGGCCTCTGCATGCCCGTCCGGTGAAAATCGGAAACAATGTATGGATCGGCGAAGCGGTATGTATCCTTCCGGGAGTAACCATCGGCGACGGATGCATTATCGGAGCGATGTCCAATGTGGTCAAATCGATTCCCCCTTATTCCCTTGCCGTCGGTAATCCAGCCAGAGTCGTGAAGAAATATAATTTTACTACGAAATGCTGGGAAAAAGTAATATGACACGGTGGAGCGTTTTATTGTTAATCCTTTGCATTGCAGGTGGATGCACAAAAGAGACGGGAAATATCTCTCCGGAGCTTTTATACGCAAAATTGCAGAAACTCCCGCAAAGCGATCAATATAATCAATGGAGGCAGGATTATATTATTCAAAATCAATCTTTACAAACACAAAATGATTTGATCGTTTTTACGGGAAGTTCTACAATCGCTTTGTGGAAATCCATGCAAGCCGATTTTAGTCAATATAACGTCGTTAACCGTCATTTCTCCGGATGCTATATAGAGCATCTGATCCGAAACCTCGATGTAATAGCCCTTGATATCAACCCCGCGGCTTTAGTCGTCTATATCGGGGACAACGACATGTTTAAAACCTCTGTGAAAAAGTTTTTTGAATATGCGGATTGCCTGCTTTACGTGTTGCAACAACGGCATCCGGCCCTTCATGTTATCTTTCTGTCGGTCAAGCCGAGTCCCGCCCGAAAGGAGTTGTACGATCAATACAGACATCTCAATCTGGGGTTACAAAATCTTGCATATAGTAATTCCGGAATCGATTTCATCGATATATGGACCCCCATGTTGCTGGAAAGTGGAGATCCTGATGAAACTTTGTTTTTGCAGGATGGAACTCATCTCAATGCGACGGGATATGCTGTCATTAAAGCACAGCTTGACAGTGTGTTTCAAAAACTCAGTCTTCCTTCAAAGACTAATCTGTAATTATGAAAAACATTCTGATCACGGGCGGCGCGGGCTTCATCGGCTCGCACGTCGCGCTCAAGCTCG
>ERZ826220.3327-NODE-3327-length-12558-cov-2.596897_pt1 | contig 12558 bp, 9 predicted proteins | sample MGYA00519927_ERZ826220 | MGnify/ENA primary metagenome ERZ826220 (study PRJEB31778, sample SAMEA3449225) | human gut metagenome | biome: human gut; feature: human-associated habitat; material: faeces | place: United Kingdom | collected 2010/2012 ...
TGCTTGTGATAATCATTTCCGATGGAGTTCTGATGCTTGCAGGACTGGCAGCTCTTATCATGCTGTGCAGGACTTCCGGCGAAAAGGCTGATGGCACTGTGACGTTCCCGAAGTTTTTCAAGCTGTGGTTTGAACCGTCGGTATTACTGCTTTGCTGGTACACCTATGTTGCGATCAGATCCGCTGATACAGTTGCGAGGGACGTAATTTTCAGGTCGTATTACACGAGCGGCATTCTCGAAGTCGGTTTTTCGGGAACTGTAGAAAGCGTTATGACGCTCGTCATGTACGGGCTTGGAGTAATGGCTTTCGGTGCAATACTGACCTACATTGCGGTAAGCGTTTGCATAAGGGCTAAGAACAAGAGCGTTGAAAAGGGCTTCCTGACCTACTGGGTGTTCCATTTCATATGGAAGGCGCTCAAAGCGCTTGGCGGAGCGTTACTGACCGTATGCAGGACCGTCCGCGAGTTCTGCACCGGGGAGCTTTACAAAACCGACCGTGCAGCGAAGAAATTCGTCCTTCTTGATGTGACGTTCATCGGGATAACTCTCGTTGTTCTGGCGCTGTTCCTTGCTGCTGCGTCCAACAATGTTTGGGGACTTATGCTGTTCTGGTGCGTTGTTTGGCTTATCGCGCTTGGACTTTTCCTCTACGGACGATACCTTGTTACCCGCGACGAAGCCAAGCTTGAGCAGCAGATACGCGAGATAAGCCAGGGAAACTATTCCTACGACCCGCAGCTCAGCAAGAATTCACCGTACACAGCAAGCTGCGAGGTACTGAGCAAAGTCGCAGATGGCTACCGCCGCGGAATCGAGGAAAGCGTAAAGGCGGAGCGCACCAAAATAGAGCTTATTACGAATGTCTCCCACGACCTTAAAACTCCGCTGACCTCAATAATCAGCTACATCGACCTGCTGTCAAGGGAAAATCTCGAGCCGCAGGCAAGGGAGTACGTCGGGATACTGCAAAAGAAGTCTGAGCGGCTGAAGCACATCGTGTCGGACGTATTCGAGCTTGCCAAGACCACCAGCGGCGAAATAACGGTAGAGCATGAGCGCCTTGACCTGACCCGCCTCTCCAACCAGACCCTCGCCGAGATGGAGGACAAAATCAGCGCGGCAGGTCTGATGGTCAAAACCGACATCTGCGAGCCTCCCGTGGAGGTCATAAGCGACGGAAAGCGGCTCTACCGTGTGATCCAGAACCTGATGGACAACGCGCTGAAATACTCGCTTAGGGGAACGCGCATATATTACACCCTGAAAAAGGACGGCGGCACAGCCGAAATAACCATAAAGAACATAGCCGCCTACGAGATGGATTTCACCAAGGAAGAGATCCTGGAGCGGTTCTCAAGAGGTGACAAGGCGCGCTCCACCGAGGGAAGCGGACTTGGACTGTCCATCGCGCAGGGCTTTACGATAGCCTGCGGCGGTGCGTTCGATATTGACATTGACGGCGATATGTTCAAGGCGCGCATGACCTTCCCGCTGGCGGCTCCGGCTGAAATAACCGAAGAAAAGACGGCGGTGACGGCAGATGCATAAATCTCTGCTTTCCGAGCGGCGCGGGCTTGCGATATTCAGCGAAAAGGCGCTGATGATAGCCGCCGCGCTGATCTCGCTGCTTTTGCAGATCATCTCTTTCGTCACAACGTGGCAGGGCGCGGAGGCGTACTTTTCCTCCGCGTTTCCGCTGGCGTCGCTGCTTTTTGCGGTGGCGGTGCAGTCGGTGGTGTATTTCACCTCGAACTCGATACGAAGGAAGCCCGGCGCGGGAAAAATAATCGCGCTGGCGCTTGCACTGCTGTGTTCGAACTACTTTTCGTTCGTGGGAATATACAGCGCCGTTAATCCGCCGACGGTTTACCTCCAGCAGACATACAACGCCTATTCCGCAGAGCTGACTGCGGCGGCGGAGGAACTTGACTCCGCGCGAAAAGCGAGAAGCACCGGAGACATCGACGCCGCAGTAAACGCCGTTATCAGCCGATATTCCGAGCTGACCTCGCAGAAAGCGGCAATGGATAAGCTGACGGAGCAGCTTGCGGAGATCAGCGGCACTGGTGTGACCGCCGGAATGACCCCGCCGTCACGGTGGAACTACGCGACCTATGAGGACTACGCCGCGGCGTATCAGGCGTACATCGCAGGAATTTCCCAGGGAACGGCGGCCGCGGCCGGCACCGAAGCGCAGGCGCTCCTGAGCCGGTACGGCTTCACGAGCGACGCCGACGCTGCGGAGCGGTCTGCGGAGCTGACCGCCGAAATGTCGCTGATTGAGGGCGTGTTCGGCGCTTCCGGAAGCGGATTCTATTCCGCCGCCGAGCAGATCCGCGCTGAAATGCTCGCCGGCGGCAGAAATGCGGCGGAACGCGTGTTTTCGCTGTACGAAAAGCTGTCCGGGAATCGTCTGGAGTACACGGCGGATATCCCCGGCGTGACCCTCGGCCTGCCGGAGTATTCCGAACTTTCGGCGGGGAAAGCTCCGGCGGCTGTCCGGGAGCAGATGCTCGGGAAGATATCCTCCGCGTGCGATACCATCAACGCCGCAGGGGGCGATGTCAGTGCTGACAGCTTCCCGGTGGAGAACGTGTACACGCTTCCGCTGAGGGCTGTGTTCGTGGATTTCAGAACCGACGCGGCAGTTTCGATGGCGCTTGCGCTGCTGACCGATTACCTGTCGCTGGCGGCAGCGGTGAGCTACGTACAGAAGAAAAGCATTCTTGCCGCGCGTAATACGGCGCAGGCTGCGGCTTCCGACGAGTTTTTCTTTGAGCAGAACATAGCCGGAGCGCTCCGTCTGGGGGCGTTCGCGGAAGGAAACGAACTCCGGGAATCGGACGAAAAGCAGCTTTCCGAGCGCCTGGCGGAGTACGTCAGCAGGTTCACGGCGGCGGACTTCGCGGCGGAACAGGGGTGTACTCTGCTTGCGCGCCGCGAGGACGTAAAGGATCACGAGCTGCTGACTGCGTTTCTGTGCCAGTGCGGCTACGCGAAGCTGCTGACCGCCGAGGAGGTCGGGACGCTTGGCGGCAATGCTGATTCCGATTGCGTCCTGCTGCGGACGAAGTTCCTGATGTGGGTCAGCGAAAAGACTGCGGGAAAGGCGGTGTGACCGGTTGAATATTCCGATATTCCTTGCTGCCGGAATGGCGGCGGAGCTTGTTCTGGCGCTGATCAGACCGCTTCGCGGCGCGACCAGGGGACTGGTCTGCTGGAGCGTATCCGCAGTCGTGCTGTCGATGTGCTGCGCGGTGTACTTCATAAGCTCCGGCGACATCACGTTCGACCTTCCAAGCGCGATACGTGGCATAGGCGGCGCAGGCGTGCTGGTGCTGATTGCGGCTCTTATCGAACTGTTTTCTCCTTCCCGCCGGAGCCGACAAAAGCCGGAGCAGGATCCGCAGCGCTCGGAACGCTCGCTGAACATCGTGCTGTCGGTTGCAGCAGGTATACTCTGCGCGGCTTCCCTGGCTCTGTCGCTTTTCGGGGAGCGCGACACTGCGGCGCTGCTTCTTGTGCCTCCGACTGCGGCTGCACTCCGGCAGACTATGTGGTTCATGAAGTCCGCCGGAGCAGAACACCCTGCCACACAGCGCGAAAAACTCGCGGAGCGTATCTCATGCGGCAAGTATAAATTATAACGTGACCGCCGCCGGAAAGAAGCGGCGGTTTTCCGTTTGTAGATATATACAATTATAGGCTGCCCGTTTTGTGAAGTTAGCTAAAATGCGGCTTTGCGTAACGTATGTTATGCTAAAAATTAGCTTAAAACCTGCGGCTAATTCATAAAAATCTATTGATTTTTTGAGGAAAATGTGATAAAATAGTGATAACTGGTGTGGAGTTGTTCGTAGGCTCCTCCGGAATTAACTGCTATAAGGAGTGCCTGCATGTCTCCGAAATTAAGTGAGTTGATAACCCTGCTCAAAGGACACAGGGTGTTTATACAAACGCATAACTTTCCAGACCCTGACGCGATAGCCAGCGCATTTGGCCTGCAAGTTCTTCTGGAGCGTTTCAAGATACCTACGACGATATGCCATCACGGAAATGTCGAGCGTACCGCGACTGCGAATATGGTTTCTGAATTCGGGATCAAAATGACCGAGGATACCGAACTTGAGGATATGACCAGCGACGATTATATAATCACGGTGGATTCTCAGAAGGGAAACGCGAATATACTCGATCTCGTGGGCAACGAAGTTGCCTGTATCGACCATCACCCGACTTTCTGCCCGGCTGATTATAAATACAAGGATATCCGCATAGTCGGAAGCTGTGCGACGCTTATCGCGGACTACTACATGTCCTACAAGATGGATATGCCGAAGGACGTCGCGACCGCGCTGCTGTACGGTCTGAAAATGGATACGGCGGATTTCACCCGCGGCGTTACAGAGCTTGACATTGATGTATACAAGTATCTGTTCCCGAGGGCTGACAATTCGCTGATACGCAAGTTCCAGTCGGGAGTTATACAGTACGACGAGCTGGAAGCGTTCGTTGATTCGATGAAGAACATCGACATTCTGAACGGCGTGGCATTCGCGTTCCTGAATTTCCAGTGCGCGGACGCATTCGTAGCTACTATATCCGATTTTATTCTGAATCTCGACGTTGTAACGTTCGCAGTCGTGTATTCCCGCAAGGCGAAGGGCTTCAAATTCTCCGTCCGCTCCGAGCTTGACGAGCTGAACGCAGGGAAAATCGCGGAGCAAGCACTGAAAACAGTCGGGAGCGGCGGCGGTCACAGCTCCATGGCAGGCGGATTCGCCGAGGAGAGCAAGGTACTGGATATCAGCATTGACTTTAACCGCGTGATACAGAATCTGTTTCTTGACGTTATCGACCCTCTGCGTCCGAAAGCCGACGAGCCGGAGGAAGTCCCCGTTGAGGAAAGCCAGAACACGATAGATTTAGAACAGACAAAACCGCAGCTTTGACAAGAGCTGCGGCTTTTTTGTGCAAAGTGGTTGAAATTTTCCATGATTTGTGGTAAAATATAATCTGTAAAAATATATAAGCGGGAAACCGCGAAAGGACGATTCCAGAATGAATATAGCAGTTGTAGGACTTGGCCTTATCGGAGGCTCTGTTTGTAAGGCTCTGAAGGCTAATACTTTCCATCATATAATGGGAATGGATACCGACAAGGAAACCGTAAGAAAGGCTCTCGAGCAGGGCGCGATCGACGAGGAGATCGACGAGTCCAGATTAGGCGAGGCTAATCTTACCGTAGTTGCGCTCTATCCGGTTCCGACAGTGGAGTTCGTGAAGAAAAACGCCGACCGTTTCAAGAAAGGTTCGATAGTAATAGATGTCGGTGGCGTAAAGGGGTACGTAGTCAACGGCTGCACCCCGATACTGGACGAGAAGGGCGTGTACTTCCTCGGAACCCACCCGATGGCGGGTACTGAAAACTCCGGCTTCGATTATTCCAAGGCGGATATGTTCGTAAAGGCAAGCTATATTCTGACCCCGACCAAGAGCACTCCGCAGATAGCCATAGACCTCGTATCCACGCTGGGAAGCTGCATGGGATTCGGTCAGGTGGTTATCGCAACGCCCGAGCAGCACGATATCAATATCGCGTTCACTTCGCAGCTTGCCCACGTTGTTTCCAACGCCTACGTCAAGAGCCCCTCGCTGCTCCGCGCGGACGGATTCTCCGCAGGCAGCTTCCTTGACCTGACGAGAGTTGCAAAGCTGAACGAAGAAATGTGGTCGAGCCTGTTCCTGTGCAACAAGGACGCCCTGCTTTTTGAGATCAACACGATAATCGAGAAGCTGTCGGAGTACCGCGACGCGATGGTGAACGACGACAAGCCCACGCTGAAGGAGCTGCTGAAGGTCGGCAGGGAGCGCAAGGAAGAAAGCATGAAGTACTACGGTCAGGAGAAGGCGCTGAATGGCTGAGAAACAAAGCCCGGGCATTGCCTACGTCGTATCCCTGTGCGGAATAATGTGCGGACTGTCGCTCGCGCTGATGTTCTGCCTGGGAATGATACCCGGTTTCGAGTATGTCAGCCCGGCGGTCGCCGGGGTCCTGATATGGGTCGTGAGGGAACGCCTCGGCGTGCGGTACGGGCTGGTAAGCTACGCCGCAGTCGGGATACTTACCATGCTGTTCACCGCGAATTACGAGGCGAGCATGATGTATATTTTTCTGCTCGGCTACTATCCTATCGTGAGACAGTACCTCATGAAGCTGAAATATCCCGTGCTGCGCTGGGTCAGCAAGCTGGCTCTGTATGCCGCGGCGGCGATCGCATGCTATTTTGTGCTGATAAACATTTTCGGAATGTCGCAGCTTCTTGAGGACATGGGCGAGTTCGGACAGTACGGTCAGTGGGTGCTGCTCGGGCTGGGCGCAGTCGCGTTCGTGCTATATGACATTTTCCTCGGGCTGTACTACCCGTTCTATGAAAAGGTACTGAAACCCAAGATATCCAAACGAATGAAATAAAGGAGAATTTGATATGTCAGAAAGGATCCCACAGAGAAACGAGATACCAGCAGAGCACAAGTGGTCGATCGAGGATCTTTACGCCACCGACGCCGCATGGGAGCAGGATCTCAGCAAGGCAAAGGAATTCCCGGCGAAGATTGCTTCCTATAAGGGGCTTCTCTCCACAGATTCTGCAAAGCTGCTGGAATACCTGAAATACGACGACGATATGACCGTCATTCTGGAGAATATGATAAACTACGCTCAGCGCAAAAACGACGAGGACACCCGCGAGGCGAAGTACCAGGACATGGTAAGCCGTCTTGAGATGCTGTTCGTAGACATTTCCGGAGCGTCCGCGTTCGTAACTCCCGAGATACTCTCCATCAATGACGAAACCATGGAGCGCTTCTATAAGGAGCAGCCCGGCATGGAGCTTTACCGCCTGTGCATCGACAGAGTACGCCGCAGGAAGGCGCATATCCTCTCCGAAGCAGAGGAGCGCATAATGGCTCTGGCAGGCGACATGACGAATTCCCCAGACACGATATTCTCAATGCTGGATGACGCCGATATGAAGTTCCCGGACGCAGTCGATAAGGACGGAAACAAGCACCAGGTAACTCACGGCAGCTATATCCCGCTCATGCATTCCAACGACCGCGCGCTGAGAAAATCCGCATTCGAGAGTCTCTACGGCGTTTACGAGAACTTCAAGAATACCTCCGCAGCGGTGCTTGCTTCCCAGGTCAAGTGCCTGACGTTCAACGCAAGGGCGAGAAGATACGAAAGCACCCTCGAGGCAGCGCTCAGTGGCAACGAGGTACCGGTTGAGGTATACAAGCAGCTTATCGAGGCTGTTCACGAAAACATGGATTATATGTATAAGTACGTGAAGCTGCGCAAGAAGCTGCTCGGCGTTGACGAGCTGCACGCCTACGACCTCTATGCGCCTATCGTAAGCGACATTGAGGTCAAGATCCAGTTCGACCAGGCAAAGCAGGAGGTCTACGACTCCCTGGCGCCGATGGGCGAGGATTACCGCGCGATATTCCGCGAGGGAATCGAAAACCGCTGGATAGACATCTACGAAAACGAGGGCAAGCGCAGCGGAGCGTATTCCGCAGGCGCGAGGGTACACCCGTACGTCCTGCTGAACCACAAGGACACTCTTGACAGCGAGTTCACTCTGGCGCACGAGATGGGTCACGCTATTCATTCCTACCTTTCAAATAAAAATCAGCCCGTTGTTTACGCGGATTACGTGATTTTCGTAGCCGAGGTTGCTTCTACCTGCAACGAGAGCCTGCTCATGCAGCACCTTCTCAAGACCACCACGGATAAGAAGCGCCGCGCGTACCTCATCAATTATTTCCTCGAGCAGTTCCGTACAACGCTTTACCGTCAGACTATGTTCGCGGAATTCGAACTGATGATAAACGAGAAGGTCGAAAACGGCGAGAGCCTTACCGCGGAAGCGCTCTGCGACATGTACAGAAAGCTGAACCTGCTGTATTACGGCGAGGATATCGTTATCGACCATGAGCTTGACATGGAGTGGGCAAGGATCCCGCACTTCTATTACAATTACTACGTTTACCAGTACGCCACAGGATTCTCTGCTGCGATCGCGCTCAGCCAGCGCATACTCAAGGAGGGCGAGTCCGCTGTCAAGGATTACATCGGATTCCTGAGCGGCGGCTGCTCGAAGGATCCTATATCGCTGCTGCGCGGCGCGGGAGTGGATATGACCTCCAAGAAACCGGTGACGGAAGCGCTCAAGCTGTTCGGCGAGCTCATCGACGAGATGGAAGATCTCATGCAGTGACGGAGGCGGTATGCAGGTAACTTCAAAAGAGGAGATCTTCAAGCCGTATCTCTGCCTGTTCAGCGGAAGCAAAGTTGTGTGCCTTGACAACAGGTTCTGCGTGGTGAGCTGCGAAGGCTCTCTGCTTGAGTCTGGCGAGTGCGTGCTGAAAAGCGTCCGCGAAACGGTGCCGGAACCTCTCGGCGTAGTGATGGATACCACGCTGTACAAAAACGAGCATTTCTATTGCCTGAGGCTCCACCCGATAAAGAACGGAATAGGTGAAACGATAGCGTATATCGGAGAGATCCTGGATTCCGGGTCGGTGCGCGGAATGATGGAGCGCACCGAGGCACCTTCTGACATACTGCCGCTTTATAACGCGGTGGAGATGAATTCCGCAGCGATCTGGAAGCACGCCGCGAATCTGCGCTACGGCATGGTAAAGGCGAAGGATTACACGCGCCTGACCGAGGTGCTCGGAATAGAAACGGCGATGTCGAATCTGTCATCGGTGTGCGAGAATGCTTTCAACTACGCTGAAATGCTGTACCGCACCCAGCGCGAAACGGTCGTAGACGCAGGCGAGCTTTGCGAGAATCTCGCGAAACGCTGCAACGCTGCGCTCGCCAAGTGCGGAAGGCGCATAGAAGCGCTGATAGAACCGGGCAGTCTGTACATCTACGCCGACAGCCGCCGCGCCGTTGTCGCGCTGGTGAACGCAGTGCAGAACGCGCTGCTGTATTCCCCGAAGGAGACCGACACCGGATATTCGGAGTATCTGCGTGAGATACACAAAATCTTCGATACGTTTTCGCGGGACGGACTTATCCGCCGTGCCGACATACACGGCGGCGTACATCGGCGGATGAGGAGAATGGGGGTAAACGACGCAGGGACCTTTTTGAAAAAAGGTCCCTGCACCCCCAAAAAACTTTTGAACTGAATGGTATTGGTGTGTGTCTTTATCTCGGAAGACAGACTGTAAATTTCAGTTGAACGTTCAGGCACGGGTTTTACGTTGGAGAAATGGGCGTTGCCCATTTCTCGCGGACACGGTAAGTGAACGTGCAAGTTCCGCTTCATGTCATACCGTGTCCTTTTGGCTGCGGGCACTGCCCGCCCGTGTCCTAGTCGTCATCACCGAACATAGAGTCGTAATCCGCCATCTCATCGACCCATGAGGCATCATACTTTACTGAGCTTTTCATTTTCGTGCCGCATTTCGGACAGACGGCGGACGGCTTGTCGAATGTTTCGTGACAAACGGAACATTCGTACTCGTCTTTTTCGAAAAGATGAGTGTGCCGCGTCCATTTTCCTTTGCTCATTTTTACCACCTCGAACGAAGAACGGGGAAAATAACCGGGGAAACCCCTTTTTAAAAAAAGGGGCTTTCCCCGGACCCCATCCTCAAAAATTTTTGAACTGAAGAGTATTGGTGTAGGTCTTTCTTTCGGAAGGTATCGTATAGTTTTCGCTGTACTTAACAGAACGCCCGCGGGGGCGTCCCCGCTCAGGGGCTTGGGGGTGAAACCCCCAATATCTCATGTTTCCCGCATGGCATTCGGAAGAATGCCATGCAAATAACGTAAACACCGCAAGTGAACGTGCAGCCACGGTTTTTGTAATGCCGTGTCCTTGTCGGCTGCGGGCACTGCCCGCTCAGGGGTTTGGGGTGAAACCCCTAATATTATAATGTCCCGCTTACTTTCCGATCACGTCGCAGCCCATATAGCGGCGGAGCACCTCGGGGATTTTCACCGAGCCGTCCTCGCTGAGATTGTTCTCGAGGAACGCTATAAGCATACGCGGCGGCGCGACGACCGTGTTGTTCAGCGTGTGCGCGAAATACTTCGATCCGTCCGCTCCCTTTACGCGGATGCCGAGGCGGCGAGCCTGCGCATCGCCGAGGTTCGAGCAGCTTCCGACCTCGAAATACTTCTGCTGACGGGGAGACCACGCCTCAACGTCGTACGATTTCACCTTGAGATCGGCGAGGTCTCCCGAGCAGCACTCGATCGTGCGCACCGGAATGTCCATCGAGCGGAACAGCTCGACCGTGTATTCCCACATCTTGCGGAACCAATCCATCGACTCCTCGGGGCGGCAGATGACGACCATCTCCTGCTTCTCGAATTGGTGGATTCGGTAAACTCCGCGCTCCTCGATGCCGTGCGCGCCCTTTTCCTTGCGGAAGCAGGGCGAATAGCTCGTGAGAGTGTAGGGAAGCTCCTCCTCGGCGACGGTCTGTCCGATGAATTTGCCGATCATCGAATGCTCGCTCGTGCCGATCATGTAGAGATCCTCTCCCTCGATCTTGTACATCATCGCGCTCATCTCGTCAAAGCTCATGACGCCCGTCACAACGTCCGAACGGATCATGAACGGCGGCACGCAGTAGGTGAAGCCGCGCTCGATCATGAAATCCCGTGCGTAGGTGAGGATCGACGAATGAAGCCGCGCGATGTCTCCCATGAGGTAGTAGAATCCGTTTCCGGCGACGCGGCGCGCGCTGTCGAGATCGATGCCGCTCAGGCGCTCCATGATGTCGGTGTGATACGGTATCTCGAAATCCGGCACGACGGGCTCGCCGAAACGCTCGATCTCGACGTTTTCGCTGTCGTCCCTGCCGACGGGCACGCTGTCATCTATTATATTCGGGATCGTGAGCATAATTTCGCGGATCGATGCGGCAAGCTCGGTTTCCTTCGCCTCAAGCTCGGCAAGACGCTCGGCAGCGGCATTGACCTTTGCTTTTGTCGCCTCTGCCTCATCCTTCTTGCCCTGCTTCATCAGCGCGCCGATCTCCTTCGAGAGGCGGTTGCGGTCCGCGCGAAGCTCGTTCGCCTCGGTCTGTGCACGGCGGCTCTCGACGTCGAGCTCGATCACGCGATCGACAAGCTCAAGCTTGCGATCCTGAAACTTCTTCTTGATGTTCTCCTTGACGATGTCCGGATTTTCGCGCAAAAATTTAATGTCTATCATAATTAAGCCTTTCTTTGAGGTTGTTCGTTTTTTATTATTGTCGGTGAAGCGGCGGTGCATTCGTGCGCCGCGTTTGGTATGAATTGCGCTCTGCCTGATTCGGCTCGGCGGTATCTTCGGCTGACCGCGGAGAAACGCGGGACTGCGCGCGGGTTTGTTCTCCGCTTAAACCTGTGCGGGACTGTTCACTTGATTTCGCCCGCTGCTCTTCCGCCTGTCGTTCGGCGAGTGTGCGGCGTCCTTTCAGTTTTCCGATATGCCGTCGCCGCAGATTTTGCGGAGAAGCTCCTCGAGATCCTCATTGTCCGAGTATTCCACTTCAATTCGGTGGCGATTCTTTGACGTCATGATCTTCACCTGCCTGCCGCAGAGCGAAGTCGCGCGCCGCTCGAGATCGGCGAAGTAATCGACCTTCAGCGGATACGTCATGTTGTCACCCTCGCGTTCGCCCGCCGCGGCTCTGTTCTCGCGGCGCACCGCCGCCTCCGCTTCGCGTACCGAAAGATGCCTCTTCACGATCTTCTGTACAAGCGGTCCCATGCGGCTCTTATCGTTCAGCGCAAGAAGCGTGCGCCCGTGTCCCGCCGAAAGCTCGCCCGACTTTATCATGTCGAGAACCTCGTCGGGAAGATCGAGCAGACGCATCGCGTTCGCGACCGCCGAGCGGGATTTGCCGAGCTGCCGCGCCGCGTCCTCCTGCCTCATTCCGTAGGAGCGTATCAGCTCCGCATATGCCATCGCTTCTTCAATGGGGTTCAGATCCTCGCGCTGTATGTTTTCGATCAGCGCCACCTGCGCCGCCTTCAGCTCGTCCGCCTCGATCACGATCACGGGGACTTCGGTCAGCCCCGCAAGCTTCGACGCTCTCCAGCGGCGTTCGCCCGCGATGATCTCATAGAATCCGTCGCCGCTCTCCCTTACAAGAAGGGGCTGGAGCACGCCGTGCGCCGCGATCGAATCCGCAAGCTGCGCGAGCGATTCGGGATCGAAATCCTTTCTCGGCTGATCCGAGCGCGGCTCGATCTGCGTTATTTTCAGCTTTGTTATATCGTTTCTTTCCTCGACGGCGTTGTCGCTGAATATATTTTCAAGCCCCCGCCCGAGGCCGCTTATCTTTGCCATATTATTATTCTCCGTTCCTGTCCTTGCCGTATAATTATAATTTCCGTATATAATACGATTTTTCCGCGTGCCGTTTTCCTCACGGCGCATCGCCGCATCCGCGGCGCGGGAAAGCTCCGTCCGCATTATGATTGCGGCGCAATTCATCCGATTCGGGATACAAGCTCCTTTGAAACCTC
>ERZ826220.3328-NODE-3328-length-12557-cov-2.678931_pt1 | contig 12557 bp, 15 predicted proteins | sample MGYA00519927_ERZ826220 | MGnify/ENA primary metagenome ERZ826220 (study PRJEB31778, sample SAMEA3449225) | human gut metagenome | biome: human gut; feature: human-associated habitat; material: faeces | place: United Kingdom | collected 2010/2012 ...
TCTACAACGCATACACCATTTGCCTTTGCAACTATAAAATGTCCAAATTCATGAAATAAAATAATCAATCCGAGTAAAATAATAGCTATAAATATACTCATCGGCCAATTTCACTTTCCAATATTCTATTTACTTCAGCCTCTGTATTTAAAATATCATCAACAGTTGGATTTTCGATAAATGTACCCTTATCCATTGCATATTCAATGTACTTAGAAATATCTAAGAATGAAATCTTTTCTTGTAAGAACTGTGCTACGAGGTATTCATTTGACGCATTATACATTACTGCAGAGTTACCGCCTCTTTCAAGAGCAGTAAATGCAAGCTTTAATCCCTTAAATGCTTCCATGTCAGGCTCTTCAAAGTCTAATCTTGAACACTCTTTAAATGATAATTTCTTAGAATTTTTAATTGGCAATCTATTCGGATATGTAATTGCATATTGGATTGGAAGTCTCATATCAGGAGTTCCAAGCTGAGCCTTAATTCCACCATCTTTAAATTCAACCATAGAATGAATTATGCTCTGTGGCTGGACTATAACCTGAACCTTTTCGGCAGGTACTCCAAAAAGCCACTGTGCCTCCATCACCTCAAGCCCTTTATTAACCATAGTAGAAGAATCTATTGTTATCTTGCGTCCCATAGCCCAGTTAGGATGCTTAAGTGCATCCTCTAACTGTACATTTTCAAGGTCAGCTCTTTTCTTTCCTCTGAATGGACCACCAGAAGCTGTAAGAAGAATCTTCTCTATCTCACCACGGTTCTCACCATTAAGGCACTGGAATATTGCTGAATGTTCGCTGTCAACAGGATATATATTAACATTACATTCCTTAGCAAGACTCATAATAATATGACCAGCACACACAAGTGTCTCTTTATTGGCAAGTGCAATGTCCTTATGTGCTTTGATAGCTTCAACTGTAGGTGTAATTCCCATCATACCTACAACTGCTGTGACAACAATTTCTGCACTCTCAATTGTTGCAGCCTCAATAAGACCTTCGTCACCACTTACAATCTTAACATCCATATCACCGATAAGAGTCTTTAACTCTGGAACAAGTTCTTCTTTACCTATACATACAAGCTGTGGCTTGAATTCACGGACCTGTTCTGCAAGGTCAGCAACCCTTGTGCCCGCTGCAAGTGCAACTACGTTAATATCAGCATTTCTTCTAATAACATCTAATGTCTGTGTTCCAATTGAACCAGTTGAACCAAGTATCGAAACGTTCTTCATTATCAACCTCCAAAGACTTTGTTAATAACCTCTATTGACCAGTAAACAACAGGTGCAGTGAATATAGCACTGTCGAATCTGTCCATAATTCCGCCATGTCCCGGTATTAACTTTCCATAGTCTTTCACATCATGATTTCTCTTAATAGCAGATGCAGCCAGGTCTCCAAATATGGACAGGAATGCACCTATGAAGCTGGCTATTGCAAATGTATATACAGGATGTACAAGTACATCTGACATCTTAGAGCTTATGGCAAATCCATATCCAAAGCCAAGAAGTGTCGCACCAACAACTCCACCTATTGCGCCCTCGTAAGTCTTCTTAGGTGAAAGCTTTGGAGTCATCTTATGCTTTCCAAGAAATACACCTGTGAAATATGCACATGTATCATTGCCCCATGAAGACACGAATATAAGCCATACGATATATATTCCGTCCTGCAACATTCTTACCTGATAGATATAAGAAAGTGTTACAGCAACATACACTATACTGAAGAATACCCACATAACATCTTCTGTCTTGTATTTTGGAAATGTAAATACATATACTGACATCATAAGTATGCATGAAGCTACAAGAAGCAGTAAAATATATGCTGGATCATTAAGCAAAAGAATAAAATAATAAGTAATTGCCGCTATATATCCTACAACTGCCAGTCCTGTCTTCTCAAGCTTCTTAACTTTAATAAGCTCATACATTCCAACAAGTGAAATAAACAGACTGAACCCGAATGTAACCCAGCCTCCAAAATACAGGCATGTGAAAAGTATGACTATGAGCACAGCTCCGCTCATAATTCTTGTACGCATAATCTACTCCTCCTTAACTCCGCCGAATCTTCTTTCCGTCTTATTATATTTCTCAAATGCTTTAATAAGTTCTTCCTTGTCAAAATCAGGCCAATAAATATCTGTGAAATAAAATTCTGTATAAGCAAGCTGCCAGCACAGATAATTAGATAATCTCTGCTCACCGCTTGTTCTTATAAGTAAATCCGGATCTGGCAATTCCCATGTATCAAGATTGTTACTTATTGTATCTTCATCTATATCTTCAGGCTTAAGACTTCCTTCTGATACCTTGCCGGCAATCTTTCTTACCGCTCTTGTTATCTCATCTCTTCCACCATAATTAATGGCTATAGTAAAATTAAGCCCTGTATTATTCTTGGTTTTCTCTTCAAGATTATTGATACTGTCTATAATATCCTGGCTGAGTTCATCTTTTCTTCCAATAACCCTGCATCGCACATTATTCTTCATGGATTTCTTAACACAATCCTTAAGATAAGTTCTTAAGATTCCCATAAGAGTACTTACTTCTTCCGTTGAACGTTTCCAGTTCTCTGTTGAAAAAGCATATACAGTAAAATACTTTACACCAAGCTCATCTACGACATAAAGCATATCTTCAACAACTTTACTTCCCTGCACATGTCCCATTGTTCTTGGGAGATGTCTTTTCTTAGCCCATCTTCCATTACCATCAAGAATAACGGCAACATGCCCCGGAATCTTTAATCCGAGACTCTCGTTAAATGTATCCATATCTATGATTCCTCTCGCAATTCATTCAATTACAAAAAGGCTGTTGTAAAATATCCAACAGCCCTGACATTTTCTTAAACTGTAAGTATCTCTTTAGTCTTATCATCTATAGCGCTATCAATCATAGCAATATACTTATCAGTAATCTTCTGAATTTCATCCTCTGAATTCTTAGCTTCATCATCAGAGATATCTCCTGCCTTGTTCTCTTTCTTTATTGCATCGTTGGCATCTCTTCTGATATTACGGATAGCAACCTTGGCATTATCACCCTTCTTCTTGATATCCTTAGCAAGTTCTTTTCTTCTGTCTTCTGTTAATTCAGGGAACACAAGTCTGATTGTCTTACCATCATTGTTAGGTGTAAGTCCTAAATCTGATACAAGAATTGCTTTCTCAATATCCTTAATAAGGCTTGCTTCCCAAGGCTGAATCTGAATCATTCTTGCTTCTGGTACAGAAACATTAGCAACCTGCTGGATTGGTGTAGGTGTTCCATAATAATCAACTCTTAATCTGTCAAGAATATGTGGGTTAGCTCTTCCGGCTCTTATTGTTACATATTCTTCCTTTAAGTTGTCAACTGACTTCTGCATTCTTCCTTCAATATCTTTAATATTTTCCATAAAATCCTCCATTAATATTATATTAATCAACAGTTACTACTGTTCCATTAAACTTTCCTGATAAAGCATTAACTATGCTGTTTTCTTCTTCGAGTCCGAATACCATAAGAGGCATCTTGTTCTCCATGCACATGATCGTTGCTGTCAGGTCAACCACCTGCAGTCTCTCATCTACAACCTGCTGAATGCTGACGCTGTCATACTTCTTCGCATTCGGGTTCGTCTTCGGATCACTGTCATAAACACCGTCCACAGCCTTGGCAAGTAAAATCGCATCCGCCTCAATCTCAATGGCACGAAGCGTTGTACCTGTATCCGTTGAAAAATACGGATGACCTGTGCCGCCGGCAAAGAAAACGACCTTGCCTGCATTCAGATCAGCAACAGCTGCATCCTTGGAAAAAAGCTTCGTAAAAGCGCCGCACATAAATGGTGTATACACTTCTGTCTGCATTCCCAATGTACGGAAAATCTCAGACACATAAATACAGTTCATAACCGTAGCAAGCATACCGATCTGATCGGCTTTTGTACGGTCGATCGTCTCACTGGTACGTCCTCTCCAGAAGTTGCCTCCTCCGATGACAATACCAACCTGTACACCTGCATCTACCAATTGCTTTACCTGCTTTGCAACAACCGTAACTGTCGGCTCATCAAATCCATGACGCTTGTCCCCGGCCAGTGCCTCTCCACTGAGTTTTAATAAAATACGTTTCATCGTATCTGTCTCCTATGATTAATTTTACTTTCCGTCAAAAAGTCCCTGTACATCAATATCAGCATAACACTGAGAGCAGAAACCTTCGATTACTGCACCGTTATTAATCTGTACGGAACGGGATTTGATATTTCCCATGACTACCGCAGATGTATCAACAACAACAGGTCCCTGTACATCGATATCACCCTTGATTGCACCTGCAATAACTGCAGAAGCTGCTGCAATATTGCCAATGATCACAGAACCGGCTCCAATCTTAACTGTACCGGAACTTACAACTTCTCCCTCAACTTTTGCCACATCAGCAAAAAACTCTGAAGCTGCACTGTTTCCGTTAATGGTTCCGGTTACAACCAGCTTACCATTACAGGTTACATTTCCGTTGATGGTTCCCTGAATATCAAATGATCCGTCAGACGCGATATCACCGGTCAGAACAGTTCCTGCGGTTATAACAGATGTCTCATCTGAAACTGCATCCGGATTCACTTTGTTATTCATCACTGGTGCTGTTGGCTTTGGGGTTTCCATTGTTGTGTCGCTCATAATTTTTTTCTCCTCATTAAATGTATTGATTACCGGGTCCACAGCTGGTGTGATCACCGGTTTTTTATCCTCTTTGTGAATTGGTGGAAGCTCCGACTCTAACTTTTGTGTATCAGACCCGCCGTCCTTCTGTACCTGTTCCAGTAAACCATCCAGTTTGGATAATTCGGATTTTACATCCACATCTTCTCCCAGAGTGTTAACTACCAGATCTTCTGCTTTGTTTTCTTTTTCCGGAGCGTCTGCTCCCGGCATCATTTCATTGACCGCCTGAGAAAAATCATCCTTAAAATCTTTAAATAATCCCATCGTGCTTCCTCCACTCATACTACTTATTCAACACTATCTGCCTTGATATATTGAATGACTTTTGTATTTTCATCAATCGGCAGAATCTCAGCTTTCATCTGTTGCAGTTTCTGAATCAAAGATTCCAGAGCCTCTACCGTTGTTGACTTGTCATCTCCGTCGTGTAATAACACAACCGAGGTTTTGTATCTTTTTACTCCTTCTGTCACATTTGTCACAACATCATCCACCGTATAATCCGATGAAGTATCTCCTGCGGAAACGTTCCAGTCAAAGTATGTAATTCCCTTTTCATTTAAGATACGAACGAATTCAGCCATATTTACATTGCTGATCTCATTGCTGCTTCCTCCCGGAAAACGATAATAGAGACTATTAACTCCCGTAACGTCTTTCAGATATGAGGAAATCTTATCAAAATCCTGTTCAAATGCCTCTGTGGAGGCATATATTGTACTGTATTTGTTGGAAAAGGAATGCATTCCAAGTGTATGTCCGTCTTTTACAATCCTCTTATAGACCTCCTGCATATCCTTGGAATCATCCCCTACTACGAAAAAAGTTGCTTTTACTCCGTATTTATCCAATACGTCGAGAATCTTGTCCGTATTTTCATCCGGTCCGCCGTCAAAAGTAAGATATACTTTATGTGCATCTCCCGCTTTTGCCATATTGTCCCCGGAATCAATCCCCGTCACAACTTTATCGTAAGCAGATTTCTGTGTCTCCTGCCCACTGCTTTCTGTATCCGCAGCCTGCACATTTTCAGAATCCGGAATATTTTGCGAAACGGTTGTCTGTCCCGCTTTCTCCAGTCTCTTTACATGGCTGCTCAAACGTGCTACCTGCACCGTCAGAAGGATAATTGCCAACAGTGAGACAAGCATCCATACCGTAATCGTCACAATGATTCCCGTTTTCATACGGTTGATGCGATTTCTCCTCTGGCGCTGCTGCTCCAGAGCTTCTGAATCTTTTGTACTCATCCTGTTCCTCCACCGGGAAATATCCTTTTCTATTTTAACATATTTTGAAAACTTGTAAAGATTTAATTCCCTGTTGTTGTAAAATTGTTATAAAAAAGGAGCCACGGTTTCTTTATTTTTCCAAAACCACGACTCCTTTTGTGTTTTCACACAGCTTGACTCTGTGAACGGATTATGCGTTCATCTGTGCAGCAACTTCTGCTGCGAAATCTTCCTGTTTCTTTTCCATACCCTCGCCAACTTCGAAACGAATCATCTTGGTGATTTTAAGATCCTTGGAAACAGACTCAAGATACTTAGCTACGGACTGCTTGCCATCTTCCGCCTTAACGTATGTCTGATCAAGAAGGCAGATCTCCTTTAACTGCTTGGATACACGACCTTCTACAAGACCGCCGAACATCTTCTCAGCAGTGATAGATGCCTTATCTGCCATAGCCAGCTCACCCAGCTGAACCTTTGCAGCATCGGAAAGGAAATTCCAGACATAATTCATATTGCTCTTATGCTCTTCGAAGTTATTGATATCCTCATCACTCCATACCTTCTCGCCGATTGCCTTGTCCAGTAATTTGTTTAAGATAGGCTTTGGAAGAGTTGTTGCATCATTTAATGCACTGTCAATTGTGATCTCTTTGATCTTTGCAAGTTCCTCAGCGGAAATATCGTTTCTGCTGATATACTGTGGGTTCATTGCAGCAACCTGCATAGCAATGTTTGTAAGAGCCTCTTTTGCAGCATCATCAGATGCACCGTCTGCAGCGATAACAACACCGATTCTTCCGCCACCGTGAATATAAGAAGCAACAGCATCACCGGTTACCTTTGCGAATCTGCGCACAGATAACTTCTCTCCGATTGTTGCTGTCTTCTCAACAAGCAGATCACTAAGTCCGTTTGTTGCAAGAAGTGCCTCGATATCTTCGCCGTTTGCTCCACCGTTTAAATCAGAAGCAAGTGCTGTATCTGCAACTGTCTGAACAAACTCCTGGAATGTTTCATTTTTAGCAACGAAATCTGTCTCTGAGTTAACCTCAGCTACAACAGCAACATTTCCGTTTACTGCAACTCTTGCGATACCTTCCGCAGCGATTCTGCTCTGCTTCTTTTCCATCTTGGCTGCACCGCTTTTTTTCAAAACGTCAACAGCGGCATCCATATCTCCGTTTGTCTCTGTCAGAGCTTTCTTACAATCCATCATGCCTGCGCCTGTCATCTCACGCAGTTCCTTAACCATAGCAGCAGTAATTGCCATCTTTTTTTCCTCCAATTCTCGAATGATTATGCAAAAATTATTCTTCTACTGTCTCCTCAGCAGCTTCTGCAGCAACTTCCTCAGTTCCCTGCTTTGCCTCGATAACAGCATCTGCCATCTTGGAAACGATAAGCTTAACGGCTCTGATTGCATCATCATTACCTGGGATTACATAATCTAACTCGTCCGGATCACAGTTTGTATCAGCGATACCGATCAGTGTGATTCCTAAAGACTGTGCTTCCTGTACGCAGATTCTCTCCTTCTTAGGATCTACGATAAAGATAGCGTCAGGAATTCTCTTCATATCCTTGATTCCGCCAAGGTTCTTCTCTAACTTATCCCACTCTTTTTTCAGTGCAATAACTTCCTTCTTTGGCAGAACATCAAATGTTCCATCTTCAGACATGGTCTCGATTTCTTTCAGACGTGCAATACGGCTCTGGATGGTTCTGAAGTTTGTAAGCATTCCACCTAACCATCTCTCATTTACATAGTACATTCCGCAACGCTCTGCCTCAGTCTTAATAGCATCCTGTGCCTGCTTCTTTGTACCAACGAAAAGAATGGTACCACCCTGAGCAGCGATATCGGAAATTGCATCATATGCCTCATCTACCTTGCCAACAGACTTCTGTAAGTCAATGATGTAGATACCGTTACGCTCTGTGTAGATGTATGGAGCCATTTTAGGGTTCCATCTTCTTGTCTGATGTCCGAAATGAACACCTGCCTCAAGTAACTGTTTCATAGAAATTACGCTCATTTTAATTACCTCCGTTTGGTTGATTTCTTCCATGTACTTCCTATTAGTCTGCCACCGGAAAAGCGTAGATCCGGCACCGGCAGCTTCCATACATGTGTTTAATAAAATTTAAAGCCTTTGGCATTATATCATACCAAAGGCTTTCATGCAAGCTTTATTATACTATTTTTTTGTCAGTACTTTCGCAATCTCGCTATAGTTCATTCCCTTTTCCAGCGTAAATGTCCCCACACGGATATATCTTGCATAATTGTGATCCTGCATATATTTGCGGAAATCTTCCGCATCCTTGACAAGTCCTTTCTCCTGCAGATCCTGTGCAATCTCCCTGCACACTTCTCCGCCTTTTATTGTAATGGAGACTTTTTCCTTTTTTGTTTCTTCCTTCTCGGTCTCCTGCGCTTTTTTCTTCTCTTCTTCTTTCTTTTGAGAGTCCTGTGTTTTTTTCTTTTCTTCCGCCTTTTTCTCCGACTCTTTTGATGTGTCATTCTGTTCCGAAGAAGTATCACGCTCCGTCTGTTTTTGTGTATCGTTCTGCGGAACCTTCTGTGTCACTGCCTGTGTCGTTCTTTGTGTATCCGGAAGATTCGTTTCCTTTACCGGAAGTTCTGTTGTCTGCGTTTCTGCTTCCTGCGTCTGTGTGTCATCCGGCATGATCATTCCAAGTTCCGAAGCTCTCTGCATAGCTTTTTCATCCGACATTGCTCCGCCGTGTGCATGTAACGATACAATAAATACCAGCGAGGCAACCAGAATTCCAAGTCCGCAGCCACGTAAATAATATTTAAATCTCACTGACATCTTCCCCTTTGTATAATCCGATCACCAGCTTCACTTCTCCAAGCCCCCGTCCCAGCTTACGGGCAATTTCCACATCAGACACTCCGTTTTGATGAAGTGCAAGTACCTGATCGTTGAAGCTTCCGTTATCGGTTTCCTCTGCCACAGATGCTTTTGGTGAAATCTGCTGCGGCTGTTCCTCCACAGGCTCTGACACTTCCGTTCTTGCCGGTTCAGGCTCTTTTACCGTTTCCGTCAGATGTGTCATCATTTCATCCTGTGTATGTTTTACCTGCTCCGAAAACTGTTGTAGCTGCGATGCAAGCCCGGTCAGTTCCGTATGCTTGTCATTGAGCATATTATATAAAAAGAGAATTTCATTATGCGTTTTATTCATTGATTCAATCACCGTATTGGAATATTCGTTGATTGCCATAATTTTCTCATTCGTTTCTTTTTCCATCAGACGCTTGGCATTCTCCTGGGACTGTTCTACCACTGCATCGATTGCATCTTCTACCTTGTCATTTGCATTTTTCAGTTCCCGCTCGACAATAATCTTTAATTCCTTCTCACTTAATCTGGTTATCTCCTGTACATCTTTCGGGGTAAGTTTTTCCTGAACAAAAAAGCTTACGAGAACAAAAATGATTCCAACCAGAATCAGTGTAATTTCCACACCCGTCATATATTTTCCCTCAGATTTTCATATCAAAACTGCCGCCAACCGGATTGCCACCCGTCCGCTTCGTTTCCTTGTTTGTTTTTTTTCTCACAGATCCCTGTTTTTTATATTTGTTTTTTCCTTCTTCCCTGGCATCTGTGTGATTATCCAGCTGCTCATTTTCTTCCGGATGGATGACCTGATGATGCAGAACATCCTCCCTGTGATCCACCTGCACCTGAATATTCTGCTGATCCACCATCGGTTTTGTATCCTGCTGGTTTTTGAATGTCTCGATGTCTGCGGTACGCTGTATCGTAGCATAATTGATTGGTGCAATTGCCATAGATCCGCTCCTACTCCGTCAGAATATTCATATAAACACCCATTTTTTTACGCATCTTGTTTAATGCTTTGGTATGTAACTGGGAAATACGTGATTCTGACACTTCCAATATTTTACTGATTTCTTTTAATGTCATATCTTCATAATAATAAAGTTCAATAACGCGCCGCTCTTTCTCCGTCAGAAGTTCCAGGGATTCCGCCAGTTTTTCTTTTAATTCTTCTTCCTCCACCACTTCTTCCGGCTGTGAAAACCGAACCGGATGCGCCGAATCAATCATTGGCTCCGGACCGGTTTCTTCAAATTCATTCAAAGACACAACATTGGTCACCTTAAGCTGTGTCTGCCAGCTGCACAGTTCCTCATCCGTCAGCCCCAGCTGCTTTGCAAGTTCTTCATCCGAAGCTGTTTTACCGGTCCTCATCTCGATCTGTTTCATCGCTTCATCAATTTTGCGCTGTCGCTGCCGGACACTTCTTGGAATCCAGTCCATTTTACGAATCTGGTCTAAAATAGCACCACGAATCCGCAAACTCGCATATGTTTCAAATTTTACATTTTTTTCCAGATCAAATTTATCAATTGCGTCAATCAGTCCGAAAATCCCATAACTGACCAAATCATCATATTCCACATTGTGTCCAAGATACATGCTGAGTCTTCCCGCTACGAGTTTTACAAGCTGCGCATATTCAATTATCAGCTGTTCTCTGATCTCCTGCGTTTTCTTCTGACGATACGCATCCCAGAGTTTTTCTTTATCCGCAGTTTTCATCTACATCATTCCGCCCCGGTTAATTACTTTGTTTGTTGTTCCTCCTGAACCTCCGGCTGCTCCTGCGACTGCTCCTGTGCATCTTTGGCCTGTTCAGTATTTTCCTGTTCCTCAGAGCCTTCCGCTTCCTGCTCCTCTTTAGACTCTTCCGTTTCTTCCCCGTTCTGGTCATCTTCCATATCCTTGAAGTTTCGGTCAATGATCATTTTTACCACACAACCGATCACATAAAACAGGACAAGTACCAGTAACAGCTGTCTTGTAAAATTCCAAAGTGACATGTGCGTAAGAATTGCAATCACACAGTCAATAAACCCTGCCGCCAACATAATAATAGCCGGTACACCATTGGTTTTCATCTTCTGTCCCTCTATATTACTTTAATTTCTTTTCCCACCGATTTAATTCTGAAATCTCCGGTCTCACAATCCAGTTCTACCGTACGTCCGTAATTTAAACCGGTATCCTCCGCGATCAGCGGGATCCTTAATTCTTTCAAAATAATTTTTGCTTCTTCCGCATTGCGTGCGCCTACATTTCCCACAGACGAAAGTCCGCTCGTTTCAAACATGCATGCACCCCCCGCGATCTTTGCCACAAGTCTTCTCTGATTTGCTCCCAAAGCCAGAATCTGTCTTAAAAGTTCACGGATTCCGGTATCCCCGAATTTTGCAATATTGGTATTATTTTTTAATTTTGTGCTGTCTGGCAGCATATAATGTACCAATCCACCGATTTTCGTCACCGGATCATAAAGTGTTAATCCGATACAAGAGCCCAACCCCAGTGTCGTGAGTGTATTCGGAGCTTTTGCGGTTTTCAGGTCTGCCATTCCAACCTTGATCACTTCTCCCATATTCTACGATCTCCTCTATAGCTGAATTCCAAGAGAGGATAAAATCTTTGCATAGGACTCTTCCTCAGGCATCAAGATAAAATATCCATTAATCATACGTTCATCGCCAAATTCTGTTTCAATCAGCAGCGCATTATTTCCGTACTGTCCAAACTGAATTGCCGGAACACTAAGAATCGCTCCCGCCATATCCACCGCAATATATGGAACGGATGGTAAAATCGTAAGATTTGTCATACTTGAAAGTGCAGACAGATACGAAGCCGTAATAATATTTCCGATTTCCTTCATGGCAGATAAATCCATCTCATCAAAAGGTGCATCGTTTTCCGGGTCTCTTCCCATCAGTTTGTTCACAAGATAATGGGCGGAATCCATGCGCATTAAAAACATCATGCTTCCTGTAATATCATGTGTTACTTCCAGAAAAATTCCGACAATAATCTCGTCTTCCGGACAAATTGCGGAACTCAGCTTAGAAGCTTCCATCAATTCTACTTTCGGAACATTCATATCAATCTGTTCATTGATCATGCTTGCCAGAGAAGTTGTTGCATTTCCCGCTCCGATATTTCCAATTTCGCGCAGTACGTCAATATACATTTCATTTACATTATCCAATGTAAAATCGTTCATCTTTTTCCTCCAATAACCATGTATAGTGAGGCATAGCCTCACTATACTCAGTTGTCTTATGTGTTATCTTTTTCGTCTACAATCGCATTGATTTCAAACAGGGAAATCAGCTGATCTCCGCTTGTTCCAATACCATTGATAAAAGTATCTTTTACATGATTTGAATTGATATTGTTATTTTCGATCTGATCCTCAGAAAGATTTACAACCTCACAAACCTCATCTACAATCACACCTAAAGACCCTTTATCTTCGATCTTTAAAATAATGATCCGGGATGCCGAAGTAAAGGTATCATCCTCAAGTCCCATTTTCAGACGGATACTCATAACCGGCACAATTTCGCCTCGAAGATTGATGATTCCCTTGAAATACTCCTGTGCCTTTGGCACACGGGTAATTTTCTGCATACGCACAATATTATCGACATAGCTGATATCAATTCCGTACTTTTCAGAACCGATCTGAACTACGATATACTGC
>ERZ826220.3329-NODE-3329-length-12556-cov-16.643788_pt1 | contig 12556 bp, 9 predicted proteins | sample MGYA00519927_ERZ826220 | MGnify/ENA primary metagenome ERZ826220 (study PRJEB31778, sample SAMEA3449225) | human gut metagenome | biome: human gut; feature: human-associated habitat; material: faeces | place: United Kingdom | collected 2010/2012 ...
TTACCGCCAATCGGGAATTTCACCCTGCCCCGAAGACACTTTTATTCAGTTGTTTTCCCTGCAATTATAACATCAACTATTTTTGGAAGCAATGAATTGAAGAAAGTTCGGAAGCATTTCGGAAATCAAGGGTTTTTCCGCATGGTCGGCAGGCAGGTGGATAAAGTTATCCTGTTCCCCCAAAAACAGGGTTCTAAATGCGGGAAAATGGACAAAAAAGAAGTGCCGGGACAAAGACAGCTTTTTAGGTCTTTGTCCCGGCTGAATGATTTTGGCATGGACACTGATTTTGTGCAATGCTATAATTGAGTAAATTTGAATTGAGGTGTACTTATGCTTTATTATAGAACTCTGGAATTAAACCAAATAGAAGATTTTTGGAAGTTATTAAACACTTTGGACGCTGAAACAGATTATATGATGTATGAACCAAATGAGAGAACCCAGACCACAAATGTTCAAAAATTAAAAAATGATATTGAAAATAATGTGATTTGTGGAAGTGATTTTTTACAAGTGGCAATGGAAAATCAAAAAATGGTTGGCTATATTCGGGCAGAACGGGGAAAGTTTAATCGGATTCTTCATACAGCATATATTGTAGTAGGCATTTTGAAAGATTATAGAGGTAAAGGAATCGGTACATCTTTTTTTGAAATGCTGAATTGTTGGGCAAAGGAAAATGGAATTAAGAGACTGGAACTTACTGTTGAATGTTGCAATGAAACAGCAAGACACTTGTATGAAAAAAGTGGTTTTAAGATTGAGGGAACAAGGGAGAAATCCATGTTCGTCAACGGCTCCTTTGTTGATGAATTTTATATGGCAAAAATTTTGTGAAAAAGAAATGCCGGACGCAGAGGCTTTGACAGCCCCCGCGCCCGGCGTTTTTCTTATTCGTCTGTGAAGTGGAACCGCTGCGCCGCAAAGTCGGCGTCGCTCATGGCGTCCAGCTTATCGGCGGTCTGGCAGGCCAGCGCCGCCATTTCCTTGTCCATGTCCGGCAAAGCTGCCCGGAGATTTGCCGCCGTCCTGCGGCGGTCGGCGTTGTGGTACAGACAGATCAGGTTTTCTTCTTCCACGGTGAAATACATTCCTCATACCTCCATTTCTTTTGATTTTTCCCGCGCCGGGGGCTTCTTTTTCTGTTCCTCCTTGGCGGCGGCAAGTTGCGCCCGGATGGACGGTTTCTTTTGTTTCTGCGTCGTCTTTCGGGTCTGCTTGGGCTTTTTGGCCTCCGCCTTGGCTGCCTCGGCCACATCCAAAAGGGAAATCTGTTCCCCGGCTTTTGCCCTTGCTTCCAGTTCCTCCATAGACGGGGCATTGTTCATCATGCCGTCGATCATGTTGTAGTTCTGCTCGGTGGACATTTCCGCCGTCTTGATATGGCTTTCCTGCTGGGCGGGGATGGCAAAGGCCCTTGTGCCGTTTGCCATAATAAGATACCTGCCGTCCTCCGACTGGTGGTGGAATCCATACCCGGCGGCCTCCATCTGTTCCCGGCTCCTGTCGGTCAGATAGAAACGGCCTCTCGGTGTCTGGATTTGTTCGCCGGTCATGCACTCGTCTGGCGTGAGCTGCTTTTCCGGCTGGGCGAAGAACTCCGGCACCTGCCGGTAGTCGGCCCCCTCGTCCACATAGTAGGCGGTCTGTTTTCCATCCTGCCGGAACACCACAATATCCCCCGTAGAGAGGGAATGTCCCTTGTAATCGGCGGGATGTTCTATGTTGAAGCGGCGGTAAATCTCGTCCAGTGTGGTGTCCTTGTCCAGCGGCGCGGTGTAGACAAGCTGGTAATTCTTCCTGTCCACCGAAAGCCCATCTGCCTGCAAGTCCTCATAGGAACGGTAGCGGAAGTCGCGTCCCTCCGGGCCGGGCGGCACTTGGTAGATGGAAAAGTTGGGCTGCGCCGGGGCCTCATAGTCAGAGGCAACATATTCCTCCACCGTCAGCCCGGCAGCGGCGGCCTCCTGTTCCAGCTCTGCCTCGATCTGTTTTTTGTAGTCCTGCAAGCTCTGGCCGAAGTCGGAAAGCTGCGGCGGCTCCGGCAAGTGGTACTGGCTCTGATTGAGAAGCGGGCGGCACTCCTTTACATAGTCCAAAACCGCGTTGAAATAAGCGGTCTGTTCCGGCGTCAGGGTTTCCCCGGATCGCAGGGGACGCCGGGCCTCCTGCTCCATAGCGGCCAGATTGCAATGCAGCTCCATATACGGAACAAACTCATGCAGCAGCATATCCCGCTGGGCTTTGTCCGCCTCCCATGCCTCCGGCCCCTCATGGTGCAGCACATGGTTTTTCCAGCTTTCATCCTGTGCGTAGTATTCGTGGTAGCCCCGGATATGCTGGATCAGGGAACCGTCCCCGTCGCCAAAGTCCTGCCGTCCCTCGTAGCTGTCCGGCTGGCCCTGCATGGTAAAGTCAATGCGGAACTTGGTCTTGTCGTACCAATGGCCCGTATAGCCCGGCTGCTCCCGTTCATGGCGTCTGGCACTGTCCAGCTCCTTGAAAACGGCCTCGGCTTCATGCAGCGGCATTTGCTGGCCGTCTTTCAGATGGGGACTTTCACTCCAAAGGATCGTGACAACCGGCTCCGCCGCCGGATTCTGCGCGATCTGCCGCTGGGCGTTGGCAACGGCAATCTCACTTTCGATCTCACTTTTCACAAAGGAATCCATCTGGCCGTTTTGCAGCTCATAGCCCTGTTCACACAGGCGGTTGATAAGCCCGATCACCTTGTCAGTATCGCCCACGGCCTCGGCATAGGCCACGATCAACTGTCGTTCCTCGCTGCCCAGACGCGGGGCGTTTTTCTCTGCCAGCTCGATCAGGGCGGCGGCCCGGTCAGCCGGGGACGCCTCCGGCATGAACGGTTTCCCATTCAAAAGGCCGTCGATCCCGTTCCATGCCTGCGGCTGGGGAATGGCGTTGGCCTGTTCGGTTGCTTCCAGAAAACCGTCCAGCCTGTCGCCGGTCAGGGGTTCCATTGCCCCAGCCGGTAGCTCATGGATGGCAAGGATTTCTTTTCCGGCTTCCACAAGGGACAGGTCGGGATTGTCAAGCTGACCTCCGTCCAGTTCCTTGTAGTCGGGGCCGTACAGTGTGTAATCATAGCCGGTTTCCGATGTCTGGATATACAGATAATCGCCACTTTCCAGACGGTAGGCGGCCTCCTGCGGGGCTTCTGCCTGTTCCAGCGTTCCATCCCCGGCAATGGTAAAGCCCTGCGCCTGTGCCGCCTCCTTGGTTCCCTGCGACACTTCGCCGGTGGATTTCAAATCCGCTTCAATCAAGGTTTGCAGCATAGCTTTTACGCTGTCGGTCATTTCCTGCTGTTGCTCCGGGGACAGCTTGGAAAATACGCTGTCCGGGTCTGGCTGCTCGGCGGCCCGTTCCAGCGGTGCGGCCTGCGGCTGCTCCTGCTGGGTCTGCCGCTGTTGCTGAAGCTGGGCAAGGTGGCCGTCAATGGTGGTAATCAGCTCATGGGCGGTGGCCCGGATGGTTTCAAGGGAGGCTTTCAGCTCTTTCAAGTCCTTGCCGGAACTCCAACCGGCCACATAGCCAAAGGAATAGTCGGAGGTGTCCAGCCCGTAGTGCTGGCAGACGGCATAGGCCACGCTTTCGGCCTGCACTTCGCGGGTGCGGCTGTCGGGGCGGTCGGCCTGATCTATGGCCGGGGCTTCCGGGTCGATGGCGTGGAGCTTGGAATGGGCGATCTCATGGATGGCCGTCTTTAGGGTCTGTAATTCGCTCATGCCCTCCTGAATGGCGATCCGCTTTTCCGTCAGATGGTAGTAGCCGTGGGAACCGCCCGGAATGTCCTCAAAACCAATGGGAACCGGGGAGGTCTGTTCCAGCGCCTTGAAAAATTCCCCGTAGCGTTCCACGCTGCCGGTCAGTTCTTCCACGCCGATGGAGGGCAGCGGTTCCCCCTCGGTCTGGCTCACATCAAAGACGGAAACGATCTTAAAGGCCGGAACCTGTATTTCCTGTACTTCGGTAACAGGCTTTCCGTCCTTTCCCATCACCGGCCTGCCCTGTGCGTCCAGCTTTTGCACTTCCTTTTTTGCCTTGAACGGGGCCGGGGCCAGTATCTTGATGGCCTTTTCGCCTTTCTTCACATTGCGGTGAAAATCGTCCCGCCACTTGTTGTAGCCCGCCACAAGCTGTCCGCCCTGCATGGCGATCAGGAGGGTGTTGTTGAAGCTGTAACTGTGGAACTTGGACATGGTGGTGAGATAGGCTTTGTAGCGCTCACTCTCGAAAAGCTCCTGTATGCCGGTTTCCAGCCGGTCGGTGATCTCTTTCATGCGCTCGGCGCTGTTCTGGCCGTTTAAGAGAATGGGGGTGACAGGCTGCGGGGCCTTTGTAGGCGCTGCCGCCTCCGGCTGCACCTTGCTTTCATCCCGCAGAATTTCCGGCGCGGGATAGGCCATCACCCGGTATTCCTCCGGCACTGGCTGGCCCTCATGGACGCGTTGCCATTCGTCGCTGGTTCGCAGGATATAGCCGTAATCGGTAAAGGTTCCCTGTTCCTCGTTGGCAATAAAACTTCCCAGCCGGTCGGTGTCAATGGCCGGTTTCCACGGGTCGGGGACGACAAACAGCCCGGAATCATTCAGATAATATTCCCCCAGACTGCGGTTGTCCTTGGCGTTGATTAAGACAAAACAATCGGTGTTTTCGGCGTAGTCCAAAAGCTGCCCGATGGTCTGCATTTTTGCCGGGGACTGCATGGCGGCGTTCAGCTCCGCAAGCTCCACGACGTCCAGCTTTTGAAGCTGGGCGGCAAGGAAGTTCAGTTCATCCACACTGGCGGCTTTTATCAAATCCTCCGGCAGTTCCAGCGGTTTTCCCTCCGGGGCAGAAAAGCCGCCAATGAACAAGTCCTGCTGGTTGTTGGCGGTGATATGGATTTCCTTTAGGGCTTCCTGCACCTGTTCGGCGGAAGTCGGCAGGGAAAGCCAGTACCCATGCGGCCCGCCGGTCTGCGCTTCGGCGCGGTTATCAAGAAAAATGGAAAATATTTCGTTCACGGGTTCCCTCCTTTCCGGGGTGGCTGCGGTCTGCGGCTGTGCGGCTTCCTCCTGTGTGGGAAGCTCTGCGGTCTTTGCCGGTTCCTCCCCCTCGATGGTGTAGCCGGGGAGCAGGCAGCCGTTGACCTTGAAACAGTCGGCGTATTCCTTGGGGATGGCCGGGGAAATTTCGGTAAAGTAATGGTCGTGGGCTTTGATCCGGCCATTCAGGTATCTGTCCAGTTCTTCCCGGTTGGCAAAGACTTTCCGATCCTGTCCGGCGATCTTTTCCCGTTGGTTTCCGTGGGGCGCGTTGGTATAAAGGCCCCAGCGGAGCGTCCACGAGTAGGGAACGGATTTTTTTGCGGTGCTGTCATACCGGGTATTCTCGGAAATGGAATAATCCATCTGGTAAACCATGTTGCTGCGGATATGGCGGTATTCGTCCGGGGCCTCCCACTGGTTTGCAGTGTGGGTGACGGGAAGCGTCCGGGCATATTCAAGGGCTTTGTCCAGAAACAGGGTTTTTCCGGCCTGTTCCTCCCATGCGGCGGCCTGCTCTTTCAGGCGGTCAAACACTTCCTGTTCTGCGGCGGCGCTTTCCGCCCGCAGGGAAAGAAGCTCCGCAAGGGGCAGCTTTACCATTTCGGAAAGATCGGCCTTGCCGCTTTCAAAGTAAATCCGGCGCTCGATCCGCATGGTGCTGGCCAGTTCTAAATCGTCATGGTCATAAGAGCTGTAAGACATTTGGGGTTCACATCCTTTCTGAAAAATGGCATAAGAAAAGCAGGAAACCTTTGAAAAATTTCCTGCTGGGTGGGCCGATAATAAGCGGCTGATATTCAATTTTGAAAGTTTGGGTTAGATTGATTGAAGCTGGGGACAGTCTAACAAATTAAAGCTTTCTACTTCTTCAACATCAATAACTTTGATGCCTCGTTCTTTTAATGCCTTTGCAAACAATCCCATTCCAGAAATCAGCTTTCCGGTAAAGCTACCATCATATATTTGGTTTACTCCGCAGGTAGGACTTCTGGATTGTAGTATAGCTAACTCAATATCTTCATGTTGAATTTGGGATAATGCCATTGATACTGCTCGCTTATATTCCAAATCGACATCATTTCCGTTTTCGTCTGTTACTACACCATTCACAATCTCTGCACAAGGTCTGGGAGTAGTCATACCTGCTAATTGCTCTGGACAAATGCAAATAATTTCTTTATCTTTTAAGTAGTTGATAGCTGCCAGATTTTTGTTATTTTTTCCATTGTATTTACAATCCACTCCCATAATACAAGCACTAACTAATATTTTCACACTTATCACCTCAAACGGATATTATCGTTGGCTTTATTATACTATGACATGGTGTATCTTGGAATAGATGAATTGTAAATTTGCTGGATACAAGGGGTTTGGGGCTTCCCCAAAGAGAAAATCCCCGGCCCGGCAGGTGCGCCGGGTCAGGGATTTTGCCGGGAGTGTGGCTACACTCCCTATGCTTGCTGTTTTTAGTTTTTGCCCCTCTGTTCCACGCGGTAGTTCACATACTTGCCGCCGGTATCGGCCAAAAGCACCGTTCCGTCATAGGTTTTGCCGGTTTTCATGGAGCGCAAGCCCTTTACCTTTGCTTTTCCGTCTTTAAGGAGCGCGGCGGCGATCTTCGGGGTGAACGCCTTGCCCCGTTCCTCAAAAAATCGGTCATTCTTCCACATGACAAACTGGCAGCTTCGGTTTCCGCAGTAGTAGTTCTTTTTGCCCTCGTAGACGCTTTCCCCGCAGCGCGGACATTTGCCGATAACCACACGCTCGGCTTGAAACAACTTCTGCGCGTCCTCGCTGATCTGGGAGTAGTTTGCGATCAGGCCCCTTGTCATTTCTGCAATGCCAGCCATGAAGCCCTCCGGGTCGGCCTGCCCCTTGGCAATGGCCGTCAGCTCCGTTTCCCACTGTGCCGTAAGCTGAGGAGAGGTCAGCACCTCCGGCAGCACACAGGCAAGGTTATGGCCGTCCTTGGTGGGAAGTAGCTGTTTGCCTTTGCGCTCCACAAAGCCCATCTGCACCAGCTTTTCTAAGATGGAAGCGCGGGTGGCCGGGGTTCCCAATCCCTGCCGCTCGGCGTCCTCTGGCAGATCGTCCGCACCGGCGCGCTCCATAGCGGAAAGCAGGGTATCTTCCGTGTAGGATTTTGGCGGTGCTGTGAAATGTTCGGTGACGGCGGCAGTTACCTTGTCAAAGGTCTGTCCCTCGGTGATCTCCGGCAGTTCACGCGCAGGCTCCGGGGCGGTGTCGTCGGCGTCTGCTTTGAACGACGCCTTAAAGCGGCGGTCAAGCTCTTTCCAGCCGGGGGTCAGGATGGTCTTTCCCTTGGCGGTAAAGGTGTTCCCGGCACAGGTGAATGTGGCGGTGACAGCTTCATACACATGGGGCGCGGCCACGGCGCACAGCAGCTTGCAGCACACAAGGGACAGCAGTTTCTTTTCCCCCTCGGCCAGCCCGTCAAAGCCTTTCTGCACAAATTCCATCGTCGGGACAATGGCGTGGTGGTCGCTCACCTTTTTGCTGTTCAGCACCCGGCCAAACTGCGGAGAGAGGTCAAGCCCCGCCGCAAAGGGAAGCAGCGGCCACAGGCCGGATACAAGGCTTTCCGCCGTTGGCAGCATATCATCGGTCAAATACTGGCTGTCGGTGCGGGGATAGGTCAGCAGCTTCTTTTCGTAAAGCTGCTGGGCATAGTCAAGGGTCTGCTTGGCGGTAAATCCAAACAGGCGATTTGCCTCCCGCTGCAAGGTGGTGAGGTCATAGAGGCGGGGCGGCTGCTCCGTCTTTTTCTCCCGTGTTACCGACACACAAACGGCCTGCGCCGTTTCACAGGCGGCTTTCAGGGTCTTGGCGTCGTCTGCGTTTCCTATGCGTTCACTGGCCGCCTCCATGCCGCCCGCCGCGATCTGGACGATGTGGTATTTCTCTTTCTGAAAGCTGCTGATCTTGGCCTCCCGGTCAACCAGCATTTTGAGGGTCGGCGTCTGGACACGGCCCACGGTCAGGGTCTTGTGGTAGAGGATGGAGAACAGCCGGGTGGCGTTGATCCCCACCAGCCAATCCGCCTGCGCCCGGCAAAGGGCCGACTGATACAGGTTGTCATAGTCGGCCCCCGGTTTCAGATGGGCAAAGCCGTCTTGAATGGCCGCGTCCTCCATGCTGGAAATCCAAAGGCGCTGAAACGGTTTCTTGCAGCCCGCCATCTGGTAGACGAAACGGAAAATCAATTCCCCCTCGCGCCCGGCGTCGGTGGCGCACACAAGGCCGGTGACATCGGGGCGCTCCATCAAAGAACGCAGGGTGTCAAACTGCTTTTTCTTATCATCGGGAATGATGTATTGCCATTCCTGCGGCAGAATCGGCAGGTCGTCATAGCGCCATTTTTTGAAACGCTCGTCATAAGTCCCGGCGTCGGCAAGGGAAACAAGGTGGCCGATACACCAGCTCACCAGATAGCCGTTCCCCTCCATGTAGCCGTCCTGTTTCTTGTCCGCGCCGATCACACCCGCAATGCTGCGGGCTACGCTTGGTTTCTCTGCAATTACTAACTGATAGCTCATACTTTGTCCTCCTTATTTCCATCTTCACTTGTCATGTCCTCGTCCGGCTCCGGGGCTTCGTCCTCGTCGTCCTCGTCCTCTCCAAAGTCATACTCGGCCAGATCGTCATTGCCTGTGGTGTCGGCTTTTTCCTTTTTGAATTTCAGGAAGTAGAGGGCTGCGCCGCCGCCCAGCAGCACCACCACAAAGAACACCACAAGGCCGCCCATGCCGCTTGGCTTTTCCTCCTGCGGCTTTTCTTCCTCCGGCTGGGGCTTCGGCTCCGGCCCGTTGCAGGCGGTCAGGTTGTTTTTACAGACCGGGCAGGCCGTATTGACGGCCCCGGCTTGACATTTGGCCGTACAGTTGCAGACCTCCGGCTCTTTTTTCCCGTCCTCCAACAAGGCTTGCAGGTCGGCGTCGTCCACTTGGTTGAGGAAATGCACCGCCGTTTCCTTGTCCTCGTTGGCTCGGTCGATCAGGATATAAAAATAATTCCCGGCCTTGGTGGTAACGGTGATAAGCTGCTTATCCCCGAAAAAATCATCCACCAGCGTAGCGTTGCCCTGCGGGGTGACAGGTACGCCCTCCGGCTCCATGCCGCCGGTGGTAGGTTCTTCGGTTTCCTCCGGCACCTCTGCGGGGGCCTCGGTGATTTCCGGCAGCGGCACCGGGTCAGGGTCAGCGCCCCCGGCGTAGGCGGTAACGGTCGTGGTCGCCATGCAAAGCGCAGCGGCCACAGCCAGCGTCAAGGTGCGGAACAGTTTAGATTTCTTCATGGGCGCTGTCCTCCTGTTCAAAGTCCGGGATCGGGGCCGGGGCCGCCTGCAACGCGCCGCCGCGCACAAAGGCGGCGAACTCCTGCGGGGTCATGTTGAGGCCGCGCACAAGCTGGACGATCTGCAAGTTTTCCTGTTCGGTCTTGGCCGCTTCCAGCTCCCGAAGCTGCTTTTGCAGCTCCGCGATCTTGCCCTTGGTTTTCTCAATATCCTTTTCAATGCGTTCCAATTTGTTCATTGCCATAGTGATTTGCTCCTTTCTGGCGTTTAAGGCAAACGCCCGTAACAATAAAAATGCTGCTGCCAGTAGCTTGAATTGAGGTTCGTGTAGGAAATGGGGTCGCCGCAGTGCAGCATGACCGAATTTCCCACATACAGCCCCACATGGGACATTCCGGCAGTGTCGTAAGTGCCGACGAAAAATACAAGGTCGCCGGGCTTGGCCTGCTCCGGGGAAACGGGGGTGCAGATGTTGTAAAGCCCCTGCGCCGTCTGGCGTCCCACATTCCAGCCAGAATGATTGATAACCCAGCTAATGAAGCCGGAACAATCAAAGCTGGTGCTTGGGGAGCTGCCGCCCCACACATAGGGATAGCCCACATACTTTTCCGCCTCGGCAATCATGGCGGCAAAGGCTTCGTCCTTTAGCGCCTCCGGGGGGATTTCATAGTAGGTCGGCTCTTTTGGGGTGGAGGCGTGGGGATAGCTGCCGTTAGGGAACAGGTCTGGCCGGTTGCCCAAAGTCTGCATATAGGCAGCATAAAAGCCCATCTGTTCTTCGGTGAGAATGTAGATGGGCAGGTGGGATAAATCAAAGTTTTCCAGCTTCACATTGCAGATATAGTAGGTGTAGGGAACTTCCACGGTGTAGGTGTTTCCCTCGCTGTCCGTCCTCGTTTCGGTGCGGTAGCGGGTTTCCGTTTCGATGGTCTGGGTCAGGATGTACTGCTTTTCAAAGAGCATGGCAAGGTCGCCCTGTACCTCTCCCAAAGTGAACACGCCGTTATGCAGCGCGGAGAGGATGGAGGTCAGCACATAGGGGTCATGCTTGATCTCGTCCAGATCGAAACGGTATTCGTCATAGCCGGGGTGCAGGCTTTCGTAGTTGTCAAGTTCGTGCTGCAAGTCTGCTTCCAGCGCGACATAGGCGGCTTCGGCTCCCAGCATATCGCTGTCCTCGGAGAGATAGGAGGTGGCGGCAAGGCCCGTCCCGGTGCTGCCAAACATGGCGGTGCAGGATTGCAGGCCGCCCATCACCAGCAGGAGCATAAGGCCCACGCCGCCGACGATCAGCGCCCCTTTCCAGTGCCGGGCGGCAAAGGACGCGGCCTGTCTGCTTTTCTCTGCGGCTTTCTTTGCTGCGGAAGCCGTGGTCTTGGCGGTGCTTGCCGCCCCCTGTGCGGTCTGGCTCGCCGCCCTTGCTGCCTTGGCATATTCCCGCTTGATGTGCTGTTTCTGCCAGAAGCGGGAAACGGGATTCTTGGCCGCCTGTGCCAGCTCCGGGTTGTCCCGCAGGGATTTTTGATACGCAAACTCGGCGTTGGCGGCGATGGACTTTCGCTCGGCCTTGGCTGCGGCCCGGTAGGGTTTGAGTTTATGGCGATGGACGCCGCTGCGGATCATGCGGCCCGCCTGCCGTTCCGCCAGTTCCTCCCCCTTGTGGCCGCCCTCCACGCCCACATTTTCGTGTTCTACCTCATGGATTTTTCCGTGGAGGTAAAGCCCGGCTTCCTGTATGGGGCGGCTGGCCGGGTTTGGTTTGAGCTGGGGAGGGGATTTCTCCACCTTGTCAAAATACAGCTTGCTTTTGGCCTTGCCCTTGGCCTCATCATAGACGGTTTCCTTGGTAACGACGCGCTTTTTCGGCAGGGCTTCTTTGGCCGCTTCCAGCTTATCCGCCCGTTTTTCTGCCTTTCTGATATACGGGGCCAGCTCCGGGGAGGCCCGTTCCTCGGCGGTAAACTGCAACCGGGAAACGGGGCCGGTGGCCTGCGCCACGGTTTTTCCGGCGTCCTTGGCCGCTTTCTTTGCCTTATGGCGGTCGTGCAGCTCGCCCGCCCGTTCCAGTATTTTTTCCGCCGCGCCCTCCGGCTGGGCGGTGTATTCCTGCTCGGCCTCCCGGCTGGACACATTGATGCTTTCGCCGGTGGTCTGGTTATCCAGCGTCAGGCCGTCGCGGGTCATGTGCTGCGTTACCTTGTCGCGGGGTTTTAAGGGTTCCATATCCGATCACCTCCTTGCTGTCTGTTCCGGCAGCGCCCGGTTTCAATCTCTGCAATATAGCGCAGGATGGGGTACACCTGCGGGGGAACAACTGCGTTTCCCAAAGTCTTTAACCGCTTTGCCACATTCGCCGGCGGGTCGCTGATTAAGTACGGGATTTGCGCCGGTTCTTTGGCCCACATGGAATGTCCGTCCATCTCCGGGGGAATCCCATCAGCCATTCCACCCAGTCGGGATTCAGTTTCACATCCCCCGGCGGGCTGCCCAGCAGTTTGTAAACCGCCCATGACAGCCGCGCCGTCCATACGGTTCCGCTGGGGTTGTATTTTCGGAAGCTCCCGGTCGGGGTCATCCGCACATCGACAGTTTTCCCCACATCCCCCGTGTCGCTGGCAAGGGGCGTGGGAAGCAGCATGGCCGATGATGAAAGTTCTTTTGCGCTCATGCCATGCGCCGACGGCGACAGCAGGAAGTACGAAAACCCTAACGGCGTAGCCTGCCTGCTCCAAGTCAAAAACCGTCTTGTCGAGCCCCAGATGGATGAAGCCAGCAACATTTTCTCCAAGCACCCAAGAGGGGTGCAGTTCCCGGATAACGCGGAGCATTTCGGGCCATAAATACCGTTCGTCCTCAAATCCCCGTTGTTTCCCAGCGCTGGAAAAGGGCTGGCAGGGGAATCCCCCGGAAATAAGTGTGGTGGTTTCTCGTCCTGTTTTTTCAAAAAATGCCTCCTTTGTCACTGTGGTAATGTCCCGGAATTTTGGTACCTGCGGCCAGTGCTTTTTCAAAACTTCCATCGGGAAATCCGCCCATTCGCACTGGCATACGGTGGTAAACCCTGCGGCTTCCGCCGCAAGGTCGATCCCGCCGATCCCGGAAAACAGGCTGAAATGTGTTAAGGCGCTCATACCGTCGCCCCCTCGCCTAACCGGGTCGTCATGATCTGGTAGAGCTGGGT
>ERZ826220.3333-NODE-3333-length-12549-cov-3.659677_pt1 | contig 12549 bp, 9 predicted proteins | sample MGYA00519927_ERZ826220 | MGnify/ENA primary metagenome ERZ826220 (study PRJEB31778, sample SAMEA3449225) | human gut metagenome | biome: human gut; feature: human-associated habitat; material: faeces | place: United Kingdom | collected 2010/2012 ...
ATGCCACATATGAACAGGCCATATAAGAGCAGTTGTCGGTGTCATCGCTACTGTCGTATTCCACGAAAGGCCCTTCCTTTTCCTTGCGCACCTATTGACCGTTTGCCGCTTATGCGGCGTACAGCCTTGCGCACTTTTATTATACCATTTCTGCGGTGTAGATTCGGTAAAGAAACAGGCGCAGGGCAATATCGTCCTGCTTAAAATCTTGATGCGCTTCTTCTCATGGAGTATAATTAAATTGTTAAAAAGCACCTTTGGAGAGATTGCCATGAAAAGCCACCAACGACAAAAAGATATTCTGTTTTCGGTCATTATTTTTTTCTGCGTCTTTGCCGTTAATCTTCTGATCCAGAAAATCTTCATAACACAGACGCTGGTCCCCATGATTTTTGTATTCGGCGTGTTTCTGATTTCGCTGAAAACGCACGGGTATCTCTACGGTATCACTTCGGCTATCGTCAGCGTGTTCGCGGTAAATTTTGCGTTTACCTATCCATACTATGCTTTTGATTTCTTTGTGGAGGAAAGCATCTTCTCCGCTGTTATTATGCTGATTGTATTGCTTGGTTTGGTGAATTTCTTCTACTTAAGACGAGGACGGCTGAAAATATCGGTGCGTGACTGGTTACATATAATGATAGGCTTTTTAAGCGGCTGGGTGATTTCAATGGTATTACTGTTATCAACGTCGTGCATATCTAAATATGGATATTACTTGTATTGTACCGATGTGAAAATACCGTTTGCACCGCTTTATATACCGTTTTTGCCTAAAGACCACTTGGTGTTCGGTTTAGAATTTTTTTGTTGGTGGTTTTGTTTTATGGTGTATATGATAGCCGTAAAAAGTCGAAGAAAAATAAAACCGTTTTCTGTTTTTACAAAGTGGAGTTGGGCGAATGAGGGTATAATTTTTAAAGAAACTAAAGAGCTTATAGACGGTCGGGACAGAAACAAACAGAATTAGTTAGGAGGGGATTTTATGAAAAAAAGAATTATATCAATTTTATTGGCTTTGTCAATGACAGTAAGTGCAGGTGTTTCGGCGCTTGCCGCACCGTCGGACATACCGTTTGAACAGAGGGCTATGGCGGTAGATACGATAAAAGCGGACAAGGCTATTGAAGCATTTGAAAGTGATTTGAAGAAATCGAACAATTATGACAAGGTGTTTGAAGATTATAAATCATTGATGGATTTGTCGGTGGAAATATCGGACATTATGAACTTAAATTGGGCGGAAACAGAAAAACTCAATTACGGTATGAATACAACATCTACAAGGGAAGAACTTGATAAAAATTACAACGAATGTAGTGAATATAGAGAAAAGATTGATGAGCAGATAAAGTCAATTCTTGAAAGTAAATATGCCGATGATTTTAAAAAGTATTGGGGCGATGACAAAATCGAAAAAGTTCAAAATATGAGCGGCATAGCAGATACGTCGGCGAAAGAGTTTAATGACAGATATTATGAACTGTTAAATAAAAATGCAGACGGCAAAGAGTTTGCAAGTTTACTTAAAGGAGTGATTGCACACAATAAGAACGATGAAGAATTAGATGAAGAAACTGCTGAAAGATTGCAAAAAATAATCAACTATTGCAATAGTATTTCTGATTATGGGTATTATGTGAATAAATTCAACAATTACGGAGCACATCTCGGATTGACGGAGATTAAAGGTGAAAATAATATTGACAATCCGATTGAAAAACTTGCATTTGTGGGTGAGATTAACGAGCATTTGAAAAAAGCATATGACTATATGGTTAAAAACAATTTGTGCTTTTATGATGACAACGAAAAAGATGTGGCGGGAGTTACATTCCGATTAATCGGCAGTGAAGATTCCGAAATTTTGGCATTTGGCGACAATGATGTTATGAGAACGCTTATACACGAATTCGGACATTATCAAAATTTTTTTGGGAAAGAAGTAGATAGTGAAGATTATTATTTCGGAACAGTTCATACATCGCCGATAGTTGAATTTGATTCGCAGATGTTTGAACTTATTGCAACGGATTATTATGATGAAATATACGGAGATAATGCAGGTGCAATGAAGTTTGATACTCTTGTATCTTGTTTCCAAATAGTCGCGAGTGCTACCATGGCATATTTTGAAAATTCATTATATAATGATGATGTACTTCAAATGAGTAATGAAGATTTGGACAAGGCGATTACAAAGCAGTTCGGCGAGGAATGGTATAAAACGTGTCAATTTTGCTTTACCAATCCGGGTACATACTTGAGATATTCGCTGGCAATGTTTAATGCAATACAGGTATATGATATTTTCTTAAAGGACAAGCAAGCGGGTATAGACAAATATTTTGAGGCTTGTGCTTGTGAGGGTGATACATACGAGGAAGTAACCGAAAAACTCGGACTTGTCAGTGCGTTTGATGACAATGCCGCCGAATATTTAAAGAGCATTACAAATGATATTTTCAAAAAAGAATATGGCGTTGATTATGATACGGCACTTGATTATTTTGAAAACGGTACATATTTGGGAAAGGTTTTTCCTACCGAACAAAAAGTATCAGTAAACGGCGGAGAAACTCAAAAATTGATTGCGTATAACAGAGGTGGATTTAACTATATAAAAATTCGTGACCTTGCAAAGCTGTTAAACGGTACAAGCAGTCAATTTGATGTGGAATATGATGAAACTGTTGGTAAAATCAACATTGTAACTGGTAAGCCGTATACGGCTAACGAAAATGATACAGATGAAATTGCGGAGGTTAAAACCGCCGGACAAAAAGCCGCCGGAACATATTCTCTTTGTCGTAACGGTGAAAATGTGCGTTTCGGAGGAATGATTTTTGTGAACGGTTATAACTGTTTCTTGCTTAGAGGGCTTGCTGAAAACAAGGTGCTTGGGATTAATGTTGACTATGACGAAGAAACGAACACCGTTTTAATATATACCGAATAATAAAACCAAAACAACTGATTTTTAATTGACAAGCAACAAAGGATAATGATATAATAAACTAATAAGAAAAGTTTTTAAGGAGAGTAGTAAAATGGGTTATTATTTTGATGACAGTCAAAGCATTAACGCTTACGAGGGCACTGACCCGCAGGCAATAATTTCATCGCTTGCATACAGATATATGGGACAAAATCTAAAGCACGGACTTTATTATCGTGCATACACAAACAACGGTATCGTTCGTACAACCGATTACAGATACCTTGTTGATTTCAATAAGATTTTCCCTGACAGCAAGGATAAGGAATGTGTATGGGCATTCACAAAGTTTTATTCAGCCGGTAAATCTTCATTCGGTTGGGATATAAACTGTTTCGGACCTATGGTTGTATATGTAAACGGCGAAGTTGCATATAAGTCTGATATTTTCAAAGAGAGATATTCTGAAACTTCAACGCGTGTATTTATGGACGTTGAAGAAGGTTGGAACGACATCAGAATTCAATTCAAAAAGACAAAGGCGGGCTTCGGCGGTCAGTTCGGTACATGGATCGGTAAGTGGGATATGTACACACTTATGCCGACAAAGGAACGTGACGGTCAAGAGGGCTTTGTGTTTACGGAACTTGTTCCGGACGATTATGTACCTGAATTTGAAATCGGTATGAGCGAAAAGAACTTTGACAAAAAGTTTTATCCTGTAATAAACTGGTCTGACGACGAAATGAAAAAAGGTCAGCTGACTCGTATGTTCGGCACACCTAACGGTCAATATGCCGTAGGTTACACAAAGGTATTTGCTGACGATATTAACAACACAACACACAAGTTTACTCTTGATACAAAGGGTGAAACGGTTGTGTATATAAATAAGAAAGAAGTGTTCAAGACAAAAGGCGGCAAAGAAACTTTTGACGCTACACTTCCTCTTGGCACATATGACGTATATGTAAAGTGCATTTGCAACGGCAGTGACTGGGGTTACACACTTGAATGTGACACTGTTGAATTTGAAAGTGCGGCAAGAGTTAAGGGTACAGATGACGTATGGATGTATATCGGTACATTCGTAAACGATTTTGAATTTCCGTTTGACACTGCGTCTGATATGCTTCACATTGTCGGTGAGCCTGCTACATATTGGAGATTGGACGCACCTGATACATTCGTAAGACCGTATAACGAAAATACACTGTTCGGTCGTTGGAACTACCCATTGGGTGTTACAATGTACGGACTTCTTCATACAGCCATTGCAATCGGCTCGGAAGATATAAAGAATTACATAAAAGACCACGTTCAATTATGTATTGATACGCTTGAATATGCACTTTGGGATAAAGAGCAGTACGGCGGTGCTACGAGTATACACAACTTGCTTACAAGTATCGACAGCCTTGACGACTGCGGTTCGTTTGCGTCAATGATGCTTGAAGTAAACAAGTATCTTGGACTTCGTGACGTAAAGAAAGTTGCCGATTATGTCGGTGATTATATTTACAACCACCAGTCAAGACTTGAGGATGGTACATTCTTCCGTAAGGAAATGATGCACCACTTCCATAATATGACTATGTGGGCGGATGATTTATATATGTCAGTTCCGTTCCTTGTAAGATATTCACAGTTTACAGGCGACCAAAAGTATCTTGACGATGCGGCAAATCAGTTCTTCGGCTTTAAGAAGCGTTTGTTTATGCCGGAAGAAAAGATTATGTCACACGTTTATGACTTTAAATATGATTCAAAGACAAACGTTCCTTGGGGACGCGGTAACGGTTGGGTAGTATTCTCAATGACAGAATTGCTTGAAGTTCTTCCTGAGGACCATCCAAAGAGAAACGACCTTATTGAATTCCTTAACACTTTATGCGAGGGTTATCTTGCATTGCAGGATGATGAGGGAATGTGGCACCAGGTACTTAACGACCACGAATCATATCCTGAAACATCTTGTACATCAATGTTTATATATGCGTTCTCAAGAGGTATTCGTTTCGGCTGGCTAAAGAATCCTGAAAAGTACGTTAAGGCTATATACAAGGCTTGGAAAGGTATTTCTAAGACAAGTGTTGACTCAAACGGTAACGTATACGGCGTATGCCGCGGAAGTGAGTTCTCGTTTATTGCCGACTACTATAAGTATGAACTTGGCTGGAACTTAAACGATACACACGGTACAGGTATTGTTATGCTTGCTGGTATCGAAGTTATCAGACTTAACAAATTCTTAGCCGAATAAAACTTTTAGTCATAATTAACAAATAAAAATGACGGACTAAAATCCGTCATTTTTTTATCGTTAAATTGAACAAAAAACCACTGATTTTTTTATGGACTTTTAAACGGTTGAAGTGTTATTATAAGTAATACCGTTTTAAATATATTTATGCGAAAACATAATTTGAGTGGTGAATTTATACAAAACCACAAAAAAAATTAATAATTTTTGCAGTTTATTCACAAAATCTATTGCAAAAGTTAATAAAATAAGCTATAATATATTTATCAGTTTTTAGTCTTTGTGCAATTTGCGGATACTTGCCCGGTTTCTGCTGATTTCAATTGACTTGAAACAACAACAGTAAACTTTTTTAGGGAGGGTCTACTATGGCTAAAGCTCAGAAAGTCGTGCTTTCACCTGAGGAGAAAGCAGAGGCGAAACAAAAAAGATGGGCACAAATAAAGAGAGATAAGTGGATGTACTTATTATTATTGCCCGGTTTTTTGTATTTTATAATCTTTAAGATTGTTCCGATGTGGGGTATTCTTATTTCTTTCAAAGATTACTACGCAGGAATTCCGTTCTTCGGTTCAAACTTCTTTAACGGTTGGATTGGTTTTGATAACTTCAAGAACTTCTTTACAGACTCAAGTTTCTTGCAACTATTGAGAAACACTCTAATCATTTCGGGAATGAACATTATATTCTTCTTCCCGTTGCCGATTGTTTTGGCACTGTTACTTAATGAAATCAAAGTACAATGGTATAAGAAAGTTCTTCAAACACTTGTTTATGTACCTCACTTTGTATCAATGGTTGTCATCGCATCTATCACATTCATGCTTGTTAAGACTCCGTCAATGGAGGGTATGAGCGGTGGTGCGCTTTATGAAATCGTAAAGTCAATGACAGGTAAAAACCTAAATGCACTTGGAAGTCCTATCGCAATTTATTGGGTACTTCTTATCCAAAACATTTGGAAGGAAACAGGTTGGGGCACAATCATCTTCCTTGCAGCTTTGGCAGGTGTTGACGTAGAACAATACGAGGCAGCTATCGTTGACGGTGCTAGCCGTTTCCAACAGCTTATATACATAACATTGCCGGCAATCATGGGCACAGTTGTTACAATGTTTATCTTGCGTATGGGTAGCGTTCTTGATACAGGTTTTGAGCAAATCATCCTTATGCAGAATGACCTAAACAGAATCACATCAGAAACATTCGATACATACGTTTATCAAATAGGTAGAGTACAGGGTAACTACGGTTATTCAACTGCCGTAAGTTTGTTTAAATCTGTAATCAGTATCATATGTATTCAGACAGCTAACCGTCTTGCTAAGAAGGCCGGTCAGGATGGTCTATTCTAATAGAAGGAGGAAAATAAGACATGATTAGTATAAAAAGAAGAAGTGTCGGTGATATAATTGCTAATGTGGTAATATACATATTACTTACTCTTATAGCGGTTATCATGGTTATACCTTTCATATACGTTATTGCAGCGTCTTTTGCGACTGAAGCGGAAATTCAAACAAGACCGATTTTCTTTATTCCTGATAGTCCTACTCTTGACGCTTATGCAAGAATTTTTGATATGAACGATATGGGTACAAGAGTATTCCATTCATTGTTAATTTCAGTATGTGTAACAGCAATAGGTACATTTATCAACCTATTCTTTACAACGACAATGGCATACGGTCTTTCAAGAACAAATCTTATAGGTAAAAAACCACTGCTTAATATGGTTCTTTTCACAATGGTATTTGGCGGCGGTATGATTCCGTTGTTCTTGGTTGTTAAAGGACTTGGTATGTACGATACATATGCAGCACTTATTTTGCCGGGTGCAATCAGTGCGTATAATATGATTATCGTAAGAAACTTCTTTATGGAACTTCCTAGAGAACTTGAAGAGGCCGCATCTATCGACGGATGCAGTGACATTGGTATCTTCATAAAGATAGCACTTCCGTTGTCACTTCCGTGTTTGGCTACATTCGGTTTGTTCTATGCGGTTGGTCACTGGAACAACTACTTTGGCGCTCTTCTATATCTTGAAGATTCAACAAAGTTCCCATTCCAGCTTGTGCTTAGAAATATCGTAATGCAGACAGCTGAAACACAAACTGACCCGAATGCGCTTATTCCGGAAGATACATTGAAGATGGCTGTTATCGTTATCGGTACAGTTCCTATTCTTATCGTATATCCGTTCCTACAAAAGCACTTCGCAGCAGGTGTTATGGTCGGTGCCGTTAAGGGTTAATTAAGAGAGTTAATTTAAGAAAATAATTTTTTGGGTAGTTTTAAATGAATTATTGCGGCATAGCCGCTTAATTAGAGAAAAACATATATTTAAGGAGGAAAATACAATGACACAAACTTGGAAGAAGATTGCTACTGTTTCACTTGCAGCAGTAATGCTTACAGGTTCACTTGCCGGCTGCGGTAAAAAAGCAGTTTCTATCGACAAGGAAAATCCATCAATTAATGTTATGACAAAGGCTTACAATACAGAATCAGCATCACCGGACAGCCCTGTTCTTCAAAAACTTGAAGAATTTCTTGGTACAAAGCTAAATATCACTTGGGTACCGTCAACAAGCTATGACGAAAAGGTTACGGCTGCTATGGGTTCAGGTGAATATCCACAGGTTATGCTTGTTGGTTCAAGAAGTTCAAGCGTTATCCAAAACTCAAGAGCAGGTACATTCTGGGATGTTACAGATAAGCTAACAGATGCTGAAAAGTTCCCAAATCTTGCTCAAACAGATCCAACTGTAAACCACAACACATCAATCGACGGTAAAGTTTACGGTGTATATCGTTCAAGAGAACTTGGTAGAGCCGGCGTTTCAATCAGAAAAGACTGGCTTGATAAGCTTGGTCTTGAACAGCCAAAGACTATAGATGATTTCTATAATGTACTAAAGGCATTTAAGGAACAGGATCCTGACGGTAACGGCGCTAATGATACATACGGTATGATCGTTACAGATTACCTTGACGGTCCTCTTAACAATATCGCTATTTGGATGGGCGCTCCTAACCAGTATGGTATAAAGGACGGCAAGCTTGCTCCTGCATTTATGTTTGACGAATATCTTGAGGCACTTAAGTTCATGAACAAGTGCTATAACGAAGGTCTTATCAACCAAGATATGGCTACATATTCATCAGATAAGTGGAATGAGCAGTTCCTATCAGGTAAAGCCGGTGTAATCATCGACGTTGCCGACAGAGCAAGAAGACTTGCACAAAATATCCAAGCTATCGATCCTAACGCAGTTGTTGACGTATTCGGTTACGTTACAAAGGACGCAAGCTCAGAACCAAGAACACTTCCTACAACAGGTTATGACGGATACTATGTATTCCCTAAGACATCTGTTGCTACAGAAGAAGATCTTGACTTCATTCTTGGCGTAATGGATAAGGCTAATGAACAGGAAGCTCTAAACCTAATGAACTACGGTATCGAAGGCAGAAACTATGATCTTGACGCTGACGGTTATGTAGTTAAGAAGGACGATGCTAACCTAACTAAAGAATATAACGACCTTAACCAATTCTCAACAGGTATAGTTGCTACAAAACTTCAAGTTAAGTATGCAACAGACGTTGCTGAAAAGATTCAGGAAGTTTATGATGAAAACAAACTTCACACAGTTGCTAACCCTGCTGAACCATATGTATCAGATACATATTCAACAAGAGGTCCACAACTTGACGCTATCATGAGTGAGGCTAATACTAAGTTCATCGTTGGTCAAATCAGCGAAGACGAGTGGAAGGCTCAAAGAGACAGATGGCTACAACAAGGTGGTCAAAAGGTTATCGACGAACTAAACAAGGCTTATGAAGAAGACGATTCAGTTCAGAAATAATTGATTTTGACTGACTTAATTAGTTAATATTAAACCACTTGTTCAATGTTATGTTGGACAAGTGGTTTTTTTGTTGGATTTTATAATTTATTTATATTTGTTTATAAATTATTTAGAATTGTATTATATAATGTTTATAAAGAACAGATAGAATATAATCATAAGGTACCTTATAGAAATAATAGACAGTGTTTGGGATAGAAAGGAATGATTAAAATGAAATCTAACAAGAAGAAAATAACAATGGCAATCGGTATGGTTTTGGGTGTAACGGTGTTAGCCGGAGCGGCATTCGCAAGCTACAACACATCAAACGGATATGACGTGGCTAAGACGGCTGTTAAAGGTTTGATGAAAAATGAAAACTACACCGCGAATATGACAACAAAGATAAGTCTTGATGGTAATGAAATTTCAAGCGACACGTTGAAAGAATTGTATGACAGAAACGGTGACGTAAAAATCAACAAGGAAAATAAGGTTTCATCATATGATTATAACAGTGAGTACAGAGAATGGGTTCAAGATGATACCAATATAATTTCGTCAACGCATTATGATGACGAAAAAAGAACACTTGTTGAGGAAAACGCATCTGAATACCTAAATTTATTTGGAGAATTTGATAAATTCTATACCGAAGATGCAAATGAGGATAAGAGAAATCAAAAAATGGTTAATTTCGTTGAGCTTATCGGTGATACAATGATTGGTGATTTGAAAAACAACATAATCTATGTGTCAGGTGATGATAATTCTTCAACATATGAAATGAATCTTGACGCAATTCAAATCCCTGAAGTCGCGAATGCAGGCTTATCCGCAATGTTCTCAGAAAATATCGCTGATTCTGATGATGACAGTGATCCGTACATCTTGCTTGGAACAGATCCGATTGTTAAAAACGTATCAGTGAAATTTACGGTTGACAATGAAGGCAGATTTACTAATTTGAATGCGGAAGCAAGTATGGTCGGCAATGATTCAAACGGCGAAAAGCATGAGGCAACAGTTAATATAACACTGGATATGTCAGACTACGGAACTACAAAGCCTGAGAGAGTTGATATTTCCACACTTCCGAATGTTGAGTATTCTAATAACTCGGGAGTTGACACATATTACGGAGATGACGAATAATTTATAAAAACGGATAGGGGTGAGATTATGAATGTAATTGAGATTAAAAACCTGACAAAGCTTTACGGCAATGGCAGAGGTATCAAAAATTTGAATTTGACCGTTGAACAGGGCGACATTCTCGGATTACTCGGACCGAACGGTTCGGGTAAAACGACAGCGATGAAAGCAATACTTAATCTTGTTAATGCGGAGGGCAGTGTTAAGGTGTTCGGTATGGACTTGCACGATAATTTTGAAAGTATTATGCAAAGAACAGGCGCGTTGATTGAATCACCGGCGATATATAAAGATTTATCGGCATATCAAAACGTAAAAATGCACGCGAATATGTATCCAAACATAGACAGAAAACGCATTGAACATATACTTGACGTTGTACATCTTCTGCCGTACAAAAATGATAAAGCGGGTAAGTTTTCACTCGGTATGAAACAAAGACTCGGTTTGGCGGTTGCATTCGTATCTAACCCCGATTTGATAATTCTTGATGAGCCTGTAAACGGACTTGATATTGAGGGCGTTGTGGAAATCAGAGAAATTATAAAAAAACTCAATGCAGAGAAAAACGTGACTTTTCTTATTTCAAGTCATATGGCAGGCGAGATTGAAAAGACTTGCAACAAGGTTGCGGTTATATATGAAAGCGAATTGATAGCAACATCAACTACGGAGGACGCTTTAAGACTTCATCCGTCAATGGAGGACTATTTTCTAAGTGTTGTTAAGGACAGAAGGGGTGAGATTATTATATGAAAGCACTGATTTTGAATACCGGAAGTGAGCTTAAAAAACTTCTTATCAAAAAAAAGTATCTTGTTTTAACTGTTTTAGGTGCGATTATATGTATTCTCCGAATTGGCGGTAATGTACTTGTAAGCAAGATTACGGGCGGTGAAGTTGTTATAAAAAGCAATCTGATAATGGAAATGGTTGGATTTGTTTTTGATATACTTGTTCCGCTTATCATATTTATGGCAGTGACAGACTTGTTTGCAAGCGAAGTACAGGAGGACAGTATGAAAGCCTCACTTTTAAGACCGCTGACAAGATTTAAAGTTATGACATCAAAGTCATTGGCAGTGTTTGTGCTTGGTTGTATGGTGACACTTGCAATGTTTGTTATCTCGTTAATCGTTCAAATTGTATCCGGCAACAGTTTAAGAAGTGTACCGACAACATTTGCGGCATATCTTATAGATATGATACCGCTTATAGCGATAGTTTCAATGGCACTGCTCATAAATATGATTTCAAAAAGCCCGACTCTTGCAATGCTTTTATGTATAGTCGTGTATGTGTTCTTTAAATACTTGAACTACTATATAACACCTGTCGGACAAATGGTATTTACGGCATATTCACAATGGCACAAAATTTGGATCGGTAATGTGCTTCCGTTTACGGCACTTATATCGAAGATTGGAATTTTGTTCGGCTCAATCTTGATTTTATACACATTATCGTATATAATATTTGATAGTAAGGATTATTAAATGTTATGAAAATTAAAAGTAAATTTGCGATATATAATATAATTATGCTGATAACACCTATCCTTCTGATAGGTGTTATTTCGGTATGTTTTGTGCTGATATTTATATTAAAATTTCCTGTCGAAGAATTAAATATATCAAGACCATCAATGCTTGATCCGTATGTGTTTTCACAGGCGGTCGGTGAATTTTTCAAAAGTAATCCGAGTGCAATATTTTATGTGGTGTTGTGGCTTACGATATGCGTGTTGCTTGTCGTGCTTTCAACTACCGTTGCCACAAGATTGATGACAAAAAGTATTGAACATTCAATAAATGACCTTGCAAGAGCCGCCGATTATATTCGTGCCGATAACCTTGATTTTGAGGTTATGGGAAGTGAATATGACGAAATAGACACGCTTTGTAATAATTTTGATATGATGCGTAAGGAATTGAAACGTGCCAGGAAACGTGAAAAGTATATGAAAAAGGAGAGGAATATGCTCCTTGCAAATATTTCTCACGATTTAAAGACGCCGATTACGTCAATCAAAGGTTACGTTGAAGGTATACAGGACGGCATTGCAGACACACCCGAAAAGATGAAACGCTATCTTGATACTATTCATACAAAAGCGGAAGTTATAGACGATTTGGTTAATAATTTGTCGGTATTTTCAAAACTGGAATTATCAAGACTGACATTTGAATTTAAAGAGGGCGATATTAATTCGTTTATGCGTGATTTTGTAGATGATTACAGACTTGACCTGGAGAAAAACGGCATAAAACTTGAAACAGATATTCCGACCGATGAAGTTATCGTGAGAATGGATTATGAGAAAATAAGCC
>ERZ826220.3335-NODE-3335-length-12536-cov-3.100793_pt1 | contig 12536 bp, 9 predicted proteins | sample MGYA00519927_ERZ826220 | MGnify/ENA primary metagenome ERZ826220 (study PRJEB31778, sample SAMEA3449225) | human gut metagenome | biome: human gut; feature: human-associated habitat; material: faeces | place: United Kingdom | collected 2010/2012 ...
CCTTCTCCGGGTTGTCCGCATTGTCGGTCAGCGCCTGTGCGTCTGCAATCATGATGTAAATTTTATCGAATTCACCGGAGTTCTGCAGCTCCACGCGGCGGCGCAGTGAACCAACGTAATGTCCTACATGCAGCTTGCCGGTCGGTCGGTCGCCGGTCAGTATAATTTTTCCCATTTTTTCTTCCTGCCTTCCTGATACGTAATCTTCGCAGTCCGCTTCCGTCTGAAAACTCTCAGCCCTGCGGACCTTCTACATACCCTCTATAATACCGTCTTTTTACAAACACTGTCAATGGTCTTTTCCTGTAAAATCCCTCAAAATATCTATTATGAGACAAATCGTTCAACAGCCACGTACAGCCTTCCCTTTTTCGTCTGGTTCTGCACGCCCACATAGCGGAATTTTCCCATATGGCGCACGGTCACGAGATCGTCCTCTTTTAATGACGCACTCGGCGATGTCACCAGCTTTCCGTTGATAAACACCTGGCCGCCCTCGATCAGCGGCACCATTTTGCTCCGCGAACTGCTGAACGCCAGCGACAGCACCGCATCGAGCCGCACGGAAGCGACAGAGCCTTCTTTCCGCTCGGTTTTCGGCTCCGTCAGCTCCTCCGGCAGTCCCGCCTCGACTTCACAGTACACGCTCGTATGGCGCACTTTTTTCAGCTCCGCACAGATGTAGTCCGCCATATCCGCCATACAGATCAGATACGCCTGGTTTCCATCGATCAGAATGTCTCCCAGCTTATACCGCTCCACGCCGAGATTCATCAGTGATCCTAAGAAATCACGGTGTGACAGCGCATCCGCAAATTTTTCATTCAGCGGGCTGATGCGCACGACTGCGATCGGAAGCATCGACGCATCACCGTCCTCTGCATAGGATGGCAGAAACAGCGCCGCTTTCCGCTCTGCCGCCTCGTATCCGCCAGACAGCACGTAACGCACGCCCAGGATTTTATTTACCGTACGGTAGAACAGATCCTGCTCCGCCAGCGTCAGAAACTCCGTGTGTGACGGAACATCCCTGTGATAACACTGCTCTGCCAGATCCTGAATCCGTCCGACCAGCACTTCTTCCTCATTCATGGTAATCCCCCTTTGATACACCGCGGGCTGCCCCTGTTTTCTTTCGGGCAGCCCACGTATCACACTTTATTTATCCAGCAGCATCGACAGCCCGATCCGCTTCTTCGCCAGATCAAGGCTGATGACCTTCACTTCCACGATATCGCCGACGCTCACAGCCTCCAGCGGATGCTTGATGAAGCGTTTCGTCATCTGGGAAATGTGGACGAGTCCGTCCTGATGCACGCCGATATCGACGAATGCACCGAAGTCAATGACGTTGCGCACGGTTCCCTTTAAGATCATGCCGACCTTCAGGTCCTTCATATCGAGCACGTCGGTGCGCAGGATCGGGCGCGGCATCTCGTCACGCGGGTCACGGCCAGGCTTCTGCAGCTCTTTGATGATATCGAGCAGCGTAATCTCGCCGACACCGATCTCCTCTGCCATCTTTTTGTAATCTTTGATGAAGAACGCCGTCGGTCCATCGCTGATCTGCTCTGTCTTCATATTTAACTTTGCAAACAGCTTCTCGACTGCCTCGTAGCTCTCCGGATGAACGCTTGTGCCGTCCAGCGGATTTTTGCCGCCGGTGATGCGCATAAAGCCCGCGCACTGCTCAAACGCCTTCGGTCCGAGTTTTGCCACTTTCAGGAGCTCTTTTCTGCTCTCGAAACGGCCGTTCTCCTCGCGGTATGCCACGATGTTTTTTGCTATCACCTTGCTGACACCGGAAATGTATTCCAGCAGCGACGCGGATGCCGTGTTCAGATCGACACCGACTTTATTCACGCAGTCCTCAACGACACCGCCGAGCGCCTCGCCGAGCTTCTTCTGGTTCATATCGTGCTGATACTGGCCGACACCGATGGATTTCGGATCGATTTTGACAAGCTCTGCCAGCGGATCCTGCACACGGCGTGCGATGGAAGCGGCGCTTCGCTGTCCGACATCAAAGTTTGGAAATTCCTCGGTTGCCAGCTTGCTTGCGGAGTAAACGGACGCTCCTGCCTCATTTGTGATCACATACGCAACCTTCTCCGGGATCTCTTTTAAGATCTCGACGATGATCTGCTCGGACTCACGGCTTGCAGTTCCGTTTCCGACAGAAATCAGGGTGACGCCGTATTTGTGGATCAGATCTTTTACAGTGGCTTTCGCTGCCGCAATCTTCTTCTCGTTCGTCGGCGCGGTCGGGTAAACCACGGTGGTGTCGAGCACTTTTCCAGTCGCATCGACAACGGCCAGCTTGCATCCCGTACGGAACGCCGGGTCCCATCCAAGGACAACCTGGCCTGCGATCGGCGGCTGCATCAGAAGCTGCTCAAGGTTCTTTCCAAAGACCTTGATCGCACCATCCTCTGCCTTTTCGGTGAGCTGATTTCTGACCTCACGCTCGATGGCCGGAGCGATCAGACGGTTGTAGGCATCCTCGATGGTCGCCTGCAGAACCGGCTTTGTCTGCGGATTCTCTTTGGTGATGATTTTTTTCTCGAGATAACGCAGGATTTCTTCCGTCGGCGCCTCAATTTTGACGTTCAGGAATTTTTCTTTCTCACCGCGGTTCAGTGCCAGCACACGGTGTCCGGCAATTTTTGATACCGGCTCGGAAAACTCATAGTAATTCTCGTAAACGGACTCTGCTTTCTCATCCTTTGCTGTCGAGACGATCAGGCCCTTCGCCTCGGTTCTGCGGCGGATCTCCATACGGTAATCGGCCTCATCGGAAATGCTCTCGGCGATGATGTCGCAGGCACCAGCAATGGCGTCTTTTGCCGTTTTGACTTCCTTTTCTTCTGAAACAAAAGCCTCTGCCTCTTTTTCGAGCGGCTCTTTTGTCATCTGCAGAAGAATGATATTCGCCAGCGGCTCCAGTCCTTTTTCTTTTGCGATCGTCGCACGCGTCCGGCGTTTCGGACGGTACGGGCGGTATAAATCCTCTACGACCACGAGAGTTGCGGCCTCTTCGATGGATTTTTTCAGTTCTGCGGTCAGCTTGCCCTGCTCCTCGATGCTCGCAAGGACAACGGCCTTGCGGTCATTTAAACTGCGCAGGTACATCAGACGATCGTACAGATTTCGCAGTATCTCATCGTTTAAGGAACCTGTTGCTTCTTTTCGATATCGTGAAATAAAAGGGATCGTGTTTCCCTCGTCAATCAGTTTCACTGCAGCTTCTACCTGCCACGGTTTGACGTTCAGCTCAGCTGCCAATACCTGATTCATATCCATAGGTAAATTCCTCCTGTTGTCTCTTCCAAAACACGCTGTTCCTTCTCTGTTTTTCCCGCATAAAAAGCGGGACCCTTGGCGGAACAGCCACTCTATTACCTTATCAATAGGTCTTGTTTTTGTCAACCTTACATGATAAAATCTTTACTATAGCTTTTTTGACAGACTGCGTGTGAAACCGCGCTTTTTTGCAGAAGAAAGGACATTTTATGACACCAGAAAATTACGATCCAAACACCAATGAGTCCGGAGATTCCTATCAGTCCTCCCATCCGTACGGCGTGCCTGAGGGCCAGCGTCCCGGACCGTATCAGCATTACCAGCAGCAGCCTCCCGTACAGCCGCCGCGCAAGACGGGTTCGCAGGCCCTTGCGGCCGCTTCGATGGTCATGGCGATCTGCTCCTTTTTGTTCATGCTCAACATGGGTTCCCTGTTTTTCGGCTCGCTCGGCGTGATCTTCGCCCTTTTAAGCCGCGGCGCAGGACGCATGAGCGGCACGGCAAAAGCCGGTCTGGCGGGCTGTACCATCGGCATAATTGTCGGTATCTGCATGTATGCTTTCCTGCTTTTCAACATGGTCAGCGGCGGCAGCACCAACCTGCTTGAGCGGTATTACAATCAGTACATGCAGGAATACCAGATGACACCGGATAACGGAACAACCACCGACGGAAATACCATCTAGGTACCAGAAAGGATTTTTCATGAACGGACAAAAACAGAAATTTTCAGAACTGAAAAAGCAGGCCCGTGAGGCCATGGCAGGCCGATGCGGCACGCTGGTGGGCGCAACCGCGATCAACCTGTTTCTCACCTTCTCCTGCTCCCTCATCCCGACGCTGATTTTTTCAGGCACAACGCTGTACGATATCATTTTCCTGAATCTGACGCTGTTCCTGTTTTCCCTGCTCCTCAGCCTCTTTCAGGCGGGCTACTTAAAGATCTGCCTCTCAACGCTGCGCGGGGAACCGATTTCCGTCGGTGATATGCTCTACGCTTTCTATCACCACCCGGACCAGTACGTGCTGATGTTCCTTATCATCAACGGCATCAGCTCCGTGATCGCCCTGATTTCCAGCATTCCGGGCTTCCAGTATCTTTCCTCCCCGAGTGCGGATCTGACGCTTGGAACAGCACTTTCCATCGAAGCCGAGCTTTCTTCTCTGATGAACGTTTACGTTTACAAGCTGATCGGCTCTCTCGTTTCCACGCTGGTGCTGGTTCCGTTTTCCCTTTCCCCCTTTGTGATGAACGACGCTCCCGGCATCGGCCCGATCCAGGCAATTCGCCAGAGCTTTGCGATGATGAAGAAGAACTTTTTCCGCTACATTCTGCTTCTCTTAAGTTTCTTAGGGCTTGAGATTCTCGCATCCTGTTCCTGTGCCATCGGCTTTTTGTGGGTAATGCCCTATATGCAGATCACGATGGCTGCGTTCTATCAGGAACGGAAAGATGTCCTGTGTCCGGCAGCAGAACCTGTGGGATACGATATGGATTCTTTTGGTTCCGGTACGGACCTTTAATTGATAAAAAAGACGTTTCGCCCTGTCTCATTGACAGATGCGAAACGTCTTTTTTTATTCTTATCTTCGCGTCAGGCGGATATTCGCAATCCGTTTTGCTGCGCCATTCTATACCCAATAGCTGCTACGCAGCTTATTTTGGTTGTTTCAATCCACAGTCGGTAATTTCACAGAGTCTGGCATGTCAGCAGAATGCTGACTGTGGTTTGCCTCATGTCAGTGGGGGATACCGATTTCTCTCCGCCCGCCACTGCCGTTAACTTTCTTATTTGCAATTCATCTCACCACCTATAGAGGTGGGAGAATCCTTGCTATTATTTGTTAAATCCTCGCACGGATTCTGCTCTTGATTCCATCGAGTTTTTCTGCTTTTTCCCGATACTCCTGCTCTGTGATTTCGCCGGTAATAAATGCGAACTCCTCGGATAGGCTTGGAACTGCTACGATTTCCACTTTTCCGAACAGCTCCTCGATCTCTGCCTGGCGCTCTGCGGCGTGGCCGGATACGCGGACGAAGAAGCGGCTCTGTACATCATCGATCTGCAGCAGGTCCAGTTTTTCCTCACTCCAGCTCATCATGATGTTTCTGCCTTTGTTCTTTGCACAGTCTACGACATCGGCTACAACGGCACTTGCGGTCGGGAGCTTTCCTGCTCCGCTTCCGTAGAACATCGCATCACCCAGTACATTTCCGTGGATGAAGATGGCGTTGAAGACACCGTTTACGCTGTACAGCGGGTTTTTCGCGTCAATCATCACCGGGCTTACCATGGCGTAATACTGATCACCCACCTTGCGGCTTGTTGCGAGCAGTTTGATTGCGGTTCCCATCGAGGTCGCATATTTGATATCCTCTGCGGTGATCTTTGTGATTCCCTCGGTGTAAACCTCTTCGTAATTGACTTCTTTTCCATAAGCAAGAGAAGAAAGAATCGCAATTTTACGGCACGCATCGTACCCTTCTACATCTGCTTCCGGGTTGCGCTCTGCGTAGCCGAGGCGCTGTGCCTCTTTTAATACATCCGCGAAATCGGAACCGTCGCTTGCCATTTTGCTTAAGATATAGTTCGTGGTACCATTTAAGATGCCAGTTACTTCATCGATCTCATCTGCAGTCAGGGAGGAGTTTAACGGACGGATGATCGGGATACCGCCGCCGCAGCTTGCCTCAAACAGATAGTTTGCGCCGTGCTCTTTTGCAATTGCAAGAAGCTCGGTACCGTGTCTTGCCACCAGCTCTTTGTTGGATGTGCAGACACTCTTTCCAGCCTCCAGCGCACGTTTTGTGAAGGTGTAAGCCGGCTCAACGCCGCCCATGACCTCGACAACAATATCAACCTCCGGATCGTTTGCGATCACTTCGTAATCATGTACCAGCACTTTTTCCACTGGATCTCCCGGGAAATCTCTTAAATCCAGAACGTATTTGATATTAATCTCGTTCTCTGCTCTCTTGTTGATGCTGTCATGGTTCGTGTTGATGACTTCTACCACGCCGGAACCAACGGTGCCATATCCTAATACTGCAATCTGAATCATCTCTTTTGTCCCTCTCTTGCTTTTTCTTTTTCAGGACTCCTGTCCTAAGATTTTAAAATAATGAACTCCCTGTCTGGACTCAATCTCGTTGATCATCTCCGAGGCGTCTCCCCGGTCTTCCGCGATATCCACGCTGATTGTCAGTGACGCCACGCCGTTTAACGGAATCGTCTGATGAATGGTCAGAATGTTTCCGTGAAACTCGGCGATAATCTTCAGCACATCGGAAAGCAGTCCCGGCTCATCGTCCATCTGCAGAATAAACGTAATCGTTTTTCCTTTTGCATTGTCATGAAAAGGAAGAATATCATCTTTGTATTTATAGAAAGAGCTTCTGCTGATTCCCGCTTTTTCCGTTGCCTGCTGCACGGTAAGCTCCTGCATATCCATCAGCCGTTTGGCCTCGATGACCTTCAAAAGAACCTCGGGAACCGCTTTTTCTTTGATTACATAGTACTTTGTTTTCTCTTCTCTCATGGCAATCCTCTACCTTTATACTCTTTCCAGGAAATACATTTGTTTTCACAGGAAAGATCGTATCATATTCCGACACAATACGCAAGGAATTTTTTCGAATCGGTTTTCAGAAGCCAATGCTTCCGCCGCCGTGACTGTTTCCGCTCGACGAAGTGTGAACGGTGCTTCCGCCGCCACCTCCGCCGCCAGAAGCGCCTCCGCCGTAGTTTCCATCATCCTTCTGGATTTTGTGCATCGATACATGACGGTCGATCAGCGCATCCCTGCGGTCTCTAATGTTTACACGTTTCAGATCCGCATAGCTCTTTGCACCACGGTTTTTCTTTCGTCGATAGCTTTTCCAAATTCCAAAATAAACAAGAATTCCTGTCGCAGCAGCTGCGATAACAGCAATAAGAGCCTCCGTGCTGTTGATCTTACGGTAATGAATAATGGAACCATCTTCTGTAATCAGATAGTCCGCATCGGAAACGCCGCGGTCGAAGCATTCCTGCGTCATCGTAATCATTTTTGCAAAAGTTCCCGCATAGTCGCCGTCTTTCGCGTACCCCTGCGCCGCCTGCAGAATATCGTCAATTTCCGTGTCCGACATATAATACTGCATAATACCGGATGTCGAAATCACGATCTGGCGCTGTCCCATGTCGATGAGGAAGCAGACACCGTTTGGCTCTTTCGGATACTTTTTGTCATAAAAATCATCTGCAATCGCCTGACAGTCCTCGGAACCGCTGCTGCGCTCGGTCAGGATGACCATATGAATTTCCGTATTGTTCTCGAACTCCGCGCAGGATCTCTCGAGGTCCTGCTCCTCCGCATCAGAAAGAAGCGATGCATTGTCGTAGATATGCTGGGATTCGGCTTTTACGGTATTCACAGAAAAAATCCCGCACAGCAGAAGGGCCGCAAAAATCCCGAGCAGATATTGTCCTGCTTTTTTCATTCTTCTCATGCGAAATACCCTCCTATCAGCATCACAATCAGAACCAGAAGAGCACTCACAGCCGACGTCAGAAGGGCTCTCTTCCGCTCATAGGGAAAATCGCCGTTGATCGTTCCGGTCTGGCCGTTCATCGCATAGTAGTAAACCTTCCCGTCTTTTCCCGGATACGTCAGTGTCCAGACCGGAAACAGTACGTAACGCCAGTCCTCCCGCTTTGGAGAAAGCTTCATTTTCTCCTGCTCGAGGGAGAGATACTCGTTCGCCTCGTTCCGCATTGCGCCGCGCGCCATCGTCTCCAGTTCTTTTTTCAGTTCCGGTGCGATCTGCGCCTGTTCGATATCACGTTTTTCCGCCTGAAATCCGGAAAGATAGCCCATAGAAAACGGCTGCATCTCCTCCAGACGATAGGGCTGCACGCATTCGATCAGATCGCGGTCGGCCTTGTTCAGTGCATTGCGCGACAGACCGTCCACGCGGACCTCGCCCTCCCGGCGGACATCGTAGATGCTGGTCTCTTTGTACTCCACATCACCGGTCTGCCAGACTCTCACCTTCCGGCCGTGTGCTATGTAATCCGTCTCAAAGTCTCCGCCGTAAATCCAGTATGGGAAATAGACACCCGTCATCTTCTGTACCTGGTTTTTCTCGAAAAAGTCCTTCGGAATAAAGCGTTTCTTCCGCGCAAATGACAAAAATTTCTCGATTGCCTGCTCCTTGCTGATCTTAAACGGCAGCACGAAATCCGGCATATATTCTCCCGAGAGCCGGCCGGAAAGCACCACCGGGTTGTGGCAGTAGAAACAGTATGTCGCTGCCGTCGTCGCATCGGTCACAATCTCAGCGCCGCAGTTCGGACAGGTGTAGACAACTGCTTCGCCCTGCTCTGTTTCCCCTTTTGTTTCCTCCGTACTGCTTTCCTTCTGTGCATCGGATGCTTCCTGTGCACCGGCAGCATCGTCCTCCCCGTTCAGCGCTTCCGCTGCTTTCGGGTTCGCCTTTTCGGCTTCTTCCTGTGTAAACGAGGACAGGCAGTACTCGCATTTATACTTTCCGCTTGCCGGATCGAAGGTCAGATCGCCTCCGCAGTTCGGGCATTTGTATGTAATAACCTCCATATTCTATCCCTCCTTCCCCGGAGCCGCTGTTGTATTGGATGGTTATCTGTTTTCTTTTACTGTCTTGGTTTTCCGCAGTTCGAGCAGAACTTGCCGGTATTCTCCGTTCCGCATGCGCAGACCCATTTTCCTGCCGCTTCCGGTTTCGGGCTGCCACAGTTCGAACAGAATTTACCGCTGTTCTCGGTTCCACACTTGCCGCAGATCCACACCATCGGCTTTGCACTTCCGCAGTTTGAGCAGAAATTGCCGGTGTTCTCCGTTCCGCAGGAGCATTTCCATACGCCTTTTGCAGCTTCCTGCTGTGCCTTGGCTGCCGCCTGCTGCTGCATCTGCTGCTGATTCGAAGCGGACGCCGATGCAAACGAGGAACCGAAGGCATTCATGCCCATCTGAACACCCATAAAGCCGTTCATGGCTCCGTTTGGGTTGGCTGCTGCTTTCTCCATACTGCGTGCCATCGCTCCCTGTACATAGCCCTCACGGATCGATGGATCAGACATCATCGCACCTTCGTTGCGCATCTGGATCAGTTTCTGGGAAGCTTCATCGTAGGAAAGGCTTGCGATTGCCACGGACTGGATCTCCATGCCGCGCATTGCCCGCCAGCTCTCATCCATCGCATCTGCCATGTAGCGGGACAGCTCGGCGCTCTTGGATGCTACGAACGAAATGCGGATGCCGTCGGCTGCCATCTGATTGATCGAGGACTGCAGGCCCTCTAAAAATTCGTTCATATACTGCTCGTTGATATCCTCGATCTCCACGCGGGATGCGTTTCTCGGCACAGCCTCTGCGTAGAAGCGGAGCGGATCGACGATGCGGATGGAATAGGAACCGTGTGCCCGAAGGAACAGCTCGGCATTGTAGAACTGGTCGAAATAGTTGACCGGATTTCTCGTTCCGAATTTGATTCCCTTGATTTCCTGCAGATTAATATAGAAAACTCTCTGCTCATGCGGAGTCTGGCCGCCGAATTTCAGGCGCTCAAACGTATCTTTTACTGCCGCGTCAAGCGATCCGCTGAACATCGACGGAGACGATGACTGGTCTACAGTAAAGTAGCCCGGCTCTGCGGTGTAATCAATGATCTTTCCGCCGTCTACCAGCATCATGAACTGATTGTCATAGACATGGATCACAGAACCGTTTGAAATCGTCTGGCTTCCCTTTTTATTCTGGCCTTTTCTTACCAGAATTCCCTCTGTAAATACCGTATGTTCCCCCATCTCATACGGTTCCACGGTCTCCAGCCACTGATCGGCGAGACTGCCGTGTACTGCATTGACTGCTGCTCTGATAATACCCATACTTTTACCTCCTGTTTGCCTTTGGCTTCAAAACAGAAAGGAGCATTTCCGTCCTCTGTTGGTGAAAATGCTCCTTATTTTACTTGTCACTGTGCCCTGCCCACAGCCGAATTATGCTTCTTCCTCTTTCGCTCCGGTTCCGAGGGCAATCCACTTCAGATATGCGTTGATAAACAGATCAATTCCGCCGTCCATGACTGCATCGACGTTTCCGGTCTCTGCGTTGGTACGGTGGTCTTTGACCATGGTGTATGGCTGCATAACGTAAGAACGGATCTGGTTGCCCCAGCCGATATCTGTCACTTCTCCACGGATACCGGAAAGCTTTGCTTCCGCTTCCTGCTGTTTGAGAAGATACAGCTTGGCTTTCAGCATCTGCATGGCTTTGTCCTTGTTCTGGAACTGGGAACGCTCATTCTGGCACGTAACCACGATGCCGGTCGGCATATGCGTGATTCGGATCGCCGATGACGTCTTGTTGATGTGCTGTCCGCCGGCACCGCTGGAACGGTACGTATCGATACGAATATCCTCATCACGAACCTCAACATCGATCTCTTTGTCGATATCCGGCATAACATCGCACGATACGAACGATGTCTGGCGTTTTCCTGCCGCGTTGAACGGAGAAATACGGACGAGACGGTGAACGCCTTTTTCGGATTTCAGATAACCGTAAGCGTTTTCGCCGTTGACCTGGAATGTCACGGACTTCACACCGGCCTCATCACCATCCAGAAAGTCGAGTTCCTCGATCGTAAAGCCTTTGCGTTCTGCCCATCTGGTGTACATACGGTACAGCATGCCGCACCAGTCGCACGCCTCGGTTCCGCCTGCACCTGCGTTCAGTTTGATGATCGCATTGTCCTTGTCAAATTCGCCGGACAGCAGGGTTTTGATGCGGATGGCATCGAAGGATGCCTTGAACTCTTCCATCATTTCCGCGATTTCCGGAACAACGGAATCGTCATCCTCCTCCTGTCCCATCTCGATCAGAGTTTCCATATCTTCTTTGGCGGATACCAGTTTCTGATACGTATCTCTGTCCTCTTTCATGCTGCTCAGCTGTTTCATCTGCTCCTGCGCTTCTTCGGGGTTGTCCCAGAAATTGGGTTCCTCCATTTTACGCTCTAATTCTTCGATCCTCTGCTCTTTGTTAGCGAGGTCAAAGTGAATCCCTCACTTCCACTAATGGTTTATCGTATGTGCCAAGTTCCATTTTGAACTGGTCTAATTCAACTACCACAAGCTTCACCTGCTTTCTGTTTTATATTTTGTATGACACGCAGCTTCTGGTAGGGAAGCTGCGTGCTTTGTCAAACGGATCGTGCTCATCCGTCTCACTGCTGTTCTGCTTTTATCAAACCGGTTTTCTTCCGCAGCACTGTTTGTACTTCTTGCCGCTTCCGCACGGGCATGGATCGTTTGGATAGATCTTACGCTCTGCGCGCTGTACCGGTTTTCTCGGGCCGGACTCGTCTTTGTTGGTTCCGGTCACTTTGGCTACCTGCTCACGTTCTACTTTCTGCTCAACACGTACATGGAACAGGAGACGGACGGTATCCTGCTGGATGGACTCGAGCATTTCGTTAAACATGTCGTAAGCTGCCATCTTGTACTCAACCTTCGGGTCTCTCTGGCCGTATGCCTGCAGGCCGATACCCTCGCGGAGCTGATCCATATCATCGATATGATCCATCCACTTCTGGTCGATAACCTTCAGAAGAACGACACGCTCAAGCTCACGAATCTGCTCCTCCTCCGGGAATTCTGCTTCTTTCTCCTCGTAGAGTTTAACAGCTTCCTCTTTTAACTGCTGTTTCAGCTCGTTTTTGGAAATCTTCTCTACGCGCTCTTTTGTCACTGCCTTCACCGGCATGATGGAGAGCAGCATCTCATTTAACTCGGTCAGATCCCACTCGGACTGCTCGGTGTTCTCGCCGATGCAGAGATCCACAGTATTGTCGATGGTGTCGGCAATCATCTTGAAGATGGTGTCTCTCATGCTCTCGCCGTCCAGAACGCGGCGTCTCTCTTTGTAGATGATCTCACGCTGCTCGTTATTGACCTGGTCATAGTCGAGCAGGTTTTTACGGATTCCGTAGTTGTTGCCCTCGATCTTCTTCTGCGCTTTTTCGATGGCGGAAGAAAGCATCTTGTGCTCGATCTGCTCATTTTCCGGTACGCCGAGGGATTTGAAAATGCCCATCAGTTTTTCGGAACCGAAGAGTCTCATCAGATCGTCTTCCAGGGAAATGTAGAAACGGGACTCACCCGGGTCGCCCTGACGGCCGGCACGGCCGCGGAGCTGATTGTCGATACGGC